>ERZ824488.3887-NODE-3887-length-10641-cov-3.828547_pt1 | contig 10641 bp, 3 predicted proteins | sample MGYA00519936_ERZ824488 | MGnify/ENA primary metagenome ERZ824488 (study PRJEB31778, sample SAMEA3449153) | human gut metagenome | biome: human gut; feature: human-associated habitat; material: faeces | place: United Kingdom | collected 2010/2012 ...
AGCCAATTCAATCTTTGTGCCACCGATATCAATACCGTAATACATATTGTCTCCTTAAAGAGCGGTCAAAATTAACAGAATTTTCTCACCGTATTTTCCTTGATATTTTAATGAAAATCTATGACAAAAATCATATTTTAAATAAACACTGAAAAATAAAAAAAGACTGGTTTTATCTCTAAAACCAGTCTTTAACTATTATCTAATAGATATTATTACTAAATGGCTATTACCATTGGTAACCAACACCTACAGAACCACCCACATCACCTTGGGTATTGGCATTACCTTGAAGTTTCAAGATAACTTTACCATTATCACTTGAACGTGAATAACCAATTGCTAGTGCATTTTGACCTTTGAAGGTACCTGCTGATGCTGCAACCATTGATTTACCCGGTAAGTAAACTTGTGGTAAACCAGCTGCGGCATTCGCACCGGCAATTCCTGCACGAGCTTCTTTATTGATCTTATTCATCTTACCGTAAACATCACCAAATTTATTGTCAATGTTTTGAACAGCTCGATGTAATTGTGAACCATTAACTGCATCTTTTGATGTCGCGTTAACTGCACCGTCTTTCACGTTAGTAATTTTTTGGTTACCCGCATTAACACCGTTATTGGTTACGCTAGGTCCTTTACCATTATTGGTTGTAATACCGTTATTATCAACTCGGGTTCCACCAACATTCACACTACCATTGTTATCAAGTGTAACATTGTTAGCTAACTGAACTTTTAACCCATTCTTACCATCATTAGTAATACGGATATTATCTTTAGAGGTTGCATCTTTTGCACCACCTTTGATATTCAAGTTAGAACCAAGAGTACGATTAACTGTTTTACCATCGTCGCCGGTAAATTTCAAGCCATCATCCAAAGTTGCTACTTCACGAGTATTATTGTTGCTATCTGTATATTTAATACGTTCAACAGGTTTACCCGCATCTTTCTCATTTACAGTTGTTGTACCGTTTTCGGTTCTTACTGTAATTGATGGAGATTTACCATCTGCACCTTTAGGACCAGTTAAGCCGATAGAACCATCTTTGCCGTTAATCACGACTGATGAACCATCTTTACCGTTTACGCCGACTTTACCATCAACGCCAGGTTTACCATCTTTACCAACTGAACCAACTGTCACAGAATCAGATTTCAAGTCTTTATCTAAACCGATAACCACTTTACCATCTTTAGTCATCGTTTTGATGTTAGTTGCATCATAACGATCATCAGCTTTAGTACCTTCACCCACAATCTCAAGTTTCTCACCTAAGTTTTTGTGAATATCAGCACCGGATTGCGCACCAAAGTCTAAACCTTTATTAGTAAGCTCTACTTTAGTGTTGTGCAATTGTGAACCGTTTACAGCATCTTTAGATGTTGCACTAATATCACCATCTGCAACATTTACTACTTTATTACCGCCGTTATCTAAACCTTTATTGGTTAAGGTAACGTTAGTTTTACCACCTTCAGCTGCTTTGATAGTAATTCCACCATCATTCATTTTGGTGTTACCTGTTGTCACGGAGGTAAAGTCAACATCATCTTTAGTTGCAACAGTATAGGTTGTACTGCCATCTGGATTCTTATCTGATGTCACATTAACGTTTTTGCCTGCAGCTACTTTAGTTGTAGCTTGAGCAATACCGTCTTTCAACTGTTTAACATTCACAGCATCAGTGTCATCTTCACCGGCTTTAACATGAGTAATGTTATTGCCAGCAACGCTTACGTTACCACCAGAAATAGTTGTTCCACCATCTTTGAACTCGATTTTTTGACCATCTTTATTTGAGATAGAATCAATATTTTTCAAGTCTTTAGCAAGTTGAACTTCTAAGGTACCTTTACCATCAGCTTTAACATTAACATTACCTGCTGCTGATTCAAATTTTTCAGATGCAGCTTTGTCAACACCTTCGCCTTTAATAGTAACTAAAGAATTTAATTTATGGCTATTCTCCACTTCATTATTGCCTGTAAATCTCAAGCCATCGTTAAGTGTTGCCACTTCTTCTTTATCACCATTTGGTTTTTCGTAAACGATACGGGTCTTAGTTTTACCGTCTTTACCATCGTTACCATCAAGACCTGCTTGACCTTGAGCAACGGTAATCTTACCGTTAGAACCATCTTTACCGTTAATGCCGATAGTACCGTCTTTACCATTTAAGGCAATGCCGTCTTTACCATCTTCACCTTTCAGACCGATAGTGCCATCTTTACCGTTGATAGAGATACCATCTTTACCATTTTCACCTTTAACAGTGATAGTACCTGGTTCTTTATCATTACCAATGGTTACGTCTTTGTTTAAGCCAACTTGTAATTTCGCTTTACCGTCTTCTTCGATAACTTTAGTGGTTACACTACCGTCACCTTTAACTGTTACAGTTTCACCAAGTTTAGCTTTAACATCTTTACCATTTTCGTCGGTTAAACCGAAGCCATTGTTAGTCAGATTTGTGATGCTTTCTTTTAAGTCGCCAACATTAACAGCGTTGTTTAATGTGTCGCCTTGAGCATCTTTTAACTCAACTTTAGCGCCGTCTTTTTTCAAGCCACTATCAACATTAACGATTTGGTTACCGCCATTGTTGAGACCTTTATCAGTTACGCTAACAGTTTTAGTACTATCTGCATCTTTTGGTGTAACGGTTAAGCCATTACCATCGATGACAGATTTATTACCTGTTGTTTCATCAATGAATGTTGCACTAGTTAAGTCTTGTAGCTGTTTAGCCATTTTCAGAACTAACTTGCCGGCGTCATTGTCCACACGTAGGTTTTTATCAGTCACGGCTGCATTTGGATCTAACTTACCTAAAATTTCTAGCTCTTCATTAAGTTTCTTCGCAATAGAGTCACCTTTATCGCCTTTGAAACGCAAGCCATCATTTAAGGTCGCTACTTCTTCTTTATCACCATTTGGTTTTTCGTAAACGATGCGAGTTTTGGTTTCACCATCTTTACCATCGTTACCATCAAGACCTGCTTTGCCTTGTGCAACGGTGATCTTACCGTTAGAACCATCTTTACCGTTGATGCCGATAGTACCGTCTTTACCGTTTAAGGCAATGCCGTCTTTACCATCTTCACCTTTCAGACCGATAGTGCCATCTTTACCGTTGATAGAGATACCATCTTTACCATTTTCACCTTTAACAGTGATAGTACCTGGTTCTTTATCATTACCAATGGTTACGTCTTTGTTTAAGCCAACTTGTAATTTCGCTTTACCGTCTTCTTCGATAACTTTAGTGGTTACACTACCGTCACCTTTAACTGTTACAGTTTCACCAAGTTTAGCTTTAACATCGTTACCATTTTCGTCGGTTAAACCAAAACCACTATCAGTGATATTGCTGATGCTTTCTTTTAAGTCACCTACATTAACTGCATTGTTTAATGTGTCGCCTTCAGCATCTTTTAACGCAACTTTAGTTCCATCTTTTTTCAAGCCACTATCAACATTTGTGATCTGTTTATCACCTGCATTGATACCACCTTTAGTAACGCTTGGGCCTCCAGTGATAGTTAAACCACCATTGTTCAATGCTGTATCGCCAATAGTTACAGAACCATCTTGAGTTAAGTTTACATCTTTAGCTAATTGAACTTTCAACTTGCCATTGTCGTTATTCACACCAATGTTGTTTTCAGTCAATTGGTCTTTATCCGCGCCACCAACGATATCAACCTGTTGGTTAAGTTTTTTCGCGATAACTTTAGACGAATCTGTTTGACCATCATCACCTGCGAATTTCAGACCATCATTAAGTGTTGCAACATCTTCTTTGATGGTTTTATTTGGATCTTTTGGATCTTTATATTCGTAAACGATACGGTTTTTAGTTTCACCAGCTGCGCCATCAACACCTGCAGGGCCTTGATCACCTTTGATAGAAACGCCGTTTGCACCGTCTTTACCATTTAAGCCAATAGAACCATCTTTACCGTTGAGCACAACTGCAGAACCGTCTTTACCGTTCACACCAATTTGTCCATCAACGCCATCTTTACCAGGTTCGCCTTTTTGACCAACCGTTACTTTATCTGCAGTAATATCTTTTGCTAGACCAACAACAACTTTGCCATCTTTAGTCATGGTTTTGATGTTAGTTGCATCATAGCGATCATCAGCTTCAGTTCCCTCACCTACAATCTCAAGTTTTTCACCCAAGTTTTTGTGGATAACTTCAGTCGATTGTGTACCAAAATTTAAACCTTTTTTAGTTAAATTATTGGTAACCTGATCGCCAGTAGCTTTTAATTGTTCTTCCGTTGCCGCACGTCCTTTAGTGGCAAAATCAGAACCATCAATAGTTTTGTTAGTTAAGCCAGTAATATCACCAGTTTTCGCATCCAATTTGATTGAATTGTCACCTGCAACATTAACAACTTGATCTCCAGCAAATTCAACTTTACCGTTACCATCTTTGTTCGTGATTGAAGTGATGTCTTTCAATGCACCTTCAACATTCACTTTGTATGGATCTGCGCTTGTACCAACACCTGTTACAGTTGTGTTCTTACCATTTTCAATAATGGTTTTAGAGCCTTTTAACTGTTTAACGGTTACAACATCATTATCATCTGTACCCTCTTGGACATTTTTGATTTGCTTGTTGCCACCATCAATACCGTCTTTAGTAATGCTTGGACCGTTATTGATTGTTAAACCATCTTTGTTAATGTTTAGAGTGTTATCACCAAACTTAATTGAACCATCGTTAGTTAAGTCGATATCTTTAGACAATTGAACATTTAACTTACCATCTTTGCTATTCACGCCGATGTTGTTATCAGTTAATTTATCTTTATCTGCACCACCAATGATATCTAACTGCTCATTTAATTTCTTAGCAATAACTGTGCTGTCATCACCTTTAAATTTCAGACCATCATCCATTGTTGCAACTTCACGAACAATATCTTTGCCGTCTTTGCCTTTAATTGGATTACCGTCTTTATCTTTCGGTGTGTAAACAATACGTTGTGATTTATCGGTACCTGGCTCTTGGTTCACTAAAGTTTGTGTGCCATCATTTGTTGAGATATCAACAGATTTACCGTCGCTACCATCTGCGCCTTTAGGACCAGTTAAACCGATGTGACCAACGCCATCTTTACCTGCGATAGATACCGCATCTTTACCATCTTTGCCAGTGATTCCGACTTTACCATCTTCACCTTTAGCACCATTTGGACCAGTGATAGTTACACCATCTTTACCATTAGCGCCATCTTTACCATTAACAACAACTTTATCTAAGTTAGTTAAGTTGCTATCTAAGGAATAGGTATAAGTATGATCATCACCATTAAGCGTTTGTTTAACTTTTAAGTTTTTACCCGCATCAAAGTTTACAACTGCACCCGGTTTCACTTTAGTTGCGGTTGATGTGCCATCAAGTTCACCCGTTGATTTAGTTGCATTTGCTAACCAACCACTGTTATTGATTGCTTCAACAACAGTTTTCACAGTTGCTAAGCCATCGTTACCATTGACACCAGTTTTACCATCTACACCATTTGTGATATTACCAGTCTTCACATCGTATTTAACCATACCATTTTCAGCTACTGATGCAGTGGTGAAGTTACCATCAGTGAAATCTAAACCTTTATTTAATGTGACAGTTTGCTCATTTGCACTATTTGCTTTGTATTTAATATTAAATGCATCAGCTCCAGGTACATTCGCTTTTACTTTATATGTAGTACGACCTACAGCATCAGTTGTATTCGTCACAGTAACAGAACTATCAGCGGCTTCAACGATGGTTCCTAAACCAGTAATCACTTTTTTGCCATCATTATTGATGTTAGAAAGATCATTTTTAGCCACACCAGTAATCGTTGCTGTCATACCATTAACAACATTACCTTTACCATCTGTGTAAGTTAAACTTACATTACCATCGTTACCTACTGCATAAGTAGTGTTAGTAATATGTTTTTCATCATCTAAATTAGCAACAGTTTTATCACCATATTTAATACGATCTCCCTCGTATTTAATTGTGGTATTACTATTGTTATCGCCAAGTTTAATCTGTTTGGTTTCAACACTGTTTAAACCTTTAAGATCTTTTGCTAATTTAATTGCTAAACCACCTGTAGCAGCACTTGAATTTTTCTCACCAATAACACCGATGTTATTATCAGTTAATTGCTCTTTATCTGCACCACCTGTGACATTTAATGTTTCGCCTAATTGACGATTTACTGTTACATCAGCATTATCACCTTTAAAGTTTAAACCTTTAGCAATATTCTCTGCATTCTTGGTGATATTTTGCGCATTTTTAGTAATGTTTTGTGCATTATTTGCGATATTATTCGCATTGTTAGTCACATTTTGGTTAGTTGCATGAAGCTGTGAACCATTTACGGCATCTTTACTGTCTGCAGAAATTGTACCATTTGATACATTAGTAATTTTCTTATCGCCAGCATTAATGCCATCTTTAGTTACGCTTGGACCATTTTTAATAGTTAAGCCTTTATCATCTAAAGAAGTATTGCCAGTAGTGACATTCGTGAAAGTGACATTTTCTTTTGTTGCAACGGTTAAGTTTTTCTCATTTTGAGTAATCTTAATGTTATTTCCAGCTGTCAATGTAACGGTATCACCCATTGCAACTTTTTTCTCAGCATTACCGCTTACTTCACCGGTACCTGTTTGCGCTGCTGTAATTTTCCAGCCTTGCTCAACACGTGATGCAACCGCATATAATTGAGAACCATTAATCGCATCTGTTGAATTAGATTCTACATGACCTGCAGCTACATTTTTAATTTGACGCTCGTTGCCTTTTTCACCAACGCTTACAAAACGACCTGCGTCTTTTGCTTTACCAGCAAAATTATAGGTGTGACCATCAATAGCTTTACTTGCTACTGTTTCAGTTGCATGCGAACCATCAGCTTTAGAGCTATCACCCAAGATCACTGAACCATTTGTCGCAGCGGTAATATTTGCACCAATTGCAACGGTATTTTTACCATTTACTTTCGTATTATGACCGATAGCAACTGAATCTACAGCAGCAGCGTTTGTTCCTGTTGATTCACCTAATGCAATAGAACCTGCACCTTGTGCACCTTTATTATCGTAGTTACTACCTGCAGTTTTTGGATCAATTGTTGATTTAACACTTACATAGTTTGTTTGTGCCAATTCAACCGCTTCTTTTACATTATGAAGGGTTTGATTCTTAATTTCAAAATCAGGCGCTTTATAGGTGTATCGACCATTACCATCAACGGTATAACCATTGTAATTTGATCCAGCGATAGATTTCGCAAGATTATCATTTACTTCAGATAATTGTTTAACATTTACCGCATCAGTATCTTCACGACCTGCAGCAAGATTCACTAAACGACGCTCTTTACCTTTATTTGCAATCGCAACGACACCGTTCTCAATCTCAAAACCATCATTTGTATATTTTGCATTTTTATTTTTGATATCTTCTTGATTGATAATGGTTCCATTACCTAAAGCTAATGAGTTATTCGCATTAGATTGTGCGCCTTCACCGATAGTCATTGCACCTTTTTTAGTTGCTTTAGAATCTTTACCGATAGTGATTACATTTTCATGTAAAGCTTGTGAATTAGCACCAAACGCAATTGAGTTTGCTTCGCTTGCATTAGCACTATTACCAAATGCAATCCCATCTTTCTTATGAGCTTTAGCTTCTACACCAAATGCAATTGAACTCTCACTACCGCCTAATGCATTATAACCAAATGCAATAGATTTATTGCCCGATGCTGATGCACTTGTACCGAATGCAATCGCTTTCTCAGCAGGTGTGTTTGGACGAGTTACATTTCCTTCAATATAAGCATCTTTACCAAGATAAAATTCACCGGTTTTTGCAAGAGAACCAAAAGCAAAAGAGTCATCACCATTGGTTTTAGCGCCTGTACCAATAGCAACGGAACGAGCGCCATTTGTTTGGGTATTATTCTCGCCATCATATCTAGTTCTTCTTGCCTCACCTTCACCAGGTAAACCATTTAATGTTTGAGGCGCAGTATTACCAATTGCAATTGATTGATCACCATTTGCAGTAGCGGATGCACCAAATGCAAAACTAGCCGCACCTTTTGCATATGCTACGGAACCAATAGCTGCAGAGTAATCACCAATTGCGGCTGATTGACGCATCATTGCTAAAGAGTTAAATCCTGCTGCACGTGAAGCTGTACCAATAGCGGTAGAACCTGTTGTTTCAGCATGAGAAAACGCACCAATTGATGTAGCTAAACCACCTGTAGCTTTTGCAAAATCACCAATAGCAATACCATCTGAGGCACCTCTTGAACTTTGTACTGCAGTATTTTTACCAATTGCAATTCCTTCTGCATATGCCCCATTATTTGCATAAGAATCTTGTCTATTACTTGAGCGATTTGCATTATCGTAAGATCTATTACCTGGGTTTTTATAATCGTATGCCCAGGTTTGATCTGCACCATAACTTGGTGCGGCACTCGCGCCATCAGAAGTAACTGCATATCCACTATTATTTGTTGAACCAATCGCCACATAAGCATGTGCAGCAAGTGGTGATAACGCAAATGGTATCGCAAGTGCGGTTGTTTTTAATAACGTTGAAACTGCTGAAGAGGTTTTCTTCACGCTAGAAACTGAAGATACCGGTTTTACTTTTGATAATTCAGATACAGCGACCCATGCTTGGCTAGAACTACACCAAATTACCTTAAAAATCTTGTTCATTTAATTCATCCTTATAAAATTAAAATCATAAAAATATTGCTAGAATTTGTTAAATTACAAATAACTCATCATTATTCGCGGGGGGGATTATAGATCAATTAGCCACCAATAACATCTAATTTACCAACATTTACATTTCTTGACATTACATTCCAAAATAAACTTTTAATATACATTTCCTGACCAAATATTTAATTACCAATCATTATCAACTAGTTAAACAATAAAAGGAAAACGTTTGCTAATTTAATTATCTACTTCTTTATTTGTAGAAAAGATATTTTTCCTTTGTAAAAAACTGAAAATAATAACATGTACAGCCCATGCTGAAATTATTGCAATCAACAGATCAATTGGGTAATGCATACCTAAACGCACTCGACTAATCAACATTAATACGCCCCAAATTGTCATCGCTCCAATAAGCAATTCCGCTTTAAAAGAACGATTGCCCAATAATTGGCTAAACCCTACGGCTAACATAAGCCAAGTCGCTGCGAAAATAGAATGCCCTGATGGAAAAGAATAACCCGTTTCATCTTCATAATGTGCTTTTAACCAGGCAGGAGTATCGGTTTGTGTGGAATAGAATTTATCCACTAATTTTGCACGTTCTGAGCGATCTTGATGATAAAAGGCATCCGTAGTACTTTCTGTTTTTTCCGCTAAATAAACAGTGAAGGGACGCGGCTCGGCAAAAACCGTTTTTAACCCTGTTTTAATCACTTGTGTGGATAAGACTGATAAGCCCATTACTATTACGCCCATAATCCACTGCTTACGATTTTCAAAAAGGAAACGGAAAAGCAAGGCAAATATAGCGCAAGTGATCGAAGCATAAGGTACACTGCCTGTTTCAGTTAAAAGATAAAGCCAGTAATCCCATTCCATTAATTGATTATTTCCATGCCAATGATAAGTAAAACCCCAAACAAAAAATGGTACAAGACAAAGTAATAATGTATATAATGACAACCTTTTAAACATTGTTTCCCCTCGACAAGTAAAATAAGGTTTGCATTTTAGCAGAATTACGTAAAAAGGATAAGTTATGTCAAAAATCCAACTGGTTACTCAAGCTAATTTACCAACTGAATACGGTATTTTCAAAATGGTCGGATTTGAGTTTCCTGATACAAAAAAAGAACACGTTGCCTTGGTTATGGGCGATATTTCAAATCAAGATGAGCCTGTACTCGCCCGTATTCATTCTGAATGTTTAACCGGCGATGCATTACATAGTTTAAAATGTGATTGCGGTTTTCAACTAGCTGCTGCATTGCGTCAAATTAGTGAAGAAGGTCGTGGCGTATTGATTTACCACCGAGAAGAAGGCCGAGGCATTGGTTTAATCAATAAAATTCGCGCTTATGCATTACAAGATCAAGGAATGGACACAATTGAAGCCAACCTTGCATTAGGTTTTAAAGCTGATGAACGTAACTTTAATGTATGTGCCGATATGTTTGAATTATTAGGTGTTAAACAAGTTCGCTTGATGACAAACAACCCACAAAAAGTAGAAACCATGAAAAAAGCGGGTATTAATATCGTGGAACGTGTACCATTGAATGTAGGGGAAAACCGTTACAACACAAAATATCTTGATACTAAAGCCAAGAAAATGGGTCATTATATTGTACATAACAACGAAGAACATTTAATGACTTGCCCACATTGCCAAGAAGAAGTCATTTAATAAAAAAGCCATACAACAGTATGGCTTTTCTTTTATCAAAACAATTATTGATTTACACCCCAATGACGAGTATCTTTATCAAATTTCATGCCTGAATGAGATCCTTCCGAACCATTAAAATAAACGTCTTTATTTGCACAAGCTGAAATCACTAATGCACCAATAA
>ERZ824488.3896-NODE-3896-length-10608-cov-2.960675_pt1 | contig 10608 bp, 12 predicted proteins | sample MGYA00519936_ERZ824488 | MGnify/ENA primary metagenome ERZ824488 (study PRJEB31778, sample SAMEA3449153) | human gut metagenome | biome: human gut; feature: human-associated habitat; material: faeces | place: United Kingdom | collected 2010/2012 ...
TGATCGGGTTCAGCGTTAACTTGCTGACGCTGTCGGCTATGGTGCTTGCGATCGCAATCGTCGTCGATGACGCGATCGTCGTCGTGGAGGGAGTCCACGCCAAACTCGATCAGGGGTACACTTCCGCCCGCAAGGCGTCGATCGACGCGATGAGCGAGCTGCGTCAGGCCATCCGTTTACAGTCCTACGGCAACAACAAGCCCATTGACGTCTACAAGCAGGAATCCCTCACGATGTTTGAGGATATGATCGCCGCCATTCAGGGCGACACGGTGCGCCGCATCTTCTCCGCCCGCGTCAAGACCGAGGGCGAGGTCAAGCGCGAGCGCGTGGCCGAGGGCATCGTCGCCACCACCGCGGGCGACGGCAGCGTGAAAAAGCAGCCGCGCAAGGTGCAGAAGATCGGCCGCAACGACCCCTGCCCCTGCGGCAGCGGAAAAAAGTATAAGCAGTGCTGCGGACGGTAACGGACGCAGCCTGCTGATACGCGGCATACGAGCGGCTGCCGCGCCAGCGGCGAGCGAGCTGCCATCCGGCATTTTTTGCGCTGCGCGGCAGCGCGGAAAATAAGCAGTGCTGCGGACGGTAACAACAAAAAGGGGTATTCTCTTTCCGAAAGAGAATACCCCTTTTCGGCACGAAGGCGCACCGGTCCGGAGGCTCCCGCCTCCGGCAGGACGGTCTGCCGGAGGACGTCACGCAAATAAATTCGCATCGGTCAGGCACACAGGGGGCGCTGAATATGGTCGAGTCAAAAATCTACATTGGGCTGAACGATCTGTCGACGAACACGCAGCTCTTTGAAAACGAAAAGTATATCAGGGTGCTTCGTAATGTATGCTATTCCTACAAAGTGCCTTTTTCCTTTCAGGTGCAGGAGGGCGGGTATATTTACGAAAGCGGAGAATACGCCCGGGAGACCAGTCTGGTCCTCACCCTGATCGACGTTGACAAGGCCGTTGTGAATGACATTGCCAAGGACCTGTGCGCTTTCTTCCATCAGGAGTCCGTTCTGGTCACCGAAAGTCATCTGCAGGCACATTTCGTTCGCGAAACATTGGAATGCGGCGGTGAGGAAACCCTGTGAGGTGATCAGGCAAGTCAGGATCATTGGAGGGTATGAATGAATCAGCAAGGGATTTTCAAAAAGTGGCTTTGGGCCGGAGTAATGGGAATTTTAACCATTCTGCTCTGCCTGATCGTTTCCGATGATTTATTGGGACTGAATTCCCCTCCCGCACGGAGTCAGATGGGGCATTATGTTTTCTGGGTAAGCCTGATCGGTTTGCCGTTGTTATTTTACAAGTTCGCTTCTTGGCGGTATACATTATTGAATATCCCCCTTTATTTTTTGCTCTACTTTCCCGCCTATGAGCTGTGCGGCCTTAAACGTACCCATTTATTTCTCCAAACAAGTGGGTTTATCAGTTTTCCGGTATGGTTCGGAGCAATATTGGTCACTGCCTGTTTTTGGGGGATACAAAGCCTTGTATATCTGATCTGCCATATCGCTTTTCATTTATTGAAAAAGCAGCAATAGCTTTCCATTCACCGCAGCTCCGCCGCGCCGTGCGCGGCAAATTTCCCCGCGCCGCAGGCGCGAAAGGAGGTCCCTTATGTCCTTTACCGAGCACAACGTCAACGGCGTGATCTTCGACACCGCTGGCACGCTCTCCGTCGGCGGCGTGCGCCACGCCTTCACCACCCGTCACGGCGGCGTGAGTCCCGCGCCGTTCGACTCGCTCAACCTTGCGAGCAACCGCGGCGACCGTGAGGAGAACATCCTCGAAAACTACCGCCGTCTCGGCGCCGCCGTCGGCTTCGACGCCTCGCGCGCCGTCGGCTGCCGCCAGATCCACTCCGACCTCGTGCGCGTCGCGCGGGAGGAGGATGCCGGCAAGCTCCGCTGGGACGAGCGGCCCTACGACGCCGACGCGCTCATCACGAACGTGCCGACCCTGCCGCTCTTTGCCTACGGCACGGACTGCTGCATGATTACGGTCTACGACCCGACCTCGCGCTCCATCGCCGCCATTCACGCCGGCTGGCGCGGCACGGCGAGCGGCATCGTGCTCAAGGCGCTCGTCACAATGATGAGCCTTTACGGCGCGGACCCCTACACGATGCGCGCGGCCATCGGCCCCGCCATCGGCAAGTGCTGCTTTGAGACCGACGGCGACGTGGCGGATGCCTTCCATGAGCTCATGGACCCCGCCGTGGACGAGCGCATCGAGCGCCGCGGCGACAAGTACCACATCGACCTCAAATCCATCAACCGTCTGTGGCTGCTGCGCAGCGGACTGGACCCCTCGCGCATCGACGTACACCCCGACTGCACCAAATGCCGCCCTGACCGCTACTGGTCGCACCGCGGCATGGGCGGCGAGCGCGGCGGCATGGCGGCGGTCATCGTCCTGACGGAGGACGCCCTGTGACGCGGCGGCTGACGGCGCTCGCGCTCACGCTGGTCCTCGCGCTCTCCCTGACCGGCTGCTGGGAGGCCGAGCCGGAGCCGGACGACTTCTGGGGCGACGAGCTGCCGCCGGAGGAGCAGGAGACATCTCAGCGCGAGCCGGCGCAGATCTCCGACTTCACCCTGCCCTATCTCTCGGGCCAGACCTTTGACCCCGTGACCTGCATCGACGGCGTGCAGCAGACCGTCGGCGCGCTGCTCTACGAGCCGCTCTTCACGCTCGACGCTTCGTTCACGCCGCAGCCTGTGCTGTGCGAACGCAGCAGCTGCGACGCCCAGGCGCTGACGTGGACCTTCGCGCTGCGCAGCGCAGTCTTTTCCGACGGCACAGCCCTCACCGCGAACGACGTGCTCGCGGCCTACCGCCGCGCGGCGGAGTCCGCGCGCTACGGCGCGCGCTTTGCGAACGTCGCCTCGATGAAAGCACAGGACGCGCATACGCTGATCGTCACGCTGACGCGCTCAAACGGCAGCTTCCCTGCCCTGCTGGACATCCCCATCGTCAAGGCCGGCACGGAGAACGACCTCGTTCCGCTCGGCACCGGTCCCTACGTCTACACAACAGCAGCCGACGGCGCGGCGCTGACCGTAAATCCCCATTGGCAAGGCAGCTCTCTGCCGCTCAAGCGCATCGCGCTCGCCGCGGTCAAGGACAATGATACCGCGCTGAGCCGGTTCGCCTCCCGCAGCGTCCACTTCCTCTGCCTCGATCCGACCGGCACCGGCGCACGGACGGTCGGCGGCGCGGTGGAGTCCACCGACGTCCCGACCGCGGCAATGCAGTACCTCGGCTTCAACCTGAGCCGCACTCCGCTCAACGACGCCGCGGTGCGCCGCGCGATGAGCGGCGTGATCGACCGCGGCACGCTTGTCTCCTCCCTGCTCTCCGGTCACGGCACGGCGGCGCAGCTTCCCATCGCGCCGCAGGACGCGGACTATCCGAAGACATACGAGTACCGCACCACGGCGGAGGAGTACGCCGCCGCGCTGGAGACTGCCGGCGTGACCGCCGCGCGTCCGCGCAGCCTGACGCTGCTGGTGAACGAGGAAAATGCCTTCAAGCGTGCGGTGGCCGAAAGCCTCTGCGCCCAGCTCACGACCGCCGCGCTGACGGTCACGGTGCGCGAATTGCCGTGGGGGGAATACGCCGCCGCGCTGGAGGCCGGCAGCTTCGACCTTTACCTCGGCGAGGTGCGCCTGACCGCCGACTGGGACGCGGGCGTACTGCTCGACGCCGGCGGCGCGCTGAACTACGGCGGCTTTGTGAGCGAACAGCTCTCCGGCCTGAACGACGCCTTCCTGCTCGGCGGGAACGCCTCCGCCGAGCGGTATGTCAAGGGCTTTGCCGAGGAAACGCCCTTTGCGCCGCTGCTCTTCAAGTCCAAAACGGTGCTCACGCCATCCGGTCTCGTGGACGGCATGACCCCAACGGCTTCCGATCCGTTTTACGGCTTCGCGGATTGGAGCTTCCACCTCTCCGGCTCGGAGAGCTGAGCGCTGCTCCCAACAATAAAAAAGCGTTCCGCGGCCTGCTTTCGGTCGCGAAACGCTTTTTCAATATACAGGGTCGGTTTCCGGCTCAATACTGGCGCACAACGGCAACGACCTTGCCGAGCACCTCGCACTCCCGCCCGTCAATGGGCTGGTAGTCGGGGTTCGCGGGCAGGAGCCAGATCTCGCCGTTCTGCTTTTTGAAGGTCTTGACCGTGGCCTCGTCCCCGATGAGGGCGACGACGATCTCCCCGTTGTTGGCGGTCTGCTGGCGGCGGACGACGACCAGATCGTCCGGCAGGATGCCGACGCCCAGCATGGACTCGCCGCGCACGCGCAGGGCAAAAAACTCGCCGCTGCGGCTGCCGGTATCAAAGGTCAGGTAATCCTCCACGCACTCCTGCGCAAGGATGGGGCTGCCGGCGGCGACATTGCCGACGATGGGAATGCGGTTCTCGCGCGCGTCCCGCTCCTCCATGAAGTCAACGGCGTTCGACGGCGCCGCAGGGGCGGCGGGCACGGCAGGCGCGGTCTGCGCCTCGCCCTTGAGCCGGATGGCGCGGCCCTTGCCGGCGTCATGCTCCAGATAGCCCTTTTTCTCCAGATTCAGGATATGGAAATGCGCGGTGGACGGGGACTTGAAATTCAGCTCTGCGCAGATCTCGCGCACAGAGGGCGGATAGCCCCACTCGGTCATGAATTGGGCGATGTAATCATAGACCTTCTGCTGCATTTTGGTCAGTTTTTTCATGGTCCGCTGCCTCCTTATCGGATTCTTTCTTGTATTATAGCACAGCAGCTTCAAGAATGCAACGACCGTTTGAGTGTTTTTTAGTATTTTTTCTCCCCCGCTCCGCATTGACACCGACGGCGCGGCTATGTAAAATAGGATCAAACTTTTATGTAACGAGGTATTTCTATGTCTGTTTCCTTCCGCGGGACCGAAAACTACGTCGCCTCGCCCGAGCTGATGGGCGCGGTGGACATCGCTGTGGCGCTGCAAAAGCCGCTGCTCATCAAGGGCGAGCCCGGCACGGGCAAGACCATGCTGGCGCAGGCCGTCGCCGACGCGCTGGGCAAGAAGCTCATCATCTGGAACGTGAAATCCACCACCAAGGCGCAGGACGGTCTGTACGTCTACGACGTCGTCCAGCGTCTCTACGACAGCCAGTTCGGCTCCGCCGGCGTGGACGACATCGCAAAATACATCAAGCTCGGCAAGCTCGGCGAGGCGTTCTCCTCCGACGAGCAGGTGGTGCTGCTCATCGACGAGGTGGACAAGGCCGATCTTGAGTTCCCCAACGACCTCCTCTGGGAGCTGGACAAGATGGAGTTCTACATCCCCGAGACGAAGGAAACGGTCAAGGCAAAGCAGCGCCCCATCGTCATCATCACGTCCAACGCGGAAAAGGAGCTGCCCGACGCCTTCCTGCGCCGCTGCATCTTCCACTACATCGCCTTCCCCACGCAGGAGCAGATGGAGAAGATCATCCGCGTCCACTTTGACAAGCTCGACGAAGCGCTGCTCGCACAGGCGATGCAGGCCTTCTATTGGCTGCGCTCGATCGACAGCATTGAGAAAAAGCCCTCCACGAGCGAGCTGGTGGACTGGCTCCGCGCGCTCGAGCTCGGCGGCGTCGATCCCGCGCGCATCGCAAAGGACATTCCCTTTGCCGGCGTACTGCTCAAAAAGGACAAGGACATCACGGCGATGCAGCGCCGTATGCGGTAAGCCCATGTTTGTCGGATTTTTCTACCTTCTGCGTCAGCGCGGCTTCGGCGTTTCACTCAACGAGTGGATGACGCTCATGGAGGGCCTGCTGCTCGGGCTGCACCGCTCAACGCTGATGGGCTTTTACGACCTCTGCCGCGCCGTGCTCGTCAAGAGCGAGGCGGACTACGACAAGTTTGACGCCGCGTTTTTGGAGTATTTCAAGGACGTGCCCTTCCCCGAGGAGCTGCTGCCGGACGAGTTGATGGACTGGCTCAACCGCCCGAAAAACGCGCTTGAGGAGTTCCGCGCCTTTCTGCGCGAGCAGGGCTACACGGAAAAGAGCATCGACGAAATCTTGAAGATGTTTGAAGAACGCCTCAAGGAACAGAAGGAGGAGCACAACGGCGGCTCGTACTGGATCGGCACGGGCGGCTACTCCAACTTCGGCAACGCCGGCCACAGCCCGCAGGGCATCCGCGTCGGCGGCGAGAGCGTTTACCGCCGCGCCTTTCAGGTCGCGGGAGAGCGAAAGTACCGCGATTTCCGCCGCGACAATACGCTCGACATCCGCCAGTTCCAGATGGCTTTCCGCCTGCTGCGGCAGTATTCCGACCAGTCGCTCGGCGACAAGACGGAGTTCGACGTGGACGGCACCATCCGCGATACCTGCGACAACGCGGGCACGCTCAAGGTGCGCTACAAGCGCCCGCGGCGCAACACCGTCAAGGTGCTGATGCTGATGGACTCCGGCGGCTCGATGAGCTACTACTCTCAGCTCTGCTCGATGCTCTTCCAGGCGGCGCGGCAGTCCAACCACTTCAAGGAGCTGCACGTCTACTACTTCCACAACCGCCTCTACTCGCGCGTCTACACCGACCCGCGGATGTACCGCGAGCACGGCGTTTCGACCGAGTGGCTGCTGAAGAATTTCGGCAGCGAGTACAAGGTCATTTTCGTCGGCGACGCGCTGATGGATATGTACGAGCTGACGGAAAAGCGCTATGACTATTTCGCCGGCAGCGGCTCGCTCTCCGGCATGGACTGGCTCAAGCGCTTCAAAGAACAGTACGGCCATCTCATCTGGCTCAATCCCGAGGAGCCGCCGCGCTACGGCGGCTATTGGGGCCAGAGCTATGGCCACATCGCGCGGCTCATTGATATGTACCCGCTGAGCGTGGATGGGCTCGAGCGTGGCATGAAAAAGCTGCTGGTGAGCAAATAACACAGCAAAAGGGACCGTTCTCCTCCGCAGAGAACGGTCCCTTCAGTCTATTTGGGGCAGTGGTGCCTGACCGCGGGGCTTTCCCGTCCCATCCGCCCTCCGCCGGAAACGGGCCGGGCGATCACCCGTGATAGTCGCCGGTCGCGGAATCGACCGTGACAAAGGGAACGATCTCGCCGTCGATCTCTACATAGACCTGATAAACGCCGTCGCCCAGATCCTCATAGTGATGCGGCGTGACACCGTAATTTTCCAGCAGACTCTTTTCAAACCCGGCTACGTCCCACGCGGCGTCATCGCCGCTGTCGGCATCCCGCAGCCCCGCCGAGCGCATGATGGCTTCCACGGGCTCGACCGGCTCGCTGCCCCAGGTGATCTCCACCTCCGCGCACCCGGCGTCGTCCAGCAGCTCCCGCGCTTCATCGGTCAGCAGCTTTTGGTAGGCCTCGTCCACCAGCTCCAGCTTTTGCAGGCACTCGGTCCGGTCCTCGTTCTTTGCGCTCAGCCATGCGGAGGCGGCGCCGCTGATCTCGTCCGTGTCAAGGCCCGTATTCACGCCCCAGTCCAGCAGCTTGACCGCGGCCTGCACAGCCAGCAGCGAAGAGCCTGCCGTTCCGACCGTAACGTCCGCGTCGATCTCGTCCAGAATGGGGAGCGTCAGCCCCTGCGGTGCATCGGCCGGCGCGCCGGAGCCGTCGGACTCCGCCGGGGCGTCCGTTTCAGAAGGGACGCCGCTGTTTGGCTCTGCCGGTGCGGCGCAGCCCGCCATACATACGGCGAGCAGCAGTATGGCCGCGAGCAGCCGTGTTGTCATGATTTTCTTGTGGTTTTTCATCGCATAAATCCTCCGGATCATTTCTGTTTTTCGTTCGTGCCGCGCCGCGCATTGCCGAACGCAGCGCTTGTAAGCTTCGATCTCCCGTCCTTGCGTTACCGCAATAAGCCAAATGCACCATGCCTCGCTTCTCCCGCTCTCAGGCTGTCGATCGTTTCCTGTAAGCGCTGCAAAAACCGCCCGGCGTGTGCGCCGTCCATCTGCGTGTGATGGAACTGGAACGAGAGCTTCAGCGTCGTTTTGAAGAGAGTCTTGCGGTATTTGCCCCAAATGAGAAAGGGATTGTTGAAAATGCCGCTGTTCATGCCCACAGCCCCGTCGAGCTCGGTATCCACAATGGCGGAGGTGCCGATGACCATGCGGTCTGTTAAATCGTGGTTTTCGCAGTGCTCCGCCGCCGCGCGGGTCAGGCGCAGATAGTCGGCGCTGAACTGCGCAAGGTCATTCGAGAACGGCACATCGCAGGAGCTGACCTCACCGGCGCGATTTTTTACGATGGTATTGACCGCGATGCTGTCATATCGCAGCAGCTCATGTCCAACGGGAAGCAGATAAAACTCCTTGCTCTCGCTCGCCGCTCGGCCGATGCACCAGCACAGCAGCAGGTTGAATTTCAGTCCACTCCTGCGGCTGAGCCGGACCAGCGGCGTCACATCCAGCGTTTTGAAAAAGGTCACCATCGGGTTCGGCGCGTCCATCCAGAGGTCAAACGCCGCCGCACGGGTCGTCGCCCTCGGGTCAACGGCGGTCGGCTTCATTCGGCACGCTCCAGGGCGGCAATATCCCCCGACTGAATAGCGGGGAGATTGCGCCGTATCTTCTCCTCGTCCCAGTCCCACCAGCGCAGAGCCTCCAGCCTCTCGATCACCGCGTTGTCATAGCGCTTGCGGATGGGCTTGGCGGGCACGCCGCCCACGATGGTATAGGGCGGCACGTCCTTTGTCACCACGGCGCGGCTGCCGATGATAGCGCCGTCGCCAATGGTCACACCCGCGAGGACAACGGCCTCGTAACCGATCCAGACGTCATTCCCCACCACGATGTCGCCGTGATTGTCCCACGCTTTGGCGATGGAGTCCGCATCGGTTGGCAGGCCCCACTCCTCAAAGAGGATGGGAAAGGGATAGGTCGACAGACTGCCGAGGGTGTGGTTGGCGGCGTTGAAGAGAAACCTCGCACCGCAGGCAATGGAGCAGAATTTACCGATGGTCAGTCGGTCATGGTTGCATTCAGGATAGTGGTACAGCACGTTATTGCGCTGGAAATCGCGCGGGTCGTTTACGAAATCGTCGTAGATGGTGTAGTCGCCCACGGTAATGGCGGGGTCGTTGACCACGTTCTTCAGATACACCGTGCTGTGTCCCTGAGAGCGTGGATAGATCTTCCAATTTGGGATCATGGCTTTTCCTCCTGATCGTTTTGTGTTTCTCCGGCGTTCTCTTCCCGGAACAGGTGAATACCCAGGGCTGCGTTGAAGCCTGTGGCGGCGAACACGCTGAAGCGCTCCACAACGCCGAAGTATTGCGGCGGGACCAGCTTCATGCCCACCGCGCCCACAAGCATCATGCCGAGGGCGATGGCCGCGCACACACCGTAGGAGCGGCAGGCTTTGCTTTTTGCTCCCGCCATGATGATGACCGTCAGCGACACGATGGACAGCAGCACCACCAAAGCGGTGACGGCCATGTGCATGACGTCCTGAAACGCGCCCGCGTAGCCGCTGTCCGAGAGCGGGAACATCCGGTAGCCGATGGCGGAGACCCACTCCATGACGGCGAACAGATAGACGCCCACGCGCAGCAAGCGCGTCTTTTTCCCCTGGATGCCGATGCACACCACCGTCGTGCAGACGACCTCGCAGGCGTTGTAAAGGGCGCTGAGCTGGTTCCACAGCGCCAGCGACGGCGCGTTGGCGGCACTCAGGTCGCTGACCGCCTGCGCCATCCAGTCGTAGCCCGGATAGGCCAGCGGCGCGAACGCCACCGCCGCGGCGTAGGAAAGAAAGCTGACGATCCCCAGCAGGCCCAGCTTCTGAACAAGTGACTTTTTCATGGCTTTCCTCTTTTCAAAAAAGTACCGCGCATGGCTGCATACGCCGCGGTCATGCACGGCGTTCCGCTTTCCTTTGAACATACCATGGGGAAAGCGCGGTCATGAGAGCAGCCTGTAAGTGCCTGTTCACAGGCTTTGCTTTTCTCAAAACTGCGGTATCTCACCGTCCAACTGCGCCGCCTTTTCCAGCAGCGGCCCTTTCGCGCCCATGGTAAAAGCGATGTCGCTGCTGCGGACAGACAGGAGCCGCCGGTCATTTTGCTTCCGGTAAACAGATAGACCTTTCCTTCCGAAGCAATGCGGTATTCTTCCGCCGCCTGCGGCGGTAGCCTCACCCATCCATCGGGTCGAATCACCGACTCTCCGAAAACAAATTTTCCGCCCTTGTTCATCTGCGACATAAAAACACGACCTTTTCGCTTCAGAGAATGATCCGTGCGATCTCCATCGTCACGATCTTCAGCACCGCGCCGCCGGACATGACATAGAACCATATCTCGCGCGCACGCTGCGTTTTGGCGATGGGCGCGGCGATGGCAGCAATGATGATCAACAGCGCACCGACACAGCCGACGATAGTGGGAATGCTGACCAGCTGGAACAGACGGTGCACAGCTTCCGTCGATGGCGTGCTGAATGGTCTTATCCAGTCCGTCCCGCGCCGCTGCGAAACAGCAGACCACAAGTCCAAAAACAAGCAGAAACACACTTCTGCGTCCCCAATACTGAATAACTGCGCGGCCCCAAACCGACCAGCCGATAAAGCCCAGCAGGGCAAGGATCATCAAGGTTGTCGCCGTCGTGACAGTATTTCCGAAATA
>ERZ824488.3897-NODE-3897-length-10605-cov-3.052891_pt1 | contig 10605 bp, 4 predicted proteins | sample MGYA00519936_ERZ824488 | MGnify/ENA primary metagenome ERZ824488 (study PRJEB31778, sample SAMEA3449153) | human gut metagenome | biome: human gut; feature: human-associated habitat; material: faeces | place: United Kingdom | collected 2010/2012 ...
ACCATCATGGCGGGCGACACCGCGTACATCACCAGATTCGTCATGGCAAGGCTGCCCTTGTCTCCCATCAGCTTGGCCTTACCCAGGGCAAAGCCCACCGCCATCAGGGCAAACAGGATCAGCACCTGCTCGCCCACCGTCAGAAAAGAACCGATCATTTTTCTTTGCTCCTCTTGTCAAAATACCCGGACGTAGCAAAGGCCACCACCAGCAGTCCCACCACGGCGGCAGCCACGTTGAACAGCAGCATGGCGTTCACGTCCACCCGATCCACCAGCGTGCCGCTGACGGCGGTCATCACCGCCGGGCCCACGCCGTCAATGTCCATGGCATTCCGACTGGTAAAATGGGTCAGGTTCCGCAGCAGCTGGGCGGGACACTCCGCGCCGGTGCAGCGGAGCGCCACGCCGTCTTCGTCGCGCACGACCGGCGCGCCGCAGACCGGACAGCGGTCCGGCAGACGGTAGGGCTGCGTGCCGTCGGGACGCTTGTCCTTCAGCACGCGCACGACCTCGGGAATGATCTCGCCCGCCTTGCGCACCACGATGGCGTCGCCGACGCGGATGTCCTTCTCGTCGATGAAGTCCTGATTGTGGAGCGTCGCGTTCGTGACGGTCGTTCCGGCCAGATGCACCGGATCAAAGACCGCCTTCGGCGTCAGCACGCCCGTGCGCCCCACCTGCACGACGATGTCCGTCACGCGGGTCTCCTTCTCCTCGGGAGGGTACTTGTAGGCGATGGCCCAGCGCGGCACCTTGCTCGTTGAGCCGAGAATTTCTCGGTCTGTAAGGCTATTCAGCTTTACAACTGCGCCGTCCATATCGTAGGGCAGCTCCGCGCGCTCCTCGCCGAGACGGCGGATCTCCGCGAGCGCGTCCTGCACGTTGTCGACCACCTTGTTGCCGATGACCTTGAATTTCTGCGTGCGCAGATAAGCAAGCGTCTCGGCGTGGGTCGTGAAGGTCCGTCCCTCGGCGAGCTGGAGGTTGAAAACGGCAATATCCAGCCGGCGCTTCGCCGCGATCCTCGGGTCAAGCTGGCGCAGCGAGCCGGCGGCGGCGTTGCGTGGGTTGGCGAAGGGCGCTCGTCCGGCGTCCTCCTGCTCGTTGTTCAGGGTGTGGAAATCATCCCAACGCATGAACACTTCGCCTCGGATTTCCACGAAGTCCGGAACGTCTTCCTTGGGGCCGCCGAGGTTTGCGGGAATGGAGCCGATGGTTCGCACATTCAGGGTGATGTCTTCGCCTGTAACGCCGTCGCCGCGCGTCAGTCCCTGTTCAAGCACGCCGTTGCGATAGATGAGGTTCAGGGCGAGGCCGTCGATTTTGACCTCGCAACTCATGGGCAGGGGCTTGGATTCAGGCCAATCGAGGTCGCGAATCACCGAGTCGTACCAATCCTTGAGTTCTTCGATGGAGAAGACGTCGTCAAGGCTCATCATGCGGCTGGGGTGGCGCACGGAGGCGAAGTCGTTGGAGAAGGAGCCGCCGACGCGATGGGTGGGCGACTGCGGATTGTCCAGTGAGGGGAACGCCGCTTCGAGTCGTTCGAGGCAACGCATGCGCGCGTCGTAGGCGGCGTCGGAGCTGACGGGTGAGTCGTCGATGTAGTAGGCGATCTGATCGGATTCCACCCATGCGGCCACGCGAGCCCACAGGCGGGCGGCGGCCTCAGCGGTCATCGTGTTCACGTCGAAACGGTCGAGGCGTATCGCGTCGTCGTCAGTGGGCTGCAGTGCGGCTATCCATTGTTCGGAGCCAGGGGCAAAACGTGCAATACCGGTATCAGGCCGGACCTCGGCCACATCCCCATCGTCGAAATCCCATGCCAGTTGTTCGTTCGTGCTCATGGTTGTCTATCCTAGCGGGCTCGGCTCCCCTCGGCCGGCTATACCGTCAACTCCCCTCAGGCGGCTACGCGGATAGCGAGCGCAGGAACTGGGCTTGGATGATGTCGATGTTATCGCCTTCGCCGTCATTCATGCGGGCCACAGCCACCGAGAGCGTGCGGGCCGGCACGAACATGTCCTCATCCACGCACACGCGAGCGGCGTCACGCACGATGTCAGCCACTTCGATATGCGGCCAGACCGGCAGATCATGCGTGGCAAGCACATGGGCGGCGGCCTCCACCGATTCAGGCACCGGTATGCACTGCGAGTCCGCACGGGAAACCAGTTCCTGCAGTTCGCTTTCCAGCGAACCAATGGCCCCGGGAGCGATGTGATCGCTCATAATGTAGGCTGCGGCGGCTGTGTCGAACCGGTCAAGCATCCATTCGGCGTACGCGAACCGGTAATAGGCGAACGCGGCATCGTCGCGGTCCAAGGCCACGCGCAGAGCATTCAGGCAGGCGGCGCGTGCCGAATCCCAATCCTCATTGCGGGCCAGTTGAATGGCGAGCTTCAGATGTGAGAGCGGGTAGGCGGGCGCGTACGCCACCATACGGTTGAGATGCGGGATGGCCGCCTCGGCACCCTTGATCTGACTCAACACGTCAGCCAGCTCCATGTGCGCGTAGAACAGATTGTCCGGGATAAGCACCGTACGCTCGTCCAATGTGGCGAACAGCCGGTTGTAGACCACGCGCTCGGCATAGGAGTTGAAGTATCGAGGTACGCCATGGCCTGCCGCATACACCTGGTCCAAATGGGCCACGGCCGCTTCGGCCGCTTCGATGGCCTGATCGGCTTGGCCCGAGAACAGCATATCTCGGGCGCGCAGACGCTCCTTGTCAAGATCGTCGGCAAGCGTGAACGTGAAGTCCGGCGTGTCCTTGCCATCGATCAACGCACTGGTGACCTGAGAGGCCAAACCGGTCAGTTCGGGATCGCATATCGATTCGATGACCTGCATGGCTCGCTGGGCCTTTTCCACGGAGCCGAGCGACGTGTTCCTGGCGATATCGTGGAATTCGTTGACGCCATGCTGCAGCAGGTCCACTCGCTGGATAGCCAGTCCGGCACTATTCTGTGCGCCCAGCACGTGAGCGGTCGCCGGACTGAATTGACGGTCGGCCAGTTCGGGCTCCTCCTGGGATCCGGTGGGAGAGAACCGGCTGTCCGCCAAGTCGAAGTCGGCGCTGATGGGTTTCAGACCACCTTCGCCGTCCATCACGGCACCGAACATGCGGTAGGTTTCCTCGGGATTGTCAAGCCCAGCGGTGTCCAGTCGCTTGAGGAAGGCATCACGGGTGAAGGTGACGGTGACCATATTGCGCACGGTGGGATTGCGGCGCAGCACACTCATCGGATCATCGTCCATGCCGGCGGCCCCATCAGCACCGTCAGTGCCGACGCCCTCGCCGCCGATACCGCCCAGGTCGTCGCCTGCGCCAGTATCGTCCGGCATGCCGAACGCCATTTCGTCGATATCGATGCCCTTCATCAGGTCTTCGAACTGCGAATCGATGGACGCAGCGCCATCGGCGTCAGCAGATTCGGCCGCGGCCTGATCCGTAGCATCCGCAGACGGTCCGGTACCGTTGCCTGCTCCCCCGGCCGTGCCGCGTTCGTCACCGGACGCCGTCTGCCCGAACGTCTCCTCATGGGTGATGGGGCGGGTCGGGTCGCCATGGAAATCACCATCTTTGGGGTCGGCTTTGGAACCCACACGCCCCAAATCGCCACTGCGTAGATGTTCGAAGGCGCTTAGGGCCTCGCTCATCATCGCCTCGATGGCGGAATCCTGTTCGGCAATCGCCTCTTCAAGACCAATGGAATCGATGTGCAACGACACCTGGCGCACGGATTCGCTGGTGCCGAAACTCAGCGCTGCCATCATCAGGCCGACACGCAGGTTGTAGGCGGCGCTCATCGACGCGCGTTCGGCGCTGCTCAGCGCACGCCACGTACGGCGAGTGGTGTCATACCGGCTATCGGGCATCATCGAGGTGCCGGCAGTGGTGAAGCCAATGGCCACTTCACCCGAATCCAAGCGCGACCGGAACTCCACATCAAACCGATACGGCAACCGTAACCGGCGCAACAGTGAGGAGAGGGTCTGACGATACACCCATTCGTCGCTCCTCGCCGGCGAACACGAAGGCCGAGCGGCTTGAGTGTTGGTGTCGCTCTTATTGGTCCGCTCTACAGCGCCCTCAACACTCTCAGTACTTTCAGCGCCCGCAGCATTCGTCACACCCGAATCCGGCACGTTCTGCTGGGTCAGCACATCTCGAGGATCAGGGAATTCACTGCGAATCTGCCCAGCCGTGCGTGCGGCGATATCGACCAGGCTCAGCACGGCCCGACGCTCCTGCTCGCCATCATACGGGTCAAGCGCCATAATCGCAGGGTTCTCAATGAGTTTCATGTCGATTTGCGCGGCCTCGGCACGGGTCACCGTATCTTCCGTAGGGTTGCGCCCCAAGGAAGCGTTGCGCTCCAGCCAAGCGCTCACCGCAGCGAATCGGTTGAGGTTGCCTTCGATCTTCAAGGATTTCAGCGCCTGCCCGAATGCCAAGGACTTATCCCACGTAAAGAAATAGCCGCTCGAATACGTCGAGGTGTACAGGTGCAACGGTTCGGCGCCATGCACCGCTTCCAGTCCCGGCGTGGTGTCGAGGGCGCCGGCTTCGCGCATCAGATCGGCGAAGTGATCCTCCAGACCGGAGGCCCGCATGCCGTGGGCTCGTGCCGCCAAAGTGTCACGCACCGAACGGCGAATCGCACCGATTGGCGCCTCACGGTTGAGACGGCGGAAGATATTGCCGGAACCGAATCCGATGAGCAGACCATTGATCTGCGGCAACATATACGTGGCGAAGAACGCGATGGTAATGGCATCGCGGTATTCCAAATCATGACGCATCACAGGCGGCAGATTGGCACGCATCTGCTCAAGCGTGTACCGGTTGCCGGCCTTGAGCCATGAGGCGAGCCACGTCATGCGTCCGGTGTCGTCACGCCCCACCACGCCACCGGTAATGGCCTTCACGCCGTCAGCACCATGACCAAGGCCACGCCCCAAACCACGCCCATGATGCAGCGCACTTCCCAGGCCATGGCCTGCACGGGAGAAACCGGAACGTGAACGCGGCTCGTCGCTTTCGCCCAGCCGCTCACCGTCCGGCAGAGTCACTTCCTTTTCCTTGCCGAACATGAATCGCGCCTGCATATCCTGCACGTCCATGTTGGGGTCGGTGCCCACGAATACGCGGCCATGCGTATCGGCGAACGCCACCTGCGCAAAATGATCGCGGTCGGGGAAAATGCCAAGCGAAAAGCCACGGCCTCTGGTGGAGGGCAGCTGCGCCCATCCAAGCACCAGCCCTTCCGGCACGTTCTCCAATTCGGGGAAGGTGCGCCGCTTGATTACAGGACTCAGCGCCACTGCATGGCGAGTCAGTTCGTCGATAATGCCGCCTTTACACTCACTGATCTCCCGCAAGGCATCGCCGAACGGATTCGTATCGTGCTTCTTCGGCTTGGACAGTCCCAGATCGGCCGCGAGCGCGTTCATCGAATCCTTCAGCCCGCCCAGCAGTGGCGTGCGGTTGTGCTTCCCATGGTCCGATGTACGTTTTGGCATGATTCACATTGTCTCTTGTTTGCCCGACATCAAGCCCGAATAAAGCCTATAGAATAAATGCGTGCATTCCATAGACCACACTCGCGCAGACCGTCCGATGCCGTCGAATCATGAACGGCACCTGCCCAGCCGCCCGGATACCCGGCACCGGCTGCGTTTGGTGCGCCTGCTGATCGCCTTGCTGGCCGCCGTCGCCGCCATCGCCGCCATGGAGTGCATCGTGTTCAACCTGCCGTTCTGGCGTACGCTCGGAGCGAGCACGGATACGAACGCCGTGCATAACACGCTGGGTTCGGGTCTCACGCGCCGGAATGATGGCATGTTGACCGTCACCGATCCGACCAAGGCCTATCTTGAACTGACCGCGGACGGCACGTCGGATTACCTCCGCATCGATACCGAGAGCAGCAAGGTCATCGATAAGGCCCGCGAGCAGGCCGAGGCCGAATCCAAAGCGAACGACGATAAGGAAGTCTTCAAACCGCTGGCGACCATTCATGTGCGCGCGGATGTCGATGGCATCACCGGCAAGGCCCAGTCGATGAATCCCGACGCTATTCGCAGCCATTATGTCAAGGCGCCGGGTGCCGGCATCGTGCGTATTTGGATTCAGGAAGAGCGCGGCGCGATCGTACCGGTCACCGACGCCCGCGCCAACGTGCGCGTACCGTTCGTCATCAATTGGATGCGCGTGCTCGCCATGGCCTTGGTGTTGCTGATGATTGCCGTCTGGAGGCCGGGATCGCGCCTGTGGCGTATCACGCTTGACCCGTCCAGCACTCGGCAACGACTTGCTTTCGTGGGGCTTCTGGCGATTCCTACCCTGCTTATCGGCGTATCCATCATCCACGAACTGTGGTACACGTCTTCGCTCGTCTTCCACGTTTCCGGCGATTACACCTATGATTTCGACCAGTATGGGCATGTGGCCGATGCGCTGGTCGCCGGCCGGCCCTGGCTCGACTTGCCGGTTCCCGAACAGCTGGCCGCCACCGAGCACCCCTATGACGTAGCCACACGTGCCCAGCTACTCGCCAATGGAGCCAGTCCGCTCTACTGGGATTACGCGTATTATGACGGTCACTGGTATTCCTATTTTGGCGTGTTGCCCGCAGTGCTGCTGTTCGTCCCCTATCGTCTGCTGGCCGGTCATAATCTGCCGACATCCGCCGCCGAGTATATTCTCGTGCTGCTGTTCATCATCTTCTTCTCCTTGCTGGTGCTGCGCGTCATCCATCGTGTGATGCCGAAGACTTCGGTGGCGGCCGCGTCGTTAGTAGTGGTCTCATCGTTGGTGAGCGCGCAAATGGGGTATTTGCTGTATCGCACGAACTTCTATCAGATACCGTTCGCCGCATCGCTGACGTTGACGTCGCTGGGACTATGGCTATGGCTCGGCGCGGACACGTCCCGCCGTCCGCTGAGACCATCGGACCGATGGCAGGCGGGCGATGCCAAGCCTCTCTCCCTGCCACGACTGGCCTTGGGCGCCTTGTGCATTGCGGCGAATTTCGGATGCCGACCGACGTTCACCTTGGCCGCATTGCTTGCGTTCCCCCTGTTCTGGCCGCAGATTCGCGCGCTGGGCACCGGTCTGCGCACACGCCGCATCAAGCCGTTGCAGGCGTTGCGCGCGCCGCTGGCGGTAATCATTCCCGCCATTCTCGTCGTGACGCCTCTGATGGCGTGGAACATGGTTCGGTTCGATTCCCCGTTCAATTTCGGCAATGCGTATCAGTTCTCCATATCCGATATGACCCGGTATACCACCCCGTCCGCGGATATGCCCGCCAACATCTGGTATTACCTGTTCCTGCCGCTGCGCTTCATGGATCGTTTCCCGTGGCTGGCGGGCTCTCCCGCCCCGATGCCGCAATGGGGTTATTACGAGGTGATGGTCGGCGCGATTTTCACGGCCACGCCACTGACCTTGATGGCTTTGGCGCTGCCCCTGCTGCGCAGATTGGAAACACACGGCATGCGGCCATGGCTGATGTCTTGCTTGGCCGTGGCGGCGGTGCTGGTCGTATTCGACAGCCGCGTCGGCGGTTTGGGATGGCGGTATTCCGCCGATTTCGGCTGGCTGATCTCGCTGGCGTCCATACCGGGGCTACTGTGGCTGGTCAATGGGCGCGAACCGAGCCGCTCATTGGCGGGGGCCAACGACGCCGCTTCAGGCGATGGCATCGCCCGCGTCACTCCGTGGCGTTGGCTGATGCGCTGGGTCGTGATGCTGGCCGTATTGTGGGCGCTGGGCATAGCCATACTAAGTTGCTTCGTGCAGTCGCGCAGCGATTCGATGATCGCCAACAATCCGACGCTCTGGCATCAGGTTCAGTCTTGGTTCACCCTGCTATAGGACCGGACCGCTCGGCGACCCGCCAAGCTTCAGTATTCTCCCAGCATTCCGGCCGGTGTTTTCCAAGACCTGCGGCATAATGTATGTGACGTAATTCACTAATCGTTTACCCATACTGTCGTGAGGGTTTCCCCGTGTCCACTGCCGTCCGTAGTCGCGTCTTCAAAATATCCGCAGCAGCCGTCACCGCAGCCATCGCCATTGGTCTGTGCCTGTTCTCACAGGACGACGTCAGCGCCTCCATCAAGGAACGCCGCGTGGAGCGGCTCAACGCCCAGATCGAGAACGTCTATACCGACGAATACCAGCAGATGATGGACACCGAGATCGCCGACGAGCGCGACGCCAAAGAACGCACAGTCGACAGCATCTACACCAAGGTGAACCCGTACGGCACCAACACCACGTCCATGTACGTGTACTTCACCACCGATCAGGCCTCCACCGTCAGCTACACCGTTTCCGCTGAGGGGTACCCGGATTACACGGCCAACGCCATCACTAGCGATGAGGCGGCCGCCGCATACCGTGAGGCCGCCGCCGGCGACGCCGACGGTTCCGGCAATGTCGGCGGTACCAGCACGGCGAGTCAGACGACCACGGTATCGAGCAATGACATCGCCTCCACCGAGCACGAGTTTCTGGTGTTGGGACTGATCCCCAAGGTCAAGAACACCATTACCCTGACCATCACCGACACCGACGGCAACGCCACCACGCGCACCATCGAGCAGACCGGCCCGAAACTGCTCGGCGAGGAGGAAGTACGGCTCGAACAGGCCGTCGCCCCCGACGAATCCACGGTCACCACGCTCGGCAATGGCCTGTACGCGATTCTCGGCAATGATTCCAACGAGCAGGATTTCATGTACTACTATGACGCGAACGGTGTGATTCGCGGCGAAATCCCGGTGCTCTACTACCGCTCGCACCGTCTGCTGTTCGACAATGACGGCATCATGTGGTTCTCCGCCTCCACCAAGCATTTCGTCGGCATGAACCGCCTAGGCAAGCTGGTCAAGATCATCAATCTGGGCGACCAGTACATCCTGCACCATGATTACGCGCTGGATTCCGACGGCAATATCGTCTCTCTGGCCACCGATCTGAAACATTCGGACCATGCCGTGCAGGATCAGGTCATCAAGGTGGACACCGACTCCGGCGAGGTGAGCCTGCTGGTGGATTTCGGCGACCTGTTCCCCGATTACAAGCAATCCACCGATCATTCCGGCATCGACGAATCCGATCCGACCGCCACGAACCGTTGGGACTGGATCCACTTCAACACCATCCAGCTCATGGATGATGGCTCCGCGTTGCTGTCCGCACGTGAGACCTCCACGATGATCAAGATCAATGACATCGAAGGCACGCCGTCGCTCGACTACATGATCGGCGAGCCGAGCGTATGGAATGGCATGGATGCGCAGCCCTCCTTCCTGACCAAGGTGGGTGATTCCGGCGACACCGGCGGCCAGCACTCAATCACTGTGCAGTACGATTCCTCGCTGGAGGACGGCCAGTACTACATCTACATGTTCGATAACGACTTCGGTTATGCCATGACCCGTCCTGATTTCGATTGGACCATGATCGATGGCATTTCGACCGCGCAGAGCTCCAAGGATGAGAACTCGAACTCCCAGTTCCGCAAGTACCTGGTCGACGAGAACGCCGGAACCTACACCGAAGTGCAGGACTTCGATGTGCCGTATTCGCCGTATGTCTCCTCCGCACAGGAACTGTCCGATGACCTGAACCTGGTGGACATCGGCATGCAGGGCCTGTTCGGCGTCTACGATGACGACGGCAACCTCAAGGCACAGTACAAGATGGTGCTCAGTTCGGGATACATCTACCGCGTCTACCAGTACGGCTTCCGCGGCTTCTACTTCGCGTGAGGATTGGCATCGACCTCACGGCCGATGCCAATCCTCCAACGGCCGATTCCTATCTGCTACCGCTTCGCAGCCTCATACTTGCGGCGAATCAGATCCTCATAAAACGCCACAGCCTCAGCCGGCGCTCCGTCAAACGCGACCGCGTGCTCGTCCAGCACCAGTACGCGGTCGATGGCGTATTCGGGCCGGCGGATCATATCCGTGTCATGCGTGGCGAAAATCACCTGCTTGTTGTAGCTGAACAACGCCTTGGCCACATGCGCGGCGCCAATCTCATCCAATCCCTTGCTCGGCTCATCCGCCACAATCGCACTCGGCTCAAAGCTCAGCGCGGCCGCAATAGCCAGCAGGTGCCGTTTCTCGGAGTCCAGTTCGCTGGCCTTGGCCTTGGAGACCTGCGCCAAATCAAAATGCGCGAACAGATTGCCGATGCGCGCATGACGTTCTGACTCGGGCACCTTGTGCTTTTTCAGCGCTTCGGAAACAGCCTCGGAAATATTCGCCGCTTGGTAAAAGCTGTTCGGAATCTCCTCGCGGCGAACTTTGCCGACCAGATTATCGATGCGCTTCGCGTCCTTCTTCACAGCCGGGTCAAGACGTTCCTCACCGCCCGCAATGGTCACCGTGCCGGCGTTGGCCTTCAACGAACCGTCCAGCAGACCCAGCAATGTGGATTTGCCTGCGCCGTTCAGTCCGATCACAGCCACCCGCAGCTCGCTGATGGTGATGTCCGTGGGAGCAAGTCCCACGTGCCCATCATCATACGTATGCCCGGCCTGATCCAAAGTGAACGTCAGCGACGCCGGGCGTG
>ERZ824488.3899-NODE-3899-length-10603-cov-2.984357_pt1 | contig 10603 bp, 8 predicted proteins | sample MGYA00519936_ERZ824488 | MGnify/ENA primary metagenome ERZ824488 (study PRJEB31778, sample SAMEA3449153) | human gut metagenome | biome: human gut; feature: human-associated habitat; material: faeces | place: United Kingdom | collected 2010/2012 ...
ATAATTTTTTCTATTTCACATAAGTTTCACACACCAGCTTATTTTCGATGACGCGCACCCGTATCCTTCCGCCTTCGATGGTGCAAAAAAATCTGCTGCCGCTCTCTTTGATCCTTTGTACGGCATCCGGGCTCGGATGTCCGTAACGATTATCCTTTCCGGCTGAAGCAACCGTAATTTCCGGCCGGATACACTTCAATAACGCTTCTGCGTTCGCATAGCGCGATCCATGATGATCCGCCTTAAAAACCAAAACCTTATCCCATTTTCTGCGCCGGAGCAGCTGCTCTTCCACATCTGTGGAGATATCTCCACCAAACAGAGCGCTTATATCCCCCTCTTCAAATTGCAGTACCAGACACAGATCATTGACATCCTCCGCTTTATCCGAAGCTTTGGGATACAGACAGCGCATGGCTGCACGTTTGCTTCTTACCGTATCCCCCGCCTGCATATAAAGCACTTTCGTTCCATGGCTGCGGGCCAGTTCTGCCAGCTCTTTTGTCTTTGCTTCTTTTTCCACTGCTTTTGCAAACACCAGATACTCCACACGGTATCCGGACACAAGAACCTCCTTAAGACCGGACACATGATCGGTATCCGTATGACTGACAAACCAGTAAGAAATCTCTGACACTCCTTTTGCCTTTAAAAACGGCAGAATCCGGTACTTTCCCACCTGTTTCACATCGGTGCTCCCACCATCAATAAACATGGAAGTCCCGCCGCCCGTGCACAGATAAATACCGTCTCCCTGTCCCACATCAAGGAAATCAATCTCAAACGATTTCTTCTGTGGAAAAAGAAGAAAAAGCAGAAGAAACGCAATAAAACAGGAAAAAACTATGCCCTGCAGACGTTTCTTTCTTCGGCTTACACACAGATCTGCCGTTTCCCTGCAGTCTTTATGCTTTTCATTTCTGCGTGCACAGGCATAGATCGCCAAAAGAAACACTCCAAGCCCCAGGTAATACCAAAAGATCCGCATATGCGCAGGTTTCCCTGTGATCCTCTGCGCACCCGGAATCTTTAAGGAAACCTCACACAGAAACCGGTAACTGTCGAGCATCCAGCCACAGGGCGCAAACAGAACACGCCCCGCAGGCAAAAACGCCATCCCCACAATCACCCCAAGCACAGTAAGCCCCAGTAATCCGTTGACCACCGCAAGTACAAACAGATTTATCAGCATCGCGTACACGGGAATTTCATAATAAGAATATGCGACCAGCGGGATGGTAAACAACTGGATTGCAAAACTTACCAGAATTCCTTCTTTTTGTCTTGAGAAAAATGTTTTTTTGATGGTTTCCTCTCCGGCCTGCTGTCTGCGTTTCCATGAATGTTCCCATTCCAGCAGTATATTGGCTCCCACTCCGATGGCAATCACCGCCATCACGGAAAACACAAATCCGGAATACGATAGCAGAAACGGATTTTCCCACAAAAGTACGAGCACAACAATTCCAAGCGCATTTAACATGTCATAGGCATATCCTGTCACATCCGCAAACAAATAAATCAGACACATGCCCACCGCCCGTTGTGTAGATACCCCGTTTCCGCTTAAAACCGCATAGGAAATCAAAAAAACGGTCGTTGCCAGCGCTGCTGTCACATACCGGGTATGCAGTCGTTTCCGCAGCAGGCGGTACAGTCCCATCCCCAGAAGGGAAATATGAAGTCCGGAAATAGCAAGCACATGGGCGATCCCCGCTCTCTGATACAAAGATTTTATCTCTGCATCCAGAGCCCCCTTTTCCCCTAACAGCATCGCAGAAAGCACGCCATCGTCCCGGATAGAATGCCGGATCACGTCATTTGCACGCTTTTTCATATTCTGTAGTGCGCACCGGTAACGATCCGGTTTTCCATAGACCCGGCTGATCTTTGTGACCCATATGCCGAAATCAATTTTCTGACTCTGGTAAAACTGCCGGGCATCAAACATCCCTTCATTGGATGCTTCTGTAAATAATGAAATTGTACCCTCAATATTCAGGATTTGTCCAGCCGAATGGCTGGCAGAAGAAACATATGCGATTACATCATTGCATGGCAGTGTCTGCGATTCTGCTTCCACCGTGCAATCTTTTAAATAGTAATAAACGCATCTGGTTTTCGGTTCTATCCGATCAATCTTTCCCGCCAGGCGAACCTCCTGGCCATCTGTGAGTTTCTGCAGGTACTGCTGCCTGAAATCGATCTGTCGCTGCATCTGCAGCATCCCCAAAAGAAACATACCGGGAAGTCCTGCCGCAAACAGAACTTTCCGCATCCCCCGTTCCTTCCATGGAGTGGTATATACCAGTAACAGAACTGCCAGCACACCCCATGCCGGCAGCTGCTCTCTGACACACACAATCCCCAGCAGAAACTCTGTGGCAAGCAAAAGAAATGGTCTTTTCCTCACGCTTTCTTTTCCTATTCCGTAGATTCTACTTTCTCATCGCTTTCTTTTGTGACCAGACGGTCATCTGCCTTGTACATCTTTGATAGTTTATACGTGTAACGGCATTTGCCACTGGTGTCTCCGTTGATGGAAATCTGTACTTTATCGATTCCCGTCAGTTCCGTCAGGGAATCCACGATAGAGTATAAAACAACAGGTTCTGAGATTTCCTGATTCTGATTCAAAAACATTTCATCCAGATTGACATAGCAGACCCCATCCACCACTGTGATCGTAATCAGTTTCGTCTCCGAAGGAATCGTTGCCAAGAGTCCGCTTTTTCTTGGTCCCTCAATCAGCTGTTCCATCACCAGTTTTTCCAGTGAAATGTTGGAACTGTAATGTACCTCTCTGGTTTCCGGAACCAGTCTGGTACCCGCCTTATTTGAAAAATAAAGTTTCAGTGTTGCTTTCTGGCTGGAATTGATCTGTTCTCCCGGATTTTCCACAAAACTGTCCAGATTCATGGCACCTACATTTGCTCCCGAGGCATCCACAAGTGGTTTTCCATCCACAGTAAAGGTCACATACTGGCTCAGCTGCAACAGTGTCTTTGCAATTGCAGCCCTAGTCAGAATCTCTTCCGTCGGTTTCATATCGTAATATTCCTTGCTGAAATCCACCGTAATCTGATAAGAGATCAGATCTATATTCTGGATTTTTACTTTGCGTGGAATGGTTCTTCGAAGCGTTGCATCCTCCGGCTGTGTCTGCAGATCTTTGAGCAGTTCCTTCACCTGTGCTTTGCCGGATGAAGTATGCTGCAGGGTAATCTTTTTCGCAACAACCTTTGTCAGCTCATTGTTTACATAAAATACAAAATAGTCTTTTTTATCTTCTTTTTTTCCACATCCGGCAGCCATTGTGAGTACCATTGCCACAAGGAGTATGATTGAAATTATTTTTTTTCTCATCTTTTTCCTCCTATGCAATATAGTTGAGCGGAATACGAACATCAAAGGTTGTTCCCTCGCCCATCACAGAATGTACTTTAATTGCGCCGCGATGCATCAGTATGGAATTTCTTGTAATCGCAAGTCCTAGTCCGGTTCCTCCGATCTCACGGGAATGGGATTTATCCACCCGGTAAAATCGTTCGTAAATATGATCCAGAGACTCCTCCGGAATACCGATTCCGGAATCTTCTACTTTCAGGTAGAAATACTGGTGATCCGCATTCAGCGATACGTGTACCCAGCCCTCTCCGTCATTCCGGTTATATTTGATTGCATTCTCCACAAGATTTGTGATCGCAAGCGTGATTTTTACCTCATCCACTTCTGCGGTAACCGGGCGGAAACTCTCAAGGACAAGTTCCACTTTCTGCTTATCCGCAATCGGCTGCAGACGTTTTAAAATCTGCTCTAAAAGTTCATTGATATTGACGGAAGATACATTCAGCCCTGCTGCAGACTTATCCATCTTCACCAGAGAAAGCAGATCGTTGATGATCTTTGTCTCACGCTCAATCTCGTTGGTGATATCTTCCATAAATTCCTGATACAGTTCCTTCGGCGCATCCGGCATGCTATTGATCGAATCCGCCAGCACCTTCATGGATGTCAGCGGTGTCTTTAATTCATGTGACACATTCGATACAAACTCCTGCCGGGAATCATCCATGACTTTGATCCGGCCAAGCATCTGATTGATCTTCTCACAGATTCCCGCCGTCTCCGTGTAATCATTGACCTGAAGATTGTACTCTCCGTATCCGTTTTTGATTGCAGCGATTCCCTCTTCGATCTTCTGCAACGGCTTCAGGAAATACAAAAGCAGAAGGATTGCAAAAAACACAATTGCAATTCCGACCATGACCATAACGATCACCGCCACCTGTCGCATATATGACTGGTTGATCACAATATTGTCCGTAGAAACACTGATCAGCATAACTCCGATCACCGTTTCACTTTTATCATCAGGATCGCTGATCGGGATCGTCATCTCAATGTAATGGTTCTCCGAATCATAATGCACAATATCCTCGCCCTTGAAACTGCGCATGACCTCCTCTGCAATGATCAGCTTATGGTCATCGAGATTATACGTGTCATAATAAACTTTGCAGTTGTCATCCACAACAATGACACGACCATCATAGATGGTCGTGAGCATATCAATCTGTGTCTGAATATTGCTGGACGATACATCCGCCCCCAGCTTCATATATTCACTTGTCGCTATCTGATTTGCCAGAATTTTTGCCTGGCTTAAGATTTCACTTTCCCGGATAGAAACGGCACGCTTTTCGTAATATTTTAAAACTGCTGCCGAAAGAATCAGACTCGGTACGACCGCAATCACAACGATCAAAAGAATCAGCCGAAATTTTAAACTTTTTAAGAACTGAAGAAACTGTTTACTCTTCTGCATGGAAAAACCTTTCTGCCTTCTCGTCTATTTCTGGTAATAATAATATCCCACACCCCATTTTGTGTGCACGTATTTCGGTTCACTTGGGTTGGTTTCGATCTTTTCACGCAGACGACGTACATGCACATCCACTGTACGCACGTCTCCCGGATAATCTTTTCCCCAGACCAGTCCGAGCAGATTTTCCCTGCTGTATACTTTATTTTCATTTTTCACAAGAAGTTCCAGCAAATCAAATTCTTTTGCGGTAAGGTTTACTTCCCTGCCTGAAATAAACAGCCGTCTGCTGTCACAGTCCAGACGCAGATCCCCTTTCTCCACAATCGAAGAAACTTCTTTCTTTTCTCTCGGTCCTGCGGTACGACGCATGATCGCTTTGATACGCGCTTTCACCTCAAGAATATTAAACGGCTTTGTGATATAGTCATCGGCACCATAATCAAGTCCCAGAATCTTATCCATATCGTCGCCCTTCGCTGTCAGCATAACAATCGGCATATCAGAAAATTCACGAATCGCCTGACATACTTCGAATCCGTCCATCTTCGGAAGCATGATGTCCAAAAGGATCATATCATACTCATTTGCTTTCGCCATATTCAGCGCTTCTTCTCCATCGTATGCACAATCCACTTCCATCCCGTCCTGTTCAAGACTGAACCGGATTCCTTTTACGATTAATTTCTCATCATCTACTACGAGAACTTTCTTTGCCATATTACACCTCAACGAATCGTTATATAATCTTTCATTTTCTCAAAAAGTGCGCTTTTGATTCCGGATACCTGCATGATATCTTCGACTTTCGCAAACGGCCCGTTTTTCTCCCGGTATGCAAGAATTGCCGCCGCCCGTGTCTCTCCGATTCCCGGAATGGTCACAAGCTGCGTGGCATCCGCCGTATTGATATCAATCCGCCCATCCGATTCTTCCACAGTGGCACCGGCTGCCTCTGCCGATGCTTTCCTCTCCCTTGCCTCTTCCTCTGTGGGAAAATAAATCATCTGTCCGTCCGAAAGCTTCTCAGCAAGATTCCAGTATTCGCGGCTGGCAGCTTTGGTCAGTCCTCCTGCCGCCTCCACCGCATCGCAGATGCGCATACCGTCTTTCAGCTGATAGACACCGGGAGCTGCTACCTCCCCGCATACATATACCTGTACCGTCTGGTCGGATTTTAATGTTTCTTTTTGTTCCGTTCGTTCCGTTTCCACCGTCTGCTCCTGTGTCTGAGTGGTATCCAGATATGGCACTTCCTCCCTGCCACATCCCGTCAGATACAGGCATGTCAGAATCATACAGCACTTTTTTATCCAATGTTTTTTCATCTCATTTCTCCCTTTCCGGGGCGAAACGAGTCTCAATGCATTTCTATTTTAACGATTTTTTGTTACTTTTACAAGTGTAAGTTATTCCTGCACAGAAAGTAATGCTTTTTCCAGCTTTTCAATCATTTCATCCACATGCTGTTTTTCGATGACAAGCGGTGGAACAAAACGAAGGACATCCGCTCCCGCTGTGATCACGATCAGTCCCTGCTCAAGTGCTGCGGCTGCCACTTTTCCAACTGGAAGCTTGCAAACCACACCCTGCATCAGACCTTTGCCTCTGCGTGTTATAAGGAAGTCATATTTTTCTACCAGCTCATCCAGTTTCTGTTCCAGATAAGGCGCTACTTCCTTTACATGACCTAAAATGTCACAGGCTTTAAACTGATCAAATACTGCCGAAACGGCTGCTCCGACAAATGGGTTTCCACCATAGGTCGTTCCGTGGTCTCCCGGTGCCAGCGATTTGTCTGCCACACGCTGTGTCAGGAAAAATGCACCGACCGGCACTCCACATCCGAGTGCTTTTGCACAGGTCATGATATCCGGTTTTACTCCGTAATTCTGCCATGCGAACATCTCGCCGGTACGTCCCATGCCACACTGGATCTCATCTAAGATTAACAGAATATCCTTTTCATCACAGAGCCTGCGCACGCCCTCGATAAATGCAGGATCGGCCGGATAAATTCCGCCTTCTCCCTGTACCGTCTCCATAATAACCGCACAGGTCTTGTCCGTTACCAGTTCTTTTACACTTTCTAAATTGTTATACTCTGCAAATTTCACACCCGGCATGAGCGGAGCAAACGGTTCCTGATAATGGGCATTTCCGGTTACGGAAAGTGCTCCGATACTTCTTCCGTGGAAAGAATGTTTCATGGCAATGATTTCATGGCCGGCATGTCCGTCTCTGGTATATGCATATTTTTTTGCAGCTTTGATGGCTCCCTCAATGGCCTCCGTACCGCTGTTGGTAAAGAAAATACGATCCATTCCGCTGGCTTTTAGTGCTTTCTTTGCCGCCTCAATGGTCGGGACATTGTAATAAAGATTTGACGTATGCAGCAGTTTATCCACCTGATCCTTCAGCGCATTTTTATACGCCTCATTGCTATAGCCCAGCGCACATACGGCGATTCCAGCTGCGAAATCCAGATACGCTTTTTTGTCTGTATCGTAAAGGTATACGCCCTCACCATGATCAAGTACAAGTGAAAAACGATTGTAGGTATGCAGAAGTTCCTGCTCCGCGGTATCAATATATTCCTGTTTATTCATTGTTTATCCACACCTCTTATCTCTTATTCATTGTAAAAATGATGTTCTTCATCACCCAAAATTGCAGTACCGATTCCGCGATTGGTGAAGATTTCCAAAAGCAGACAATGTGCGATTCTTCCATCGAGAATATGCACACGGGATACTCCGTTATCAATAGCGTCAATGCAGTTATTCAGCTTCGGAAGCATACCGCCGCCGATATATCCGTCTGTAATCAGTTTTCTTGCATCGGAAACCGTAAGTTCGGAAATCAGAGTGGACGGATCTTTGTATACTCCCTCGATATCGGTTAAGAATGCCAGTTTCTCTGCGGAAACCGCACGGGCAATCGCACATGCCGCATCATCCGCATTGATATTATATGTATCATAATTGTCATCAAGACCGATCGGGCAGATAATCGGAAGGAAATCTTTCTCCAGCAGATCATACAGAATCTTTGGATTCACTTCCTTTACTTCTCCTACATATCCGATGTCCTGACCATCCGACAATTTCTTTTCCACCTTTAACAGACCACCGTCTTTTCCACTGATGCCGACCGCCTGCACCCCAAGTTCCTGCACCATGGATACCAGTGATTTATTGACACGGTTTAACACCATCTCTGCAATCTCCATGGTAGGCGCATCCGTCTTACGCAGTCCATTGATAAATTCCGGTTCCATTCCTGCTTTGGCAACCCATTTGCTGATCTCCTTGCCACCGCCATGCACAATGATCGGTTTGAATCCAACCAGCTTTAACAGGGTGACATCCTGGATGACCTGTTTTTTCAGTTTCTCATCTACCATCGCTGATCCACCGTATTTTACAACGATAATCTTGCGGTTAAAACGCTGGATATAAGGCAATGCCTCAATCAGCACCTGTGCTTTTTCCAATGCGTTTAAATTCTCACTCATAACATTCTCCTTACTGATTAAATCTCGTAATATTTGCTTCGTTCAATGTAAAATCGTAATAGTTTAAGTCTTCCCTGAAACACCAGCCGGCATCTTTCCAGAAATGATTTCCCAGCTCATTGCTCTTAAATGCGATCAGGCTGACCTTATTGATTTTTTCTTTCTGCAGGGCGCGCATACATGCGACTGCCATGGCTTTTCCGATTCCGTTCTTCCGGTAATCTTCATGCACACAGACATGATACAGACATCCGCGTCTCCCGTCATGTCCGCAAAGAATGGCTCCCACGATCTTTCCATCTGCTACCGCTACCATACTCGTGGTCGGATTTCTTTTTAAAAACCGCTCCACTCCTTCTTTGGAATCATCGATGGAACGGATTCCAAAACCGTGGATGCCCATCCACAACGCATACACCTCATCATAATCTTCCAGTGTCATCACACGGATTGTATATTCTTTACTCATTATTCACCTCATTATAGAGCTCATTGTATGAAAGTTCCTCTTACGCGGAAACAATGAGCGTAGGAAATGCATCAAACAGATGCATTTCATTATGGAAACATCGGAACCATGGAAAGTCCTTCTGCCTCATCAAATCCGAACAGCAGATTCATGTTCTGTACGGCCTGTCCGGCTGCACCCTTGACCAGATTGTCCAGTGCACCCATCATCACAACTCTGCCGGTACGCTCATCAATGACAAAGTTTACGTCCACGTAATTGCTGCCCTCTACCCACTTGGTCTCCGGGCAGACACCTTTCTTTAATACACGCACGAAACGTTCCTTTGCATAATATTTATCGTAAGCAGCCTTCAGTTCCTCATAAGAAGGATAGGTACCATCCGGCTTTTTGATCAGGGTTGCATACTCTGTCGCAAGAATTCCGCGGTTCATCGGAACCAGATGCGGTGTAAAATTCACGGTAATCTCTTTTCCTGCCGCATAACCGAGCTGCTCCTCAATCTCCGGTGTATGTCTGTGTGTTGTCACACCGTATGCTTTCATGCTCTCGTTCACTTCGCAGAACAGGTTCGGTGTCTTTGCCCCACGTCCCGCTCCGGAAGTACCGGATTTTGCATCAATAATCAATGTATCCGGATCAATCAGTCCCTCTTTTACCAGCGGATATGCTGTCAGAATGGAACAGGTCGTATAACATCCCGGATTTGCAATCAGACGGGTCTGGGTGGTCACCTTATCACGGTTAATCTCACAGAGTCCATAAACGGCTTCCTTAATAAACTGTGGGCTTTTATGCTCAATCTTATACCATTTTTCATAGGTAGCAACATCTTTGATTCGAAAATCCGCACTCAGATCAATGATCTTTACCTTATTTAAAATATCCTCATTCAGCACACCTGCCAGAAATCCCTGTGGTGTTGCCGTGAAAATCACATCCACGCGGGAAGCAAGCTCATCCATGTTATCACCCAGACAGTCTGCATCGACAAGTTCAAAAAAGTTTCTGTAAATATCTGCATAATTTTCATCGATATAGCTTCTTGATCCAAACCATTCGATCTGTGCCTCTTTATGATTCAATAAAATACGCACCAGTTCTGCTCCTGCATAACCGGTCGCTCCGATAATTCCTACCTTTACCATGTTTCTTACCTTTTCTTTCTTTTAAAAATATGATTCTACCCTATAATAGTCCATCTTTTTCCATCCGTAAATAGCAAATATTCACAAATTTATGTATATTTATGCAATTTTATGTATATTTTTTCACTTGTGTTTTCATTTGGATTGATGTATAGTAGGGTTAGTCGTACGAGAGCGTACAATTCCATATAGAAAGAAAGGATACAATCTTATGAAAGAAAAAGTTGTTTTAGCTTACTCCGGCGGACTCGATACTACCGCTATTATCCCTTGGTTAAAGGAGACTTATGGTTATGAGGTTGTCTGCTGCTGTATCAACTGCGGACAGGGCGAAGAATTAGACGGACTGGAAGAAAGAGCCAAATTATCCGGCGCTTCTAAATTATATATCGAAGATATCACAGATGAGTTCTGTGACGATTACATCGTACCTTGTGTACAGGCTGGTGCTGTATATGAGCACAAATACTTATTAGGTACTGCCATGGCACGTCCTGGTATCGCAAAGAAACTGGTAGAGATCGCCAGAAAAGAAAACGCTGTTGCAATCTGCCACGGTGCTACCGGAAAAGGAAATGACCAGATCCGTTTCGAGCTTGGTATCAAAGCACTTGCTCCGGATATCAAAATCATTGCTCCTTGGC
>ERZ824488.3900-NODE-3900-length-10602-cov-5.874277_pt1 | contig 10602 bp, 13 predicted proteins | sample MGYA00519936_ERZ824488 | MGnify/ENA primary metagenome ERZ824488 (study PRJEB31778, sample SAMEA3449153) | human gut metagenome | biome: human gut; feature: human-associated habitat; material: faeces | place: United Kingdom | collected 2010/2012 ...
TATTCACACCAGCATAGCTGGTGGTTTTAAATGCAAAACTGATGTTTTGCATAATTAAAAACTTGAGGAAAACCTCAAGCTAAGTTATTAATTAAATTATAGATTTAAGCATATACTTCATCAAATAAACTAGTCATTCTTTTAATCATTTTTACTGTTTCATCTTTATATTCATTATACATAGCAGTATAATTTTTATTTTGATTTTCATTCTTTAAACTTCCATCTCTATTACAATGTACTATTATATTTTTATCATTTGAATAAGTAACAGCAACTTTTTCTCCATCATAATCAACCATAATAGTAGTATCCTCTAAAACCCTATTAGCACTTATTCCTTCCTTTAAAGCCTCAGGAAATTTAGCATAAACATAATAAGTAACATCATCTTCAATAATTTCTGAATATCCTATTCCATCTTTTTTAGAAAATCCTAATAAATTCAAATTGGAAATAATCTCTTGATATCTAGCTCTATCCTCTTTATATTCTTTTTTCTCCCAATAACTATTAAGTAATAATATTACTACTCCTAAAACTAAACAAGTTAAAAGCACTGTAATAATTATTTTTAATTTCTTATTATCTTTTACCTTTCTATCAATATCTTTAACCATCTTTGTATTTTCTTTTAATAAAATGTCTAACGAAATATTAAATTTTTCACTTATTCTAATAAGTGTTTCGATGTCTGGGTAACTTTTAGAATTTTCCCAAGCAGATACTGTTTGTCTAGAAACATTAAATAGCTCAGCAAATTCCTCTTGTGACATTTTATTCTCCTTTCTAATTTCCGTTAATTTCTTCCCAAGCATCCTAATACCTCCTTTCTAAGATCATTTTATCTAAAAGAAAAAATACTTTCTATCAAAATAACTTTACATTTTACCTTTTTCTAGCAAAAATTATTGGCATTACTAAAAAATTATTTATTTTTATTTCTTTAAAGATATATTATAACTATTATCAATAAGTTTAAATATTTCCTCTAACTCTAAACTTCCATCTAACTTTATCGTAATCCAGCTCTTTTTATTCATATGATAACCTGGAAATATTTTGTTATAGTCAATAAGTTCTTCTATTTTATCTTTTTGATATCTTAAATCAATAATTTCTATCTTTTTGTCTGATGAGATTTCTAACTTTCTTTCTGAAATTACTAAAATAGCACCATACCATTTATTATTTATTTTGTTTCTCAAAATTGCATTTTCTGGAAATTTTTCCCATAAATACTCTAAATCATCATTATATTTTTCTTTTACATACTTAATTACTTCTTTAGCTTGCTTGCTCTTAAATATATTTAAACTTGTACATTTTTCTATTATATTTTGTAACTCTTGAAGATATGCTGTTCTAACTTTCCCAACAAATTCTCCCTTACTATCTTTAATATCTACTAAAATATATTCATCTTTACTTATTAAATCAAATAAACAAGAACTCATCTTATTATTTTCCACTACAACCTTCATTTCAAACTGGTAATCATCAAGTTTCTTCTTATATAAATAGACATTATCATCTTTAGTAAAACCATACTCTAATAATTTATCATATTTTATAGTTCTATTTCTTAATTCATTATCTAAAATCCTCATAACATCATCCTTTAAAAAAATTAAATGATTTATCATAATTATAACACACTCTTAATAACAAAATAAAAAAAACTCTAATTAGCAATATAGTGAAAAATATCAAAAAAAGACTTTTAGTTTTCCATTATTTAGAAAATTCAAATAAATTTTAAATTTTTATAAAAAATAACTAAAATGTAACTGCCAAATAAATTGTAATTTACATGTGAAATATTGAATTGTTTCTCAATTCAAGTAAATGATTAATTTGCCACTTTCTTTCATTTTCCATGAGTTCTATTACATTTTTCTTGTCTTTATTAAAATATTGAATAGCAGAAATAACATACATTGCTGTTCCTTCTGCATGTGTAGGAACATGACAAGTTGCTAAACAATGACTCGTTGCTCTAACTATTTGACAACAAACTTTATCTTCCTTTTCTATTTTTCGTGCCAATTCTAATACAGTCCAACAATATTTTCTAGCTTCCCACATCGATATTTTATTATTCATCCAATCTTTTAAAATCTTTATAGCCATTTGAGGAATATTTTCATTAGGATATCTTTCTTCATAAATATACAACACTCTCTTAAGACAATCTATTGCCCATTGTGCTAATACTTTATGATCAGTTTTTGATATTAAATCTTGTATTTCTGAATCATGTTTTGCAAGAGAAAACTTTCTCATATCAATTGCCATTTATTTGCCTCCTATTCATTTACAAATTATTATTTACAATTCTATTTAGATAATTATATCATTTATTTCTAAAGTAAAAAAGTGAAAATACTGATGACACTTCCAAATAAAAAACTAGGTATAATCCCTAGTAAAATAAACAAACTTGGTAGCGACGGAGGGGATTGAACCCCCGACCTTCCGGGTATGAACCGGACGCTCTAGCCAGCTGAGCTACATCGCCATAAAACTTTAGCAAATTAATAATACCATACCTAAAAAAAAGTTTCAAGCACTTTAGAAACTTTTTCTTAAAAATTACTTATCTTTTGATGATAAAAAAGTAACTCGTTCCGCAATTACTTCCGTAACATACTTCTTCTCATCATTTTTTTCATAAACATGAGACTCAATTCTTCCCTTTACTCCTACTATATCTCCTTTCTTACAATACTCTTTAGTATTTACAGCCATAAGCTGCCAAAGAGTACAATCAATAAAATCAGTCTCATATTCACCATTTACATTTTTATAACTCCTTGGTACTGCTAAAGTAACCTTCGATATAGAAGTTCCATTTTTGGTTTCTTTTACTTCAGGATCCTTAACAAGTCTCCCAACTAAAACTACTTGATTTAACATATTCACCTCCTTTAAATAACACTATAAATAATAAAAAAATAATTAGCAAATCGCTTATTTTAGCATTTAAATAGCTCTTAAGACATTAAAAATAAAAATTCCCAATCAGGAATTTTTATACTCTAACTATTAACTAAACTGAACTTTTCTAAAAAGAAGTTTTTTTAAAAAATTACTAAAGTGCAAAATTATAATTTATTAAAAGAAGTAGCAAATACTAATATTTTTTAATATAAAACCTCCCAAATACTTTAAAAATAATATTATTTAGTATCTCCACAACTTTTAATTTGCCTCATCAAATATATGCTTAGAGTTTTTCAGAACTTTAACAAGTTTATCAATCTCTTCCTTTGTATTGTATAAATAAAGTGATATTCTACAAGTATTACTAATACCTAATTCATCTTGTAATAATTTAGCACAATGATTACCTGCTCTAACACAGATATTATAATGATCTAAATAAAGGGCTGTATCTTGAGGCTCCACTCCATTGATATTAAAAAGAATATTGCTAGACTCAGCATTTTTATTTATAACTGTTATATTATCAATTTCTTTCAATCTTAAAAGCAAATAATCCTTAAGTTCTTCTTCATGCTTTCTAATATTTTCAAGTCCCACCCTTTCTAAGAACTTAAAAGCACTTCTAAGTCCTATTACTCCAGCAATATTAGGAGTCCCAGCTTCAAACTTAGAAGGTGGTTTTTGATATTTTACCTTGCCATTACTTTTAAAATAACTATTCATTCCTCCTCCAAATCTAACTGGATCCATTTCTTCTAACAAATCATACCTACCATACATAACCCCAATCCCTGTAGGTCCTAGCATTTTATGTCCTGAAAAAGCTAAGAAATCAATATTACATTCTTTAACATCTATCTTCTTATGACCAATACTTTGAGCGGCATCAACTACAAAATATATATTTTCTTCTTTTAAAAACTTACCAATATTTAAAATATCTCTTACATCTCCAATAGTATTAGTAACATGTGCAAGTGCAACTACCTTAGTTTTTTTCGTAACTGATTTTTTTAAATTATCTAAAGTAAGTTTTAAATTACTATCAAGTGGTATATATTTTACCTTTATTCCTATTTCTTTTTCTAAACGAAGCCAAGGTAAAACTAAGGAAGCATGTTCTGTTTTACTAATTAAAACTTCATCACCCTTTTTTAATACTTTTTTTCCAAATCCAAATGCTATTAAGTTTAAAGAATCCGTAGCACCAGATGTAAAAATTATTTCTTTCGAATTATCAGCATTTAAATAATTTCTTATAAGTTCCCTTGTATCTTCATAAAGCATATCTACTTTAAGACTGTTTTTATAATCACCACGATGAGCATTAGCAGTATAAGTCATATAATACTCATCTATAGCTTTAACCACTTCCTTTGGTTTTAATGTTGTAGCATTATTATCAAAATAAATTAAATCTGTTTTAAGCATTTCAAAATCATCTCTATTCACTTAATCACCTCCACTATCTTATCTTTATTTTTTTATTATTCTATTCACCCAATACTATATCTCCATTAGGGTCTTACTAAACTCTTCATAACTACCCTTCATCTTATTTTATTCTAGTAATTTATTTTCACTTATTTTACTTGCACCAATTTAAAGTTTTTTTTAAATCAAATAAAACTCTTTCTTAAATTAAAATTTTATGATATATATTATATAAGAGGTGATAATATGAAAGATTGTTTATTCTGTAAAATTATAAAAGGAGATATCCCTTCCTACAAAGTTTATGAAGATGAGAAAACCATAGCATTTTTAGATATTAATCCTGATAGTTACGGTCATACTTTAGTAGTGCCCAAAACTCATTTCAAAAACTATGAAGATATCGATTTAGAAACTATTAAAAGTGTCAATGAAACTGGAAAAATAGTTTATAAAAAATTAAGAGAAAACTTAAAACCAGATGGTATAAAACTAGTTCAAAATAATGGTATAATCCAAGATGTTCCTCATTATCATTTACATATAATACCAGTTTATAAAAGTGATAAAGAAAATAAAAAAGATTTTGAGAATATAATCAAAAAAATAACTAAATAAAAACTTAAGCACTATCTAAAAAGTGCTTTTTTTTATTTTAAAAATTATATTTAAAACTTTACTTACCATACTATTAATGGTGATATTATGATATTTAAACTAGGCTATATCGATGGTCCGATTTCTCTTCCAAACAACACCTTTCGCACTATAACCTATAAAATATATAAATCTCTATCTAAAAAAGAAAAAAATAAAAGATTAACTGAGATTATAAATAACAACTTAGATAATCTTTTAAAAATATTAGAATTTAACAAACAAGAACAAATTAATTTTTATCGCATCTCTCAAGCGATAATACCTTTAGCAACTTTAAACGAAATAGATTTTGATTATATAACACCCTATCTAGAAAAATGGCAAAAAATTGGTAAATTTATTAAAGACAATAATATGCGCATCGACATCCATCCTAATCAATATTGCATTTTAAATAGCCCAGATAAAACCGTAATAAAAAATAGCATAAACTCTCTAAAATATATCTATTCTCTTTTCCAAGCAATGGATATAAATGGCAAAGCCATATTACATATCGGAGGTAAATATGATAGTAAAGAAGAATCCCTAACTAGATTTAAAAATAACTTTCAAAATTTACCAAATCATCTTAAAAATATAATTATTTTAGAAAATGATGATAAAATCTATACTTTAATAGACACCTTGACTATCTGTGAAGAACTTAATATTCCCATGGTCCTTGATTATCATCACTATCTTTGCAATAATAATAAAGAAAATCTAAAAGATTATATCCCTAGAATTATTAATACTTGGAAAAATACCAATTTAAACCCCAAAATACATTTTTCCTCTCCTAAAAGTAAAAAAGAATTTCGAAGTCATAATAGATTTGCAGGTTATAAATCATTTTTAAAACTAATAAACATTCTTAATAATTTCAATCAAGATTTTGATATTATGCTCGAATGCAAAGAAAAAGATAATGCTTTATTTAGATTATCTAAACAATTAAAATATACCAAAAATATAAAATATCTTAATCAAAGCACTTTTAAAATAACAAAAAAGAACTAAATATTACTTATCATTATTTAGTTCTTTTAATTTAGCTTCAATATTTTCTCCATATTCAATAGAGGTATCATAATAAAAACTTATCTGTGGCATTTTTCTTATCTCAATTTTCTTAGAAAGTTCAAGTTCAATAAAGTTACTAGCTCTATTTAAAGCCTTTTCTATGTCTTCTTTCTTACTTCTATCTAAACAAGTAAAATATACTTTAGCATATGATAAATCATTAGAAACATCACAATCAGTAATAGATACTAATTTTATCTCTGGATCTTTTATTTCTTCTAAAATAATATTACTTATTTCTTTAGTAAAAAGACTACCTACTTTTTTAGATTTTAAAGTTTTCATCTTTTTATTTCCTCCATAGTATAAGTTTCAATGATATCTTTTTCTTTAATATCATTAAAGTTTTCAATAGTAATACCACATTCAATACCTTTTTTAACTTCATTAGCCTTATCCTTACCACGTTGAAGTGAAGCAATATTTCCATCATAAATAACTATACCATCACGAATAACTCTAGCTTTTTCACCATTTTTTATAACTCCTTCAGTTACATAACATCCCGCAATAGTACCAACTTTTGAAAATTTAAATAATTGTCTAACTTCAGCTTCTCCTAAAACTTTTTCCTCATATTCAGGATCAAGCATTCCTACAATAGCTTCTTCTATTTCTTCAATTATCTTATATATTACATTATGAAGTCTAATATCTACTCCATATTCTTTAGCAAGTTCCACTGTTTTATTACTTGGTCTTACATTAAATCCTATAACTATAGCATCAGAAGCATTAGCTAAAATAATATCACTTTCCGTAATAGTACCTACACCACTTCTAATTACTTCTACTTTTACATCATGAGAATCAATCTTGGAAAGTGATTGCTTAATTGCTTCTTCACTACCTTTAACATCAGTTTTTAAAACTACACTTATTGTTTTAGTACCTTCTTTTACCTTACTAAATAAATCTTCTAAAGTCATACCAGATCTATTAGTATCAGCTTCTTTAGCCCTTAATTTTCTTTCATCTGAAACTTTACGAGCTTCTTTCTCAGTTTCAAAAGCCATAAAACGATCACCTGCTACTGGAAGATCATTAAGTCCTGTAATTTCAACTGGAGTACTTGGCCCTGCTGTAGCTATATTTTCTCCCTTATCGTTTTTTAATGTTCTAACCTTTCCATAATTAACTCCCACTACTACTGGATCACCTAAACGCAAAGTACCATTTTGAATAAGTAATGTAGCAACAGTACCAATATTTTTATCAAGTCTAGCTTCAATTACTGAACCTGTTGCATATCTATTAGGATTAGCTTTTAATTCTTCCATATCAGCAACTAATAATATATTTTCTAAAAGTTCATCTATCCCCATCTTAGTTCTAGCAGAAATCTTATTAACTAAAGTATCTCCACCCCACTCTTCAGGAGTAAGTCCATATTCAGAAAGTTCGGTAAGCACTTTTTCAGAATTAGCTTCTGGTAAATCCATCTTATTAATAGCTACAATAATAGGTACCTTCGCTGCTTTGGCATGATCAATTGCTTCAATAGTTTGAGGTTTTACCCCATCAGTTGCCGAAACAATGATGATAACAATATCTGTAACCGAAGCTCCCCTAGCTCTCATTTCAGTAAAAGCTTCATGTCCAGGAGTATCAATAAAAGTAATAAATCTATCTTTAACCTTTACTTGATAAGCCCCAATATGTTGAGTTATACCACCAGCTTCCCCACTTACTACATTAGCCTGACGAATAGCATCTAAAAGTGAAGTTTTTCCATGATCAACATGACCCATTATAGTAACTACTGGAGGTCTTTCTACTAAATCTTCTTCCTTATCAATAATTTCATATTCTTCAAAATTAGAAATATCTCTAGTTTCTTCTTTCTTTAACTCTTTTCCATAATCCAAAACTAATAATTCTGCCGCTTGAAAATCAAGAGCTTGATTTAAATTAGCCATAGCTCCTAAATCAAATAATTTTTTAATTAAAACAGCAGGATTTTCCCCTAAAAGATCAGCAATATCTTTTACTGTCATTCCCTCTTTATAAACAATTATCTTATCCAAAGAATCCTTATTAGTTTTTAATTTTTCTTTATGCTTATATAAGTTCTTTTTAGCTTTTAGATATTCCTTATTATCATTTTTCTTAGAAACTGGTTGTCTTTTCATTTTCTTAGTTGATTCACTAATAGTAGGATCAATACGCAAATCTTTTTCTAGTTCATCATCATCTACTACTTCTTCTAAAAAAGTCTCATCTTCTAACTTCTCATTATCAGAAACCAAAGCATTATCTAAAAGAATAATATCTTCTTCTGTTAACATATCATCTTCCTTTTTAGCTTTTATTTCTAACTTTTCACAAAGTTTTATGATATCCTCTAATGTTTTATCAACATCAACAGCATATTCTTTTAAACTCATCATATCTATCACCACTTTCTTTTTATTTTAATAATTCTAAAAGTTCTTCATATACCTTATCATCAATTTGTATTTCTAAATGCTTTTCTAATATTTTACTTTTTTTAGCTTTTAAAATTACTTCCTCATCTTTCTTTAAATAAGCTCCACGTCCATTAAGCTTACCAGTTAAATCTACTTTTACTTCTCCTTCTGGAGTTCTAACTACTCTAACTAGTTCTTTTTTAGGTAATTTTTCATGAGTAACTGTACAAGTTCTCATTGGTATTTTACGTATTTTCATTATTCACCTATTTTTATATTTATACCCATTTCTTGAGCTTGCTCACTATTTTTAACATCAATCTTATATTTAGTAAGACGAGAAGCAAGTTTAACATTTTGTCCCTTTTTACCTAAAGCTAAAGAAAAATCATCACCATCCGCAATTGCTAAAGCTTCACATTTTTTAGGATCAAGTATATAAACACTCACATTTTTAGCAGGACTAAGAGCATTCTTAATAAACTCTTCCTTATCTTCAGCAAATTTAACAATATCTAATTTTTCTCCTGATAACTCCTTAATAATATTAGCTATTCTAGAACCTTTCTCTCCAATACAACATCCAATTGGATCGATATTAGCATATTCAGAATATACTGCAACTTTACTACGAGAGCCAGCATCTCTAGCAACACCATAAATAACAACTGAACCATCAGCAAGTTCTGGTATTTCAAGTTCAAATAATCTTTTAACAAAATTATAATGACTTCTAGAAAGTAAAATAATAGTACCTTTATTATTACTACTTACTTTTGTAACATATGCTTTTAAATTAGAACCCATTTCTATTTTTTCATTACCAATAAGTTCACTCTTAGGAAGTATTCCATTAGTTCTTCCTAAATCTATATAATAGTTATTCTCATCTTCAAGGGCAACTGTTCCTGAAACTAATTCCCCTTCCTTATCTTTAAATTCTAAATTTAAACTATCTCGTTCAGCTTCACGAATTTTTTGCACTACTACTTGTTTCGCCGTCGAAGCTGCTACTCTACCAAAATTTTCTGGAGTTACTTCTTCATATACTAAATCTCCTAGATTCAAAGTCTTATCTATAGCTCTAGCATCCTTCAAAGAAATTTCTATTTCATTATCTTCAGGCTCTTCCACTACTGTTTTATATGAATCTATTCTTATATCACCAGTATCTCTATTAATACTAACTTTAGCATTAGTACGTGAATTAAAATTCTTTTTATAAGCTGATAAAAGAGCCAGTTCCATAGCTTCAAAAATTATATCTCTATCAATATGTTTTTCCTTTTCTAAAGTATCAACTGCTTTTAAAAATTCTTCACCATTCATTACTTTTCTCCTCCTTTTTCCTTTGATGACACATCAAGAACATAACTTTCTTTAATAAAATCATGCTTATCTAAAATAGGATTTATAATATTAGTAGCCTCTACTATTTTATCTAAGTCTAATATTTCTTCACTATCTAATACTATTCTAAGTTCTCCATTTAAATATTCAATACTATCTATTTTGACATTTATCTCATTCAAAGGTCCTTCCAAAACTTTTTTTATTTTTTCCATCATTACCTCCTTAAAAACGAAACAAAAGTGGGGTTTTCCCACTTCGTTGTAATTAAATTATACCATAAAATATTTAAAAAGCAATATTTTTACTACTATTTTTAAATATTACCCCGTTAAATAATCATGATATCCTCCTAAAACATTTACTACTTTATATCCCTTTTTAGATAACTTATCACAAACTCCTACACTTTCTAATCCTTGCGAACAATATATATAATACTCTTCATCCTTATTTAAATATTTAGCAGGATTTCCAAGTAAAAAAGTTATAGGAATATTTTTACTGCTAGGTATTGAGCCCAATTTATATAAAAAATTCTTCCTAATATCTATTATTTTAACTCTACCAATCATACCTTTAAGTTCACTAGCTCTTATACTCTTATACATATATATTCCTCCTTATATATTGTATGAATATAATTTCCCTTTGGCCAACATATCAATAGTATTTACTTTAAAATAAAAATCCACTAGTTTAACTAGTGGTTTTTCTATGAGGCCTATAAGGC
>ERZ824488.3901-NODE-3901-length-10601-cov-7.898445_pt1 | contig 10601 bp, 10 predicted proteins | sample MGYA00519936_ERZ824488 | MGnify/ENA primary metagenome ERZ824488 (study PRJEB31778, sample SAMEA3449153) | human gut metagenome | biome: human gut; feature: human-associated habitat; material: faeces | place: United Kingdom | collected 2010/2012 ...
ATTGTTTGTCTTTCGTTTGTTTCGTTCCTCAAGACATGTTGTATTATACGTTATGATTTGAGGAAAGTCAACACCTTTTTTTAATTTTTTTTATTTTTTTCTTTTTTATTTTTTATATCTTCATTTGATGCAATTTTGTTCAGTGATTTTTCTATTTCTGACAGCGAATTTCTGATCTGGGCAGCCTGGCTGTTAATGCTGCGGCTTACCGTATGGAGATTCTGCTGCATGGATCTGAATTTTCTTTTTTTCAAAACTTATGGCCTCCTGCTTTGCGCAAATACCTTTCCAACATCACGGATATTTTATTATATGAAAATATCCTGATCTGTTTCCTGATATTTGCGCAAAGTATTTAAAGCGGACTCTTAGAAATCCACTTTTTTCCACCAGCGCCATACCAGCACCACCGCCAGCACTGCCGTAAGGAAATCCGAGATTGCCTGAGAAGCCAGAACGCCATAATACCCTGCCACCTTAAGAGCGATCATCAGTACAACCGCAAAGACCACTCCCTGTCTGCTCACTGATAACAGAAAAGCTCCCATAGCCTGTCCTGCAGACTGAAACGTACAGGTGCTGATCAGCACGATTCCCATACACAACATTCCCGCCAGCTGCAGCCGAAGCATCAGCGCGCCATTTTCCACAACGGAAGGATCGCTCATAAAGATCTTTACCATCTGCGGGGCAAAAAATCCAAGTACCGCCATCAGTACAAGCGCCATTCCTCCCTCAAGAAGATATGCAAACTTCAAAGTTGCTTTCAACCTTGTGCGGTTTCTCGCGCCGTAATTGTATCCGGTCAGCGGCTGTCCACCAAAGGCAAAACCAACCAGGACCAACGCAGCGATCATATTAATTTTCATAACGATTCCCATAGCTGCAACCTTATCGTCACCAAATCCCAGCAACGCGCGGTTTGTCAACGCAATTCCGATGCTCTGCATCAGATTAGTAACAGAAGCCGGAATACCAATGGCAAAAACCGCTCCTATCTCCGACCTGGAAATGTGAAATCCCCTGGGATCCACAGAAAGATTTTTGCTCTTTTTAATAAGAAACCATACAAAGAAAATATCGGTACAAACATTTCCGATCACGGTCGCTGTAGCTGCGCCGGCCGCACCCCAGCCCAGTACAAAGATCATGATCGGATCCAGAATAATGTTTACAACTGCGCCAAGTACAGAACCAACCATCGAAGCCGTCGCAAATCCTTCTGTTCGTAACTGATTGGACGGTGTCAGCGCAACAATGATAAACGGCGCCCCCAGTGCAATACAGGTATAATACTGTGACGCATACTCCCAGGTGGCCTCGCTTGCACCCAGAAGTCCCAATATCAGACTTCTGAAGATCATCAGTACAGCCGCAACTGCAACACCGCTGACGATCGCGCCATAAAAGCTGAATACGCTGATCCGCTTTGCGTCCTCGTATCTTTTTTCTCCAAAAAGCCTGGAAATAAAAGAACTGCCGCCAAGTCCGAAAATATCTCCCAGCGCGATCATCAGGGTAAAGATCGGTGATCCAAGGGCAACCCCCGCCACCAGATCCGTATTGCCGGTTCCTGCGATAAAATACGTATCTACCATATTATAAACAAGCGAGATAACCATACTGAACACAACCGGAAGTGCCAGCTTAAAATATGCCTTTGGTATAGGATACTTTTCAAAAATTTCTTCCTGCATCTTATTCCCTCTATTTCTGTCTGATCACCATTTTACAGATCGGATTTCCCATAGAAGAAAACTTCTCCTCATATTCCGTCATGACATTTCCCTTCACCAGCTCCTCATCATGATGAAGATCAAAGGTACACACCTCCAGATTCCAATCGGAATCCCTAACCTCTTCCAGGGAAAACTCAAACAGACCACGGTTATCTGTCTTAAACTCTACAGTTCCTTCTTTTTTCAAAATCTTCTCATATCTTGCCAGAAATTCCCTGGACGTAAGTCTTCTCTTTGCATGACGCGCCTTCGGCCACGGATCCGAAAAATTCAGATAGATCCCATCAACCTCATCCTTCTCAAAAATCTCCGGCAGCAATCTTGCATCTACCCGGATAAAAACAAGATTGGAAAACTCCTCTCCTGCCGCTTCCAGTTCCTCTCTCTTCTGCAGCGCCCGAAGAAGCACACTGTCATACATCTCAATTCCCACAAAATTTCTCTCCGGATGAAGTCTTGCCATATCCATCAGAAAACGCCCCTTCCCCATACCAACTTCCAGAAAAAGCGGTCTCTTCACTCCAAAAACCTCATTCCACTTTCCTTTAAACCTCTCCGGCTCATCAATTACCCACTCACAATCCAAAATAGCATCCTTAGCACCCGGAATATTTCGTAATCTCATAAACAACCTCCAATAATCTTTCCATAATAATGTCTCAATGATTCTTATCAAACAACATTCCAATACTCAACTATACATGTAACCCCCACCCCGCCGCAAGCAAAAAATAAAAAAATCCTCAACCAAGCAACAGCAAAAACGCCTCGCCGTCCACCCCAACACCACCGCATCCTCTCAAACCCAACCAACCAGGCGACAGCAACGCGCCTCGCCGTCCACTTCCAACACCATCCGCATCCACTCAAACCCTCTCAACCAGGCGACAGCAACGCGCCTCGCCGTCCGCATCCACATACATCGGCTCAACCTCACACATCCAACACCGCAGCATACATACACAAGTCAACAACCTCACACCGCCACAACCAAGAACTCCTAAAAAAAGCCCGAGGGGTGTACAGAGGGGCCGTGGCTTTACGGTCCCTTTGCGGTTTTCATTTTTTCCCAAAACTCAATCATCGTCTAATAAACAAATTTCTTTTTTTCGTCTCTTTTTGAACATATTTATTCAATAATTGCAAAAAATTTAACAATTTTTTAGTTGTTTTTACCATAAAAAAGGTGTATCATATAAAAATCAATTATAAACAATAACCAAACAAGGAGGGCACTATGGAACAAATCCTAAATAAGCTTTCGGAAATCGAAGCCACAGCCAATGCCATCATGCAGGACGCTGCGCGACAGAAAAAGGCTCTCTCGGAAGAAGCAGAAAAACAGACCAGGGAATTCGATGCCGCACTTGAAAAAGAAACCGGCACCGAGATCCAGAAGATCCGTGAAGATCTGGCACGCGAGAAAGACGCCCGGATCAATGAGCTTCGCACAGAAACCGAATACCAGCTGTCCAGGCTGGACGCCTATTACGAAGCCAATCACGAAAGTCTTTGCAGTGAGCTGTTTCAGAAAATAACAGGCATCACCGAAACCTGAAGGGAAAGGAAGTGATTCAATGGGCTCTGTCCTCTCATACAGCGGACTCTCCACCAAGATCCGCGCCATGCAGAGCAGGCTTGTGACAGATGAGCAGCTGGAAGAAATCGTTCAGCTTCCCAATGTCCCCCAGGTAACAGCCTACCTGAAACGGACTCCCGAATATCAGAATATCTGGTCCGGTCTCGATGAAAATGATCTTCACCGCGGACAGATAGAAAAACTCCTGAAGAAATCCATCTTCCTGAATTTTTCAAGGCTTTACCACTTTGCAAATCAGGAACAGCGAACGTTCCTGTCGCTTTACTCGAAGCGTTATGAGATCCGCGTCCTGAAAGAAATCATGACGAATCTCTTTGACCACCGGGACACCAATCCCGTAGATATTTCTCCCTACCGCGATTTTTTCAGACATCATTCCAAGCTGGACATTGACAGGCTTACCGCCTGCACCAATATGGATGAATTCATTGCGGCACTGAAGGGAAATGATTTTTTTATTCCGCTGTCTCAGGTCAACGAACGTGGAAATGCCACGCTTTTTGACTTTGGCATGGCACTTGACCTTTCGTATTTTTCACAGATCTGGAATGTGCGGAAGAAACTTTTCAAAGGTAACGATCTGAAACAGATCACCAAGGCTTACGGTGAAAAATTCGATATGCTGAACCTGCAGTTCATCCAGCGCTCCAAACGCTGTTTTCAGATGGAACCGGCTGCTATTTACGCATTGCTGGTCCCCATGAACTACAAGCTCCGCAAAGAGGAGATCACCACCCTTGTGGAGGCCCCTACACCAGAAGAGTTCCGTCGTATCTTCAATGGAACTTATTATGGTAAGAAATACGAACAGCTGACCGTTGCCAGTCTGGAAGAATTTTATAACTATATTCTTCGCAGCATACTGGAACAGGAAGCACGCAAGGATCCCTATTCCGTAGCAGTCATCTATTCCTATTTATATCACAAAGAACATGAAGTCAACCGTCTGACCATTGCCCTTGAATGCGTGCGCTATGGCGTGGACCCAGAACAATCCCTGCGTTATATACGCAACGGTTAATAACCAGGAGGTAGCAACGTGATTGAAAAAATGAATTTTCTGAGCATCACCGGTCCCAAGGCAGATATCGACCGGGTTGTAAACACCTACCTGTGCAAGTACGAGATCCATCTGGAAAACGCTCTCTCAGAGCTGACCACAGTAGAAAGTCTGACGCCTTTCCTGGAGGTCAACCCCTACAGAGATGCCTTAAATTCCATCAATACCATTTATGAGGAGCTAAAAACTCCTCCGGCCACTTCCAACAGAAGCCCGGGTATTGAAACAGCACTTTCCACAGTAAAGGAGATCCGCTCCCAGGCGGATCAGATCCAGAAGGAACAGTCCGATCTGGAAGAAAAATGTTCCTCTCTGGAAGAGTCACTGCGGATCATACGTCCCTTCCGAAATATTGATTATGATATTTCATCCATACTTCATCTGAAGTATATCCATTTTCATTTCGGACGTATCGAGAAACAGTATTATGAGAAATTCAAGAAATATATTTACGACAATCTGAACACGATTTTCCTTAAATGCGATGAAGATGACCAATACGTCTGGGGCGTTTACTTCGTACCGAAGCATGAAGCGCACAAAATTGATGCCGCCTACTCTTCTATGCACTTTGAGAAGATCTTTGTGCCGGATAATTATACCGGAACTGCCCAGCAGGCATTTTCAAGCGTAAGCAAACAATACGAGGATGCTCTGAAGCATCTGGAAGCACAGAAACAGAAATACCAGAGATTTCTTGCGGATCAGGCAGAAACCATCGTTACCGCCAGAAACACACTTCTTCAGTTTTCCAGAAATTTCGATGTCCGGAAAGCGGCTGCCTGCACCGGAAAGCATGAGAATTTCTATATTCTCTGCGGCTGGATGACAGAAGCCGACACCAGAGCTTTTCAAGCCGATATCTCATCCGACGAAAAAATCTTCTGCCTGGTAGACGGAGAAGATACCAATACGCCGGAGCACGACCAGAACCATCAGCCGCCGACCAAGCTGAAAAACCCGAAGCTTTTCAAGCCCTTTGAAATGTATGTAAAAATGTACGGACTTCCCGCCTATGGCGAGATGGACCCTACCTGGTTTGTTGCCATCACCTACTCCTTTATTTTCGGAGCCATGTTCGGTGATGCAGGACAGGGACTCCTGCTCTTTATCGGAGGATTGCTCCTGTACAAGCTGAAGCATATCGATCTTGCCGGAATCATCAGCTGCGCCGGAGTCTTTTCCACATTTTTCGGTCTGATGTTCGGAAGTATCTTTGGATTTGAGGATGTCATACCTGCTCTGTGGCTGCGGCCTGTGGACAGTATGACGACCATACCTTTTATCGGAAAACTGAATACCGTATTTATCGTTGCCATCGGCTTCGGCATGGGAATCATCCTCTTGTGTATGGTTTTCAACATCATCAATTCCTTTAAAACGCATGATGTTGAAAAAACCTGGTTTGACACCAACGCTGTGGCAGGACTTGTATTTTATGGCTCCGCAGTTCTCTGCATCGGACTCTTTGTATCCGGGCATGCAGTTCCGGGTGGTGCAGTCCTTGCCATTATGTTTGGTTTACCGCTGCTTCTTATTTTCTTCAAGGAGCCTCTTACAAACCTGGTAGAAAAAAAGGCCGAGGTTATGCCAAAAGAAAAAGGCATGTTTATCGTACAGGGTATCTTTGAACTGTTCGAGGTTATCCTGAGCTACTTTTCCAATACACTCTCCTTCGTGCGTATCGGTGCTTTTGCAGTCAGCCACGCAGCTATGATGGAGGTTGTACTTATGCTTGCAGGCGCAGAAAACGGCAGTCCGAACTGGATCGTCATCATTCTCGGAAACCTGTTCGTATGCGCTATGGAGGGCCTGATCGTAGGTATCCAGGTACTCCGTCTGGAATATTACGAAATGTTCAGCCGTTTTTACAAGGGCAGCGGACGGAAATTCGAGCCGTTCTGCTCAAAAAACAAATAAAATGCCAGAGTCGGAACGCATTCTGATCCGGGCATTCAATTAAACGAATATTAAGGAGGTCATCATCATGACAGTCATTACACAGATCACAATCGCAGTTGCACTTGTACTCAGCATCATTCTTCCATTTGGTTATTATCTTCTCGGCGAAAAAAGCCGCGGCCGCTACAAAACAGCTCTTGGTGTCAACGCCTTTTTCTTCTTCGGGATCATGCTTGTTGCCATTGCAGTAACATTTGCAGGCGGAGCTTCCGTACAGGCTGCTACAGGCGCTGACGCAGGCCTTGCAACAGGTATGGGTTACATCGCAGCAGCACTTGTTACCGGACTTTCCTGTATCGGTGGTGGTATTGCCGTTGCCAGTGCGGCAAGCGCAGCACTTGGAGCGATCAGTGAGGATCAGGGCATCCTTGGTAAATCTCTTATCTTCGTAGGTCTTGCCGAAGGTGTTGCTCTTTATGGACTGATCATCTCCTTCATGATCCTGGGTAAACTTTGATATGAAAATGTATCTGATCAGTGACAATATTGATACTCTGACAGGAATGAGACTGGCCGGTGTAGAGGGTGTGATCGTTCATGAGCACGACGAGCTGAAGGAAGCTCTGGAGCGCACCATCGCAGACAAAGAGATCGGAATCATACTCCTGACCGAAAAATTCGGCCGGGAGTTTCCTGAGATCATTGATGATGTCAAGCTTCATCACAAAACACCTCTCATCATTGAAATTCCTGACAGACATGGTACCGGCCGCAGACCTGATTTCATTACATCTTATGTAAATGAGGCCATCGGATTAAAATTATAGGCAGGTGATATTATGACAATTGAAGAGAAGCTTACACACTTCTATGACACCTCCGTGGACGAAGCACGCCGTCAGGCGGAAAAAGATGTCCGGGAACACAAGGAAGCCCTGGATGCCGCACTGGAGGAACATAAAAAAATGTCTCTGGGAAATGCTGCCAGTTCCCGCAAAGCCGAGATCGCAAACGCAAAGCGTGAGATCAACAAGGCACTTTCCGCAGAGCAGCTTCACATCCGGCGAAACTGGACTGCCAGACAGAGCCGCTTAAAAGAAAAACTTTTTGCTGAAGTCCGGGAACAGATCCTGAAATTCATGGAATCTTCCCGTTATGAAGAATATCTTTGTACAAAAATTGAAGAAGCTGTCTGCTTCGCGGAACACGATGAGATCCAGATCTATCTTTCAAAAGAAGATGAACCTCGTCTGAAATCTCTCACTGTAAAAACCGGCTTTCCGCTGAAGCTTTCCGACGAGTCCTTTATCGGCGGAATCAAGGCGATCATCCCTGAAAAAAACATCCTCATAGACAATTCCTTTGAGGAAGGTTACCAGGCAGCTTACAGAGAATTCAAATTTGACGGAGGTCCAGCACATGAGTAAAACAGGTATTATCTACGGTGTTAACGGTCCTGTTATCTACTTAAAGGGCGACACCGGATTCAAGATCTCCGAGATGGTCTATGTAGGCCCCGAAAAACTGGTTGGAGAAGTCATCGGTCTTAAGAAACATATGACGACCATACAGGTTTTTGAGGAAACTACAGGGCTGAAACCCGGAGAAACTGTTATCGGAACAGGAGACGCTATTTCCGTTCTCCTTGGTCCGGGAATCATCCACAATATTTTTGATGGTATCCAGAGACCTCTGGCAGAGATTGCCCAGGCCTCTGGAAAATATATTTCCCGTGGTGTCAGCGTTGACTCTCTTGACACAGAAAAAAAATGGGAAACCCACATTACCGTAAAAGAAGGTGACGTCATCGGTGCAGGCACGGTTATTGCCGAGACACAGGAAACCGCCTCCATCCTTCACAAATCCATGGTTCCGCCCACCATTACACACGGAACCGTTATCCATGCAGCTCCTGACGGTGCCTATACCGTTCTGGAGCCCATTGTTACCATCCGCCTTGATGACGGAACTGAAAAAGAACTGGCACTTGCCCAGAAATGGCCGATCCGTGTTCCACGACCGACCTACAAGCGTTTCCCAGCCAGCGTTCCGCTCCTTACCGGTCAGCGAATCCTGGATACTCTTTTCCCTATTGCCAAGGGAGGCACTGCTGCAGTTCCAGGCGGATTCGGAACAGGAAAAACCATGACACAGCACCAGATCGCCAAGTGGTCTGACGCAGATATCATCATCTATATCGGCTGTGGCGAGCGTGGAAACGAGATGACACAGGTTCTTGAGGACTTCAGTAAACTGATCGACCCGAAATCCGGAAACCTGATGATGGACCGTACCACACTGATCGCCAACACCTCCAACATGCCGGTTGCAGCCCGTGAGGCTTCCATCTACACAGGTGTTACACTTGCGGAATATTACCGTGATATGGGTTATGATGTAGCGATCATGGCAGACTCCACATCCCGATGGGCCGAGGCTCTCCGTGAGCTTTCCGGACGTCTGGAGGAGATGCCTGCAGAGGAAGGCTTCCCTGCATATCTGGCAAGTAAGCTTTCCGCCTTCTATGAGCGTGCGGGAATGATGCAGAACCTGAACGGAACAGAGGGTTCCGTATCCATTATCGGTGCAGTTTCCCCTCAGGGTGGTGATTTCTCCGAGCCGGTCACACAGAATACCAAACGTTTTGTCCGCTGTTTCTGGGGACTGGACAAGGCTCTTGCCTATGCCCGTCACTTCCCTGCCATCCAGTGGCTGACCAGCTACAGCGAATATCTGGAGGACCTGACTCCCTGGTACAGAGAGCATGTCTCCCCGAAATTCGTTTATGACAGAAACCAGATCATGGCTATCCTCAACCAGGAAAGCTCTCTTATGGAGATCGTCAAGCTGATCGGAAGCGATGTTCTTCCGGATGATCAGAAGCTGACGCTGGAGATCGCCAGGGTTATCCGTCTGGGCTTCCTGCAGCAGAACGCTTTTCACCAGGAGGACACCAGTGTTCCTATGGAAAAGCAGTTCCTGATGATGGAAACCATCCTCTATCTCTACGAAAAGTGCCGTGCCCTTGTAAACCGTGGCATGCCGGTTTCCGTGCTGAAGGAGGATAAGATCTTTGAACGTATCATCGCCATCAAATACGAGGTTCCAAATAAAGAGCCGGAGCGTTTTGATGAATATCATAAAGATATCGACCGTTTCTACGATAATGTACTGGAAAGAAACGGTTAAAGGAGGGATCAGTTTATGGCAATCGAATATCTTGGCCTGAGTGAAATAAACGGCCCTCTTGTTGTCCTTGAGGGTGTCAAAAACGCATCTTACGAGGAGATCGTGGAATTCCACATGGAAGACGGCACACAGAAGATCGGCCGTATCGTGGAAATCTATGAAGACAAGGCTGTTATCCAGGTTTTTGAGGGAACTGATAATATGTCCCTCGGCAATACACACACACGTCTTACCGGACATCCTATGGAGATCGGGCTTTCTCCTGAGATCTTGGGACGTACCTTTAACGGTATCGGCCAGCCCATTGACGGGCTTGGCGAGATCACACCGGAGGTCAGCCTGAACATTAACGGGCTTCCGCTGAATCCGGTAACCCGTGAATATCCACGAAACTATATCAACACCGGTATCTCCGCTATTGACGGACTGACCACACTGATCCGCGGCCAGAAGCTGCCGATCTTTTCCGGTAACGGTCTTCCACATGATAAGCTGGCTGCACAGATTGTTCAGCAGGCTTCCCTGGGAGCAGACTCCGATGAAAAATTCGCCATTGTTTTTGCGGCAATGGGTGTGAAATACGACGTAGCGGAATTCTTCCGCAGGACCTTCGAAGAAAGCGGTGCGTCCGACCACGTTGTGATGTTTCTGAACCTTGCAAACGATCCGGTTGTAGAGCGTCTTCTGACACCGAAGATCGCCCTCACTGCCGCTGAGTATCTTGCTTTTGAAAAAGGCATGCACATCCTGGTAATCCTGACTGATATCACCTCCTTCTGTGAGGCCATGCGAGAGGTTTCCTCCTCCAAGGGTGAGATTCCTTCCCGAAAAGGTTATCCCGGATATCTGTACAGTGAGCTTGCAACTCTTTACGAGCGTGCGGGAATCGTCCGTGGCGGCACCGGGTCTGTAACCCAGATTCCAATCCTGACCATGCCAAACGACGACATCACACACCCGATCCCCGACCTTACCGGATATATCACAGAAGGCCAGATCGTACTGGACCGCCAGCTTCACGGTCAGGCGATCTATCCGCCGATCAATGTTCTGCCATCCCTGTCCCGTCTGATGAAGGACGGTATCGGTGAAGGCTTCACACGTGCCGACC
>ERZ824488.3902-NODE-3902-length-10599-cov-3.940061_pt1 | contig 10599 bp, 14 predicted proteins | sample MGYA00519936_ERZ824488 | MGnify/ENA primary metagenome ERZ824488 (study PRJEB31778, sample SAMEA3449153) | human gut metagenome | biome: human gut; feature: human-associated habitat; material: faeces | place: United Kingdom | collected 2010/2012 ...
ACTGCGGCATTTGATATAGGAATACATTCCATATCCTAAAAATAAAAATATCCCGATCAGCCAGACAAAAAACAACACCGCACAAATTTTCTGTGAGGTCGTCATAGCTGCTGTCAAACCAGCTTCAGAAGCTGCATCCCCTGTCACACGTGAACCGGCAGATATCTGCGTCACATTCTGTACTGCCGTTTGCGCATGCACTCCAGATACTCCTGTGTAGTGTGCAATCTCACTCATTTGTGATCTGCTTTTTACCAGACGAAACAGATTAAACAAACTCCATCCTGATGCAATGGGCAAATCAAATAACATACGGATTCCAACAATTGCCCACAATGCATAGGAATATTTTTTGGGACATTTCCGTAAAAGCGCGCGCACTGCAAACACCGCGAGAATTACAACCGCCACCATGCCATTCCGCTGCAGAAATGCCAGAAAAATTACACTTGCCTTCTCCATTCTCTGCCCCTACCCTTCTTTATGCTCGTCGATCATTTTCTTGAGCAGCTTTGCTTCTTTTTTGGGAATTTTTTTTCCTCCAAGAAATGCTGTGATAAACCCTGGCAGTGATCCGTCAAATGTGCGATCCACAAAATACCGGGATTCCTCTGCCTGCACCTGTTCCTTTGGAATTAAAACAGAAACCGTTGCATCCTCATTGGCAATGTATCCTTTTTCACACATTTTCCGTACAACCGTATAAGTCGTGGATTTTTTCCAGCCAAGCTGTTCCTGACATAACTTTACAAGTTCCCCGGAGTTGACGGGGGCATGCTCCCATACGACACACATAAACCGGTAATCACTGTCACATAATTTTATATATTCCATCTTTTTCTCCTCCATAGGTTTATAGCTATCAACCTGTCTTCAGTTTATACTTATAAACCTCAAATGTCAAGGTTTATTTTTATAGACTGCGAGAAATGTCAGAAAAATACGATGGAAAATGTTTGAACTCACCTTTTCGAAAAGTTATAATAACTGTAACGAAAAAAGGAGGACATGCTATCGTGGAAAAAGTACGTTACATGATTTCCGATGCCGCTGCACTGGCCGGTGTGGAAACCCATGTGTTACGTTACTGGGAAGAAGAACTCGACCTGACCATCCCACGAAATGAGATGGGACATCGATACTATACACGGGAGAACATACAGGAATTCCAAAAGATCAAAGAACTCAAAGAAAAAGGATACCAGCTGAAGGCAATCCGCATGATATTACATAATAAAAACCCCGAAGCTGCCGGTATTTCCGTGCCGGATCCTGCTGCCCCTGGTCCGTTGCCCTCATGTAACCGGGAACACCATCACACGGTTGTCGCCAAACCGAACCGACAGAATACAGATAAAACCGACTTACCTGTAAATACCCTTTCCGCGGAAGAACGCATGGCACAGTTCCGGGAACTGATGAGTGACATTGTAGGGCATGCGATTGCACAGAACAATGAAGCACTCACACTCGATATCAGCAAAGAAATCCGGGAAACCGTCTTAAAAGAAATGAATTACCTTATCCGGGAACAAAATGATATGACGGAAGAACGTTACCGCCAGTTGAGTGCTGAAATCCGTGGGAAACTGCAAAAAAAGCATACGCTTTTTGCGAAGAAAGAGAAAAAAGGAAAAGAGAAAAAAGTCCACCGGGAAAAATCAAACAAGGGAAACGTATTAAGCACGGTATAACCTGCTTTCCCATAGCCCCGGTTTCCATTTATAAAAATGGAAACTGGGGCATAGTCCAGCTAATTTTTGCGAGTTATACTGATCTTTCATCAGGTTCTATTTTAATCAATCATATCATTCTGGAATTTTGATAAATGCTCATACGGCAAAATCAGCCGCCCCCAAAAAAGGCCACATCCATCATTCATAAGGCTATTATTCACTGCCGTAAACATATTTACATCTACCCCTGACAGATCAAGATCCTGTAACAATCTACAACGCTCATAAGCCTCGTCAAAATAAATACATCCGCCTTGTAAAATCGCATCTCTCCGTCCTCTGGAAGTTTCCTGTTTTTTTTCATAAAATAAATGATTCGCTACTCCAATTTCTGCAATATCATCCATCTCTTTTGTTCTAAGCTGCATTTCCATATAACACCGGGCACTGTTGTCAAAAAACGTTATATGAAGCGAACGATATGAATTTGTACTTTCCCCATCAATATAATCCCTGTAATATGGGCGCACAGCATCATCCAATAGTAAAGAATTACTTCTTTTAACCCCACCTGTCGGCTCTGCCGTAAATCCACGTTCTTCCAAAAATTGTGGCAATACATTGGCAATCCGATATAAATACCTGATCTCTTCCTTCTTGCGATCCTGTTTTTGTTTCATATGACACCGTGGCATGGAAATCACAATACGGTACGCGATCAAATCGCGAAAACAGTTCAAACGCTCCTTGATTTCTGACACAGACGGATATGATCCATTCTTTTCATAATAATCGTATATGTATTCCACAATATATCCATTAAACTTTCCCTCTGCGCGAATCAACGACTTAATTCGTCCCTTGAAAGTAAAAGATAAATATGGATATTCCTGTGCCATATATTTATAAAACTCACGAATCTTCTGCGATTGCGAAGTCAGGAAATCATTGTGTTCCAAAAGTTTCATAATCTGTATCAAAAAGTTACAATGTACTAAATCCACTTCATTATGTTTCTGTACCGCCGAAATACGTAAATCCGCTATGTATTTTTTTAAAATGCGAAGAACTGTATCCCCCGAATATAAGTAATCATTCAATGTAATCATATTTTCCCCATCCTAAAAAGTCGCGGTGCCGAGGCACCGCGATCCGCAAGATTATGTAATTGCAAGCTGATGTTTTACTTTACTCATATCAGATTCTAACACCGTCACGCGAATGGCAAGCAATTCTTTTTCATCATCTACTTTGCGTGCTTCCCTCAAATTACGCACTAAATCACAATGCCCTTCTGCAATCCGTCTGATATTTACATTTGTTTCATTTTCAATTACCAGTTCCAAACCGGTAACCTTTTCATCCAGTACCGTAAACTTCTGATCCAATACCGTAAACTTCTGATCCAATACCGTAAACTTCTGATCCAATACCGTTACCTTTTCATCCAGTACCGTAAACTTCTGTTCCAGCTTTGTTACTTTCTGTTCCACTCCAGCTACTCTCTGATCCAGTTCCGTCACCTTCTGTTCCAGCTTCGTTACTTTCTGTTCCACGCTGGCTACTCTCTGTTTTATTTCAGACATTCCACTTTTGAGTTCCCTGACATCACTCTCCAGTAAATCAAGCCTTGTGTATACAGGTTCAAATTTCTGATCTAACAACTGTGATAAAATCACAATATCTTCCTGTGTCATCCTTCTTTCACCTCCGATCTTTTTATTTTTCTTTCTCCAAACTTTTCCGATAGCTATTATGTTAACATCCTTTTTCTTATTTCGCAAGCAGATTATCTCTCATCATCATTTTTCTGTATGATTGGCTTTTTAACTGTAACATCTTAACGCTTTGAAATATTTGATTTGTAGAATATTTCCAAAAATCATAAACCTCAACATACGATGTATCAACATCCTTTTATGCAGAAACAGCAGGAAATCTATGATATCCATCATAAATTCCCTGCTGTTTTCTTCTTATTTCACATCTCCCCAGAATTCATTCCACTCACCGCCACCCATAGTGACAAAATATTTCAGCCAGACCTTCCACTGATCCATCTCTTCATCCGTCTCATGATCTTTAATCACCGAAAAAAGCCGATCCATCCGCACCATATAATCCGGATCTTTTACAAAATGCTTTTCATCATAATAGCGTTTTAATTTATGTATTGCTGCAATTGCGGCTTTTTCCGTAAATCGTTCCTGTTCGAGTGCACAGTTATATTCCGGCACAGAATGAATGTAGTTCACACACGCACGATACCACTTTGTCATAGCTGCTCTAACACCTCATCTCCATACTGGGCACGGATCTGCTGTTCCAACAAAACAAACACTCCAATATACTGATCAAACTTTTTCATATAAAACAACCCCATCTTTCTCTATCTCGGATACCAATTCAGCTGACACGTATTTATCATCCATATTGATAATATCCAGCTTTAAAAGCGACCACAGATCCTCATTTAAACTATCCGACAAACCTCCAAAATCTGCACATCCATAAATTGCCAGATCGATATCGCTTTTGGGCATATTAGTTCCACGCGCACGTGATCCAGATAATACTACTTTTTTTACCTGATATTTTTTTGAAATTTCCACTATCTGCTGATATACACTTTGTAAGTTACAGTCTTGATTCTCTTTCATTACAATCATTATTCCTGTTTTCTGTTAGTTCAGTGATCTTATTATACGCCAGATTCTATAAGGAATGCAACCAGCCATTACTTTCCCACAAATGAAAAAAAGGGTCCCTTACCATAGTAAAGTTCCCTTTTTCCCCTAGTTATAAATCTTCTTCAGTTTTTCTATATCAATTGCAAGTTCCCCGTCACCATCTTTTACTTTCGCAATGACCGGTATGCCTGTTAATTCCTCAATCATTCTTGCATTATCTTCCTGCATGATTCCACCCACGTAATGATTTAGGATCACTCCTTTTACACCCATTCCATGATTCCGGATATATTCTATCGTCAGAACAACCGCATTGATCGTACCAAGACCAGCATCCGCTATCACCAGCGTATTCAGGTCCAGCGCCTTTACAATATCTTCCAACAAAATCTTATGTTCTTTGTCCCAGCGGATGGGACAGACAATGCCGCCGCTTCCCTCTACCGTGACATAATCGAATTTGCTCTTTACCTTGTCAAAATCTTTTTTTATTTTCTCTGGATCAACTGGATTACCCTCTATTTGAGCAGCTAAATGAGGAGATACAGCATTTTGATACAAGTATGATAGCAGACTGGTATCTTCCTGTGTAATCCCGGCAATCTTTTTCACATATCCCGCATCACTATCACCTATGGATTTGGCTCCCGATAAAGCCGCTTTATAATACCCTGTACGGATTCCTGCATCTGCCAGTTTTTTTACGATCAATGCGGTAACATATGTTTTTCCGATATCTGTGCCGGTGCCTGTCACAAAAATTCCTTTTCCCATAATTTTAATCCATCCTTCCTATTCGTTCAGACAGAATCCATTTTTTCTCATTTTAAGTCCTACACCAGATGCCAGCAGACATAGCACAAAATCTCCAGGCATATCCAATGGGAAACAGGACAAAAAGATTACAGCAATTGTCGCCGGTGTATGTGCATAAAAATTTAAAATGATAAATTTATATACAATTCCAATGGCATAAGTCACAACAAAACCGGCCAGACAGGCAATCATATAATTCTTATAACTTGCTTTTAACTTTTCACATATTTTTCCGGTCACAAACGCGCTCGCAATAAATCCGACCAGATAACCAAAACTCGGTCGGAATATGTATCCAATTCCTCCACCTGCGGCAAAAATCGGAATTCCGATCAGCCCAAGCAACACATAACAGCCTACAGATATTGCGCCCTTATTTCCACCCAGAATCAATCCTGCAAGCAACACGAAGAAAAACTGAAGTGTAAAATAATCCATATAAGGAACCGGAATCTGAATAAAGGCGCCTACTGCAACTAAAGCGGTAAACATAGCGCACAATACCATACTTTTTGTCGATAATCGTTTCGTTTTCGTATTTTCCAAATTGTTAACCCTCCATTCAAGTTATTGTTAACAATTTAACGCATTTCTCTCTTATTGTCAACCTATCTTGTTCTATAAGTTGACATTTCAACAAGATATATGAAACCCGTTTGCGCAAAAAGATGCAGGGACGAAAATTTATCCCTGCACCCTTTTATAAATATGTCCGAAGATCCTGACACAAATCTTCTTCCAGTTTGATTAACTTTTTGGCAAATGTCTTTGCCTTATGATCTGCTGCCTGGTATTGGTTCAGATAGCGGCTGAGGGATTTTACACCCATATCACAGCCATCTGTCATCAGCTCCGCAATCGTTGCATCCGAATCATTCATTGCAAGTTTCACATTGGTTTTGATCCAGAACATCCCCTGTGCCATTGGATTTGGCTCTTTTCCATCATCATGGAATTCTTCCAGCAGACTTTCCAGTTCTTTCTGAAGATTTTGATGCTGGTCCTTACAATTTTCCAGCATTTCTTTTAATTTTGCGTCATTTACCTTGTCGAGTACATCCGCAATCGATGCTGTACCCATCTTGATTCCTGCGTCGCATTCCCGCAGCAGCTTTATGGTATCCGGTTCAATCATGATCTGCCTCCTGATCGTTATACTTTTTATAAACAGTATTTCCGGATATCCTTTTTCTATTCATAAGAGATAACTATTCATCTTTTGTTTCGATCGGCACTTCCCGCTGCTCTACGGATGTCGAAAACACAATCTGCGTCTTTGTCCGCCCAAACTGCTGCAGCTCATTGATAAAATGATCCAGTTGTGCCGTAGACTCAAACAATGTCTCTATCAGCATGGAATAATCGCCCGTCACACAGTTACACTCGACAACATTTGGTATTTTTTCAATAAATGGGTAAAATACCGGTTTTTGTAATGGTTCCACCTCCAGGTTGATAAATGCCTTGATATGGTAATTGAGGTACAGTGGGTTTACCTTTGCCGAATAACCAGTAATTACGCCTTCATGTTCAAGTTTTTCAATTCTGGCAGACACCGATGGAGATGACAAAAATACCTGTGCTGCAATTTCTTTGAGCGGTGTCCGTGCATTTTTCTGCAGAATCTGTATGATTTTTTTATCCACTTTATCCAGTTTTTTCATGATCTAAACCTCAATTTTTCTGTAAATACGCAAAAAAGGACACCTGCTTAGACGCCTGTGTCCTTCTTTTATCCGAATTTTAAATTATGAGGTCATTATAGCACATGTATTTCCATTTGCAATAAACGCGTTTGAATTTTACTTTATTTTCTTATGTTTTCCCAGTATTTTCCTTATTTTTTTATGTTTAGTTACCCATTTTCCGGCTGTTTTTCCAAATACAACTTAAAGTATTTACCTTTGCCGCAAAGAGTGCTATCCTCGTCCCATTGAAAAAAGCGCGCGAGGATCAAACAACAATAGTAAAGGAAATAAAGGAGATTATCATTATGAAAGAGAAAGAATATATGCGTTTAGAATCTGATTCCATCGGAACCATGGAAGTCCCAGAAGATGCCTATTATGGCGTACAGGCTTTACGGGCCAAAGAAAATTTTCCGATTACCGGAACAAAATTACATCCTGTTTTCATTAAAAACCTTGCAAAAATAAAACGTGCAGCCGCTATTACCAACCGGAAAGCCGGAAGGTTGAAACCGGAAATTGCCAACGCCATCGAATCGGCATGCAACGAAGTCGTCTGTGGCATGTTTGACAAAGAATTCATTGTCGACGGCATACAGGGCGGTGCCGGCACCAGCGCCAACATGAACATGAACGAAGTCATTGCCAACCGCGCCATCGAAATGCTCTGTGGCAAAAAAGGAGATTACACTATTGTTCATCCAAACGACCACGTCAATATGGCACAGTCCACAAACGATGTCATTCCAACCGCTGGGAAATTAACGGTTCTCGATCTTCTCAAACCTTTAGACAAAAGCCTTTCCCTTTTAACCGATGCATTATATGACAAAGCTGCAGAGTTTGATCACATTGTAAAAATCGGACGTACACAGCTCGAAGACGCTGTGCCGATGCGTCTGGGTCAGACGTTCCATTCTTATGCCACCATGATTTCCCATGACCGTGACCGTCTTACAAAAGTCCGCACGGAAATGTATCCCGTAAACATGGGTGCAACCGCTATCGGCACAGCAATCAATACGTCCCCGTTTTATTTAGATAATATTGTACCAACCCTTGGAAAGATCACCGGCTACCCACTGACCCAGGCCGACGATCTGTTTGATGCCACCGAGAATCTGGACGGATTTGTACGCGTTTCCTCCTGCCTGAAAGCATGTGCGGTCAACTTATCCAAAATGTGTAATGACCTGCGTATCCTTGCAAGCGGGCCAAAAGCCGGGTTCGGTGAGATTACACTTCCGGCTATGCAGAATGGTTCTTCCATTATGCCCGGCAAAGTCAATCCAGTCATCCCGGAAGTTGTCTCCCAGGTTGCGTTTCATATTATCGGTCACGACACGACCATCACTATGGCGGCGGAAGCCGGTCAGATGGAATTAAACGCTTTTGAACCAGTTGTTTTTTACAATCTTTTTGACTCCATTACCACACTGACACACGCAGTGGACACCCTGACCGCCAACTGCATCCTCGGCATCACCGCAAATGAAAAACGCTGCCGCGAACTTCTCGATGCAAGCGTCGGTATCACCACCGCCCTGTGTCCGTACATCGGCTACAAAAAAGCTGCAAGTCTGGCAAAAGAATCCTTAAAAACAGATATTCCAGTTAAAACTCTTGTATTGAAATACGGTCTGTTAAAAGAAAACGAACTGGATTCTATTCTCGATCCTTATGCAATGACCGAAGCCAGAACCAGACAGACACAGGCAAAAGCCGTATAATAAGATTTATCTTTTGTGCAAACTATGCTATAGTAATGGCGTAAACCACTACACAAGGAGGTACTCATAATGGAAACAGTAACAGAAGTAGTTAAAAACATGGCTGGCGGAGATGGCGAAGTAACCATCAAACGTATTCTCGGAGAAAAAGAATTAAACGGAAAATGCGGTCTGTATGCACAGGTAACCATTCAGCCGGGATCTTCTCTTGGTTATCACGAACATAAAAATGAAAGCGAGACGTATTACATTCTTTCCGGTACCGCAGAATATAACGATAACGGAACCACACGCACTGTAAAAGCCGGAGATGTAACCTATACACCAGACGGATGCGGACACGCCTTAAAACCAATTGGTAATGAGCCGGTTGTATTTATGGCTCTGATCATCTTTGATTAATTTATCTTAGAAACATGCAAAAGGACCGGCTATCCCAAAAGGCAGCCGGTCTTAAAGCTGGCAGAACTCTTTCCCATATCTGAGGCGGGGCCAAACGTGGAAGATGGATGAATTAAATAAATGCAATCATATACAGCGGCAATGTAATGATACCATCTTCGCCCACACCGATATTTCCATCTGCAAATTTATACCCATAAGAAATATCTTTATGATTCTTCATAAGTGACTTTAAGGAATTTGCCCTCGTATTTCCGCCTTTTACTTCAATCGGAACTACCATTCCATCTTTTTGGATCACTACATCTATTTCTCTTTTCGTTGTCTCATTTTTATAAAAATATAACTGATATCCCTTTTTATACAGAGCATCTGTTATTGCATATTCATAGATACCGCCTTTGGAATTTCCCTCTAAAGTGTTTTCTACAATATGCTGTTTTAATGAAAAGTCCTTCATCGCCATCAACAATGATAAATCAGTTGTATAAGCCCGGAAAAAATCATCTCTTGCATAATCATCCAGATCAAATCTGACATCCGTCACAAGTTTACTTAAATGTACCATATCTGCACGAAGCAACCACTCAATACTTGAAAAATACTTTTGTGCTCGGCCTCCATGCTCAACTTCTTTATATTGAAATTTGTGGTTTTCTTTATCAAGCAGCTGCTTGGCAAGTGAAAGATAACATTTCTCTGCTTTTACCTTTTCTTCCGCAGTTGCATAATGTGCTATATCATACTGATATCCCAATAAGAGACTCCTCTGTATCTTATCAACCTCTCTGAAATCCTTTGTATCTACATATTTCTGTACAGCTTCCGGCATACCACCTATTGCTATATACTGTCTGTAATAATTCATCATTTGGGAATGAATCGCCTCAGGTATCACGGTCTTTGATTCCAGATATCCGCAGAGGTTTCCGATCATGTCTTCAGAAATCCCCATTCCCCAGAGAAACTCTTCAAAATCAATCCCATACATTCTCAGATAATCAACATAACCGACCGGATAAGACGATGCACGTTTATAATCGATTCCAAGAAGCGATCCCGACACAATAACATCATATCTGTTATCGATTGCCCAGAATTTAAGGGATGTGATTGCTTCCTGGCACTCTTGAATCTCATCGAGAAAAATCAAAGTTTTCCCTGGCAGAATTTTCTTTTCAGGAAAGCGGAAACGCATAGCCATAACCATATTATCTACCGTAAGATCACCGGAAAAAATGTCAACGGCAGAAACCATCTGCTTAAAGTTGATTTCAAGCAGTTCCTCATAATTGTCTTCTGCAAACCGTTCAATAATATATGTTTTTCCTGTTTGCCTGGCTCCCTGTACAACAAGGCATTTTTTATTTTTTGTGTTAACCCAGTTTTTTATTGAAGCAATTGCTTTTCTTTTTAACATAATACCCCCATCAACAAAATTTCTTTCTACCAGTGCGTATTATCAACATTTTGGAAAGTAAAAATGTATTTGATGTCAACATTTTGCATTATTGTATCATTGCTATAGTTCTTAATCAAGTATAATATGCCATAATTTTATTCTTTCCCATAATAAACCAACTTAACATTATTATGG
>ERZ824488.3905-NODE-3905-length-10594-cov-2.813929_pt1 | contig 10594 bp, 7 predicted proteins | sample MGYA00519936_ERZ824488 | MGnify/ENA primary metagenome ERZ824488 (study PRJEB31778, sample SAMEA3449153) | human gut metagenome | biome: human gut; feature: human-associated habitat; material: faeces | place: United Kingdom | collected 2010/2012 ...
TTGTGCCTCGGTCTTGTCATGCCGGCAGCAGCCGAAACAACAGATGGTTTTGCCAGTGATCATATCTGCATGGCAGATATGGCCGGTGTGCTGAATGAGCGGGAAGTCACAGAACTGGAAACGATGATTGATGAGATCCGGACGAGGCAGAAGTTTGATATTGCCATTTTGACTGTTTCAGAGGAAGATATTCCGTCAGTGCAAGAATATGCAGATGATATTTATGACGGAGCGGATATGGGGTATGGAGAGACAAGAGACGGTGTGCTCCTTGTTGTCGATTTAAAGTCCAGCGAGTGTTATATGTCCACAAAAGGATATGGTATTACAGTTTTCACGGATGCCGGTATTCAATATGTCGGTCAGCAGATGCGGCCGGAGCTGGCGGACGGAAATGAAGCATTGACGCGTTGTGTGCGCATTTTCCCGCACAAAATGGACGGGGAGGGACATTTTCTTGCGCTGCTTCGGAAGAGGAGAGCGGGAGAGGAGCCAGGGACGTATTCCGTGGCGCTGTCCAAGGCTGGAGTCGGAGAAGATTGCACGGTGCAGACAATATTGAAAAGAAATAATAGCGCAAGTGCAGAGATGGCATCTGAGTTAATTGATGCAGATACAATAATATCCAGAGAAGATAGACCAGAAGCTCAGACTGATGGACTGAAAAATGCCGACTCAGAACTGGCGGAAGCCCTCTCCTTTACCGGAAAAAAAGGTGGAAAACGCGGCACCTCTGTGGATAATTCCAGAAAAAAGCCGGGCGTCGGTGGACAAAGCGCCGCAGCTTCCGAGCGGGAGGCAGTCCTCGATTTTCTGCGCGGTGTGAGCGCGGAGTACAAAGAAGAGGCGATCGAGCTTCGCGGCGGACAGGTTTATTACACGAAAAACCGCATCCCGGTGAGCCGCAGCATCCCGTTTCTGCGCAACGGACTGTACATGGGCGAGGTCCGCAAGGGCCGCTTTGAGCCGTCGCAGTCACTTGCGATGTCGCTGACCGGCATCAGCTATGATTCAGTGATCGATCTGGATCAGACAGACAGAAGAGTGAGAAAGTACCTGTGCGGTGAAACGATCGATGTCGATGATCTTACTCCTGCCAGAGCAAGCGGCTGGCAGCTTGTGTGTGTAAACGGCTATCCGCTTGGCTGGGGCAAGCTTGTGAACGGAACCTTGAAAAACAAGTACCATCCGGGATGGCGGATGACGGTGTAACCGAGTCAGGCAAGCTGTGTATCAGAACAGACTCTTCAGCTTCTCCCACGGACTCATCGCTGTTTCGGATTCAGTCTCCGTGGAGGTTTCGGAAAAGGAGAGAGCAGCGAAGCGCTGTGGAAAGCAAAATAAGGCGGGTGCTTCTTTTGAGTTTTCAGAAGCGGGATTTTCTGGTACAATAGAAGCATCAGAATCCGACAGAAAGGGGTGACGGCATGGCAGGGATCAATGTTCCGGTTGGAATTTCCGATTTTGAAAAAATCCGGAGAAACGGATATTATTACGTGGATAAAACGGGACTGATTCTGGAGCTCCTGAAGGGAGAGGCAGCGGAGGTTACGCTGATTACGAGGCCGAGACGTTTTGGAAAGACACTTGGAATGAGCATGCTCGCCAGCTTTTTTGACATCAGAAAGGACAGTCGGGATATGTTTTCGAGGCTTTCAGTTATGCGTGACGAGAAGCTGTGCAGAACGTGGATGAACCAAAGGCCGGAACGCATGCAGGAAGACTGTGCAGCGGCAGATTCCCTTAGCGAAGCGGATTGAGAATGTCCGCTTTACAAAACGTTGATCATGAAAGAATAGAAGAGGACATTTATGAAATCAGTAAAAGTAACGAAGGAATCAGAAAAATTCCAGGAGATCGAGCGGCTTTACCGGGCGGCATTTCCGAGGGAGGAACGTGTGCCGATGGACACGCTTTTAGAAGCGGATGCTCCGTATGATTTTATTGCCGATGGAGCAGTTTTGTGTGGATTTTATTCTGCACTGACATTTGGGGACATTACCCATATTCTGTTTCTGGCGGTAGAAGAAAAGCTGCGTGATCATGGCTATGGCTCACAGATTCTCGCAGAGATCGGAAAAGCATACGCAGGGAACCGGGTGATTTTGGATGTAGAGATGGTCGATCCGGAAGCAGATAATAATGAACAGAGAGAGCAGCGCATCGCTTTCTATATGCGCAATGGCTACCATCACTCCGGCATTTACTATGGATGGCGCGGTGTGATGTACGAGATCCTTATTCTGGACGGAACGATCAGTGAAGAAGAATTCTGGAATTTCTGGGATCAGCTGGACGAGGTGCAGCAGAACAATTACTATTTTTATACAGGCTCTTATGCAGAAGAAGGAGAGCCAGGAATCTGTCTGTGGAAGCTAAACGCGAGAAATGAACGGCTGAGCATGCTCGGAGCAGACACGCAGATGACACGTCCGTCCTGGGTGACCTTAAACGAAAGAGGTGACACGCTTTATGCTGTACGTGAGCAGGTGCCAATGGGCGGTGTGTATGAGATGAAGGCGCTGCGGTCGGTGGAGAATCCGGAGCTGCTGCGGCCGGCAGAAAGTTCAGAGCTGGTGGAGTCAGCAGAAAGCCTGGAGCTGCTGCAGGAAACAGAGGGACAGCCGCGCGGAGCAAAAAAAGAGGCAGAAACAAGTCGGGGGATTGCGAAGGACATGACTGCAGCACCGATTCTGCAAATGGTGAAGGAGATGCCTTCCGGCGGCGCGGATCCGTGTCATTTAAGTCTTGACGGAAGAGAAAATTTCCTTATGGCAGCGAATTATACGAGTGGTTCGCTGGCTGTATTTGCACTGGATGAGCAGGGACATTTGCAGGGGCGGTGCGATTTTTGGCAGCATACTCCAAGAAGAACGGATGAGACACAGGGGCAGGGAAATTCGCAGCAGAGCAGAAAAGCAAAGAACCCGCAGGAAAATCCATTTAAAGTCAATCCACTGCGTCAGGAGGGCCCGCACGTTCATTTCTCAGAGGAAGCAGGAGAACTGCTTTGGAGCACCGATCTCGGACTGGATCAGGTCTTTGGCTATCAGATTGATTATGAACAGAAGAAGCTTACCGATACCGGGATCCGCCTGCAGCTGCCGGATGGATACGGACCGCGTCATCTGGCATTCTGGCATGAGGACATTGCGAATTGAGCAACCGGATCGTGGTCTTCGCGGAGAAGGTGCAGGAAGAAGGTTCAGAAGAAACTGAAAAAGCAGCAGAGAAAACCTCCGGGAGAAGGATGGAAGAAGCAGCAGAGAAAACTTTCGGAGGAGAAACGACAGAAGCGGAAAAGAAAGTGTCTGAAACAGGAACAGAAAAAATGGACAGGGAACGTTTTGAAAACACGCCGGAATATACGATTCTTCAGGACATTTCAACTCTCCCGGAAGGGTATCACGGAGAGAGCACCGCATCTGCGATCCGGCTTTACGGAGGATTCCTTTTTGCAGCAAACCGCGGAGACGACAGCATTGCAATGTATGAGATCCAGAAAGACGGAATGCTGACACTTTGCTGCATAAAAAAAACCGGCGGCAGAACGCCGCGCGATTTTCAGATTTTCAGTGATTACCTCGTAGTGGCAAATCAGGAGTCCGACAGCCTGACCGTACTGCATATCAACCGGAAAGAGAAACGACTGGAGCGGACTGCAATTCACGCAGATGTGATAAAGCCAACCTGCGTGTGCAGGTTGGAACGACAGGCACTTCTGTAGTGAAGCAGTGCTTCGCCGGATGAGGAGCAAGAGGTGCGTTTGCTGCAGCCCCTGGGAATTATCCGCGGGGCGCAGCAGAAACGTTTTCCCGCTCCATCTGCTTCAGCTCCGGAAGCACAGTACAGAGCATAATTACGAAACACAGCGTACCGCCGATTACATTAGAGACCGGTTCTGCGAGGAAAACGCCGTCAGTTCCCATATGGAAGGCATACGGCAGCAGATAAGTCAGCGGTACAACAATAAATACTTTACGAAGCAGGGAGAAAAAGACCGCCTGCTTCTTTTTATTTAAAGACTTAAAGATTGTCTGACCGATGTACTGCAGAAGCATGAAAATGAAAGCGGAAAAATACAGCTTCATGGCAGGGATTGCATCTGCGAAGAGCTCCTGATCCGAACTGAAAATGCCAATCAGGAAGCGTGGTGCAAACAGGACGACGCTCCAGGCAAGAATTGCGTAGATCAATGCAAGAGCAGACATCGTAAGCCCTGCCTGCTTTACCCGTTTTGGCCTGCGGGCACCATAATTATAGCTGATAACAGGAGAAGAACCCTCCATGATAGCGTGAATTGGTGTGTCCACCATCTGGCGAATGCTGGAAATGATGGTCATGACAGAAACGTAAAGATCGCCGCCGGTTGTTGCAAGTATATTATTGCAGCAGATAGTTACAAGGCTGTTGGTAAGCTGCATGATAAATCCGGCGGTACCGAGGCTGGCAATATTTCCGGCGAGAACAATACCTTCTGAAAATTCACTTTTTTTGAGAAAACGGACACGATATTCGGCGCGGAAACGCAGAAACCGAAGCACGAATATTGCGGAGAAGATCTGTGACAGTACAGTTGCTATTGCGGCGCCCTGAATTCCCATGTCGAAGAAGAAAATAAAAAGCGGATCGAGCAGCAGATTTGCGACAGCACCGATTATGACAGAAAGCATGCCGGTGGTAGCGTATCCCTGTGCATTGATGAAAGGGTTCATTCCGGTAGTAACCATGGATGGAAAGGTACCGAGCACATAAATCATCAGATAAGGGAGGGCGTACGGCAATGCATTTTCGGAAGCACCGAAAAGCACGAGAATCGGTTTGGCAAACAGAAGAAAAATCACCATCAGCAATGCAGCACAGATGGAAACCATGGTAAAAGATGTATTCATGATCTGGCTTGCCTTTTCCCGGTTGCAGCGGCCGCGTTCAATTGAGAACAGCGGGGCACCGCCGCTTCCGAACAGGTTGCTGAATGCAGTGATGATGACAATGACCGGAAAGCATAATCCGACCGCACCGAGCGCAGTCGTGCCAATGCCCGGGATACGGGCAATATAAATGCGGTCTACGATGTTGTAGAGCAGGCTTAATACCTGCGCAACGAGCATAGGAACTGCAGCCATGAGAATATTTTCTGTGATTTTTCCTTTTTCAAAGTCGATTTGTTTCATGAAGCAGACCTTCCTTTTAAAGATATTCGTGATGCGATCACATAGTTGAAGAGCCGTGAAACGGCAATTTGTTAATTTCCTGTTGCAGTATAACACAATTTATGCTATATGAAAAATATTGATATTATTTTATAACTATATAAAATAAATATGGATTTGGCCAGAAACAGGAGAATTTTACAAAATGACCGTAAAATGCCAGTATCTTTTTCAGAGTTTATTGCTGGATATAGTTATGTACTAAAGAGGAGGAGCCGACAATGGAAATCAGACAGCTTGAATACTTCCGTGCAATCATAGATGCAGGCACGATCAGTGCAGCGGCAAGGAACCTGCATATGACGCAGCCGCCGCTCAGCTATCAGATGAAGCTTCTCGAGGAGGAACTGCAGGTAAAGCTTTTTGTGCGCGGAACAAGAAACATTACACTTACAGAGGCAGGAAAAGCGCTTTATGTGCGTGCCGGAAGTTTGCTGATGATGGCAGATGTCACACGGCGTGAGGTCATAAAGGTCAGTCGAAGCGCGACTCTGCACATCGGTATGACGCCGTCCACCGTTGAAATGATGGTGGAGAAAATTGCAGCATTCACGTACCTGCATCCGGAAATTCATTTTGATATCCATGAGGGGTCTACATTTACGTTGAAAGATGAGTTGGAAAACGGTGTGGTGGACGTGACAACCCTGCGCACGCCAATCACGCTGAACGGATTTGCGGCAGCGCCATTAGTAAAAGAACCGCTGGTTGCAATGGGCCTTCCTGAAAAGCTCCCGGAAGCCGGTTCAATCGCTTTGGAGCAGCTCTCAAAGGAGCATCTGGTCCTTTCGCACCGTTACCGTGCTTACATGCTGGAGGGTTTTGAGCGGGCAGGGCTCTCATGTGATATTTATTATGAATGTGAGGACGCGCGTACCGCGATGACACTGGCTCAAAGCGGTGTCGGGATCGCGATTCTTCCGTCCTCTATGCGTCATCCGGATGATCCCGTGCAAGCGTGTACAATCTCCGGAGCGGCATTTCGGACAGAGATATTGTTGGCGTGGAGAGAGGAGAAATTACCGGAGATTGCGCGAGAGTTTGTGCGTATGGTACTGGGGGTGTAACAGATGCTGATTCACTACGCAGGAAAATGAGTGATTATTTTTAAAAGACAGGGCGCGAAGCGGATTGGTTATATAAGCTTTACAAAGAAAGAGTTCAGGAAGGGATGGATATGAAGTATACGGATCGAATCCGAGCTTATTTTGAAAGTTTTCGGGTGAAAATATTTCTGATTATCGTTTCGATTATGACGGCACTGGCGCTTGTAACGACCATCAGCATGTATTTAATGGCAACAAAGTCGCTGATGAACCAGGCTGCAACGATTACAGAGACTAATATGAAGCTTGAAATCAGTGTAGTTAATTCGATTTTTCACAGCGTAGAATATTATGCGAAAGAAATGGCTGTGAGTGAGGAATTAAGAAAATTGTGTAGCATAGATGATCAATGGGATTATCAGACTGCCGCAGAAAAATATCGTCAAGTCAAGACATTTGCTGAGCAGAAAATGACAAGTCTGGAAAGAAATAATCTGATTAACAGTAATATTACTATGGCGATTTATATTATTAACCAGAAGACAGTATTCGACATTAAGAGTACATTTTATGAGAATGTAAAAAGCGAAAATATTTCGTTTTTAAAGGACTATGAGGAACGGCTGGATCACTGGGTTTCAACACCGCGGGTGAATGGAGTAAATCTGTACCCGTCTGGTATGACGGAAAAATATCCAGAAACGATGGTGTCAAAGTGTTTTCCAATTATGGATGAAAGCGGAAAGAAGATCGGGGTACTGGCAGCACAGGTAAACAGTGAGGTTTTTGAAAATTATTTCAGCAATACGCAAAAAGGATTGTCCGGTGAAACAATTGTAATTGATGAGACTGGTCTCCCGGTGCTTTATTCGAATCGAAGGTTGTATGAACATTTTTCAGAATGTCTCGATGAGAATTTGGAGATGCGTTCAAGATGGAAGACAATAAAGCTTGGCGCAGAGGAGTACATGCTGATTCAGGGAGATGTCGAAAATATCCGGGCGAAGCTTTTTATTTTTATTCCGATGCAGGACATTCTGTTCAATATTTCCGTACTGGCAAAATTTCTTTTGCTGATCTGCTTCATTGTATTACTGGTCAGTATTTTGTGTACGGCAATAATCTCACGTTATTTTTATCGACCGATTGGTGTTTTGAAAAGTAATATGCATCAGGTAAAGGATGGGAATCTTTCTGTAACGATTGCAGAGACCAGAAAAGATGACTTTCAGGATATTTATGATACATTCAATGATATGACGTGTCGCCTGGAGCAGTTGATTCAGACCGTTGCTGAGGAGCGGACTTTAAACGAAAGCGCAGAACTCAGGTTGTTGCAGGAACAGCTGAATCCTCATTTTTTGTATAACACACTTGATTCTATTTATAGTATTGCCAAAATACATAAAGAAGATCAGATTGCAGAAATCGTAGCGGCGATGTCACGTTTTTTCCGGGTCAGTCTGAGCGATGGAAAAAATATCGTTACAATGGCAGAGGCTGCGGATATTGCGAGAAGCTATCTGATTATACAAAAAATCCGGTTTGGAAATCGTATCAATTACAGTATTGAAATTGAAGAGGGGCTTGCAAAAGTTCAGGTACCAAAACTGCTTTTGCAGCCAATCGTTGAAAATTCCATTTATCACGGAATTGAGAGAAAAAAAGGAGGCGGTACGATTCAGATTCGGATCGGCTTTCTTGATGAATTCTGTTGTATAAAAGTAGCAGATGATGGCATTGGTATGGAAACGGAACAACTTGAGGAAATAAAAAAACAGCTGTATTCAGACGAAGCATGTCAGTATTTCGCAGTACGGAATCTCGCAAAACAGTTGCGGATTCTGTATAAAGGAAAAGAAAAATTCAGGATCGACAGTAAAATTGGAGAGGGTACCTGTGTGACGATTCTGCTGCCGGTTACAATGGAGGGTGAAGATGATAAAACTGTTGGTGGTTGATGATGAAATCTGGATTCGAGAGCGAATTTCCAAGGAAATACCATGGGAATCTGTACAGACGGAAGTGGTAGGTACGGCGGAAGATGGGCAGGAGGCCATGGAGATGGCAGAAGAACTGGAACCGGATATCATCATCACAGATATCAGAATGCCGGGGTTTGATGGAATAGAACTGCTTCGGGAACTCAGAAAGAAATCGTTGGATATAAAAGTGATACTATTAAGTGGATACAATGATTTTTCTTACGCTAAGGAAGCGATTAAATATGGAGCGTTTGATTATGTTCTGAAACCAGCAGAGGATCAGGAACTTTTGAATGTGGTAAATCGATGCGTAATGACGATTGAGATTGAGAGGGAGAAAGAAAGAAGAATTCAAGGCTTACAAGAGAAGGCAGAGCTTGGATATGAAGCGTATAAAGAACGAATGCTTCTTAATATTGTTTCTGGTGATTATGAAGAGGGAGAGGATGACCGGCAAAACGAGTATGCGGGAGCATGGAAGATTTTTCAGGACGCGATAGAGAAAGTGTATCACACGTGTATTTTAGTTTCAGTTGCGCAGCAAATGAACGATCCACAAAGAAGAGGACTGGAACATTTTATTGTCATAAATATAATGACGGAAATCCTGGAAAAATATGGAGTAGTACATAAGGCATATTTAAATTCCAGGAGGGAATGGTTGTTTTGTTTATCCTGCGGTGAGCAAAAAAAAGATGAAAAGCGATTATTTCAGGATCTGCAGATGGTTCGGAATCTTCTGGAGGAAAAATTAAAACTGGATATTGCAATTGGAGTTGGCGAGGCAAGTGACGACTTTTTTAATCTTGCTTATTCATACCAGACGGTATGCTCGTTTATGAAATATCGGAAATGGATTGGTGACGATCGGATTATTTATCATTCATCGAATATTTCGACCGCGGTGAAGACAATAGGTCGTTACAGCACGGCAGAAATGGCATGTCTGCTTCGGGAAGGGCGTTTTCAGCAGGCGAAAGAAACGCTGCGGAGGATATTTGAAACAGCGAAGAAGAATACTCCAGAATCAAGGATAGCGGCGATTTGCAGAATGATTTCCATGGAAGCAGAAAAAGAATTTTATCAGTATTTCAAAATTAATATGGGAGAAAGCAGTGCAAATTATTTTCAAATTGAATTTTGGAACGGAATTGAAGAGATTGACTGTGAAGAGAAATTTTTTGAACTGATTGATCGTTTTTATAAAGAAAAAAAGGAAAATATTAATAAAGGAAGAAGAATTGCGCTGAAGGCAAGAGATTATATTATCAATCATTATCAAAAACCACTGTCGTTAAACGATGTAGCAGAGGAGTTGGACTTGAATCCATCCTATTTGTGCAGACTCTTTAAAGAAGAAATGCAAACGTCATTTGTGACATTTCTGCAAAATTACCGTATTGAGAAGGCTGCAGAGCTGCTGAGTGGAACAAATGACAAGATTGGTGAGATTAGCGAATTGGTCGGTTATGAAAACCAGCAGTATTTTAATAAGGTATTTAGGAGTATAAAAGGAATGGCCCCATCTGAATTCAGAGAGAAGAAAAGGGGCAGATAAGTGCAAGATGTCAGATAAGCGAATAATTTGAACGTAGATAAGCATTCTCCCGCTTCAAGTGCGTGGAGCACTAAGCGGGGGAATGCTTATGTCAGTGGGAGTTGAAAGCTCCCACTGACAGGTTGCGAAGCTACTGCGTTCATGAAATATCATAAGGGGGAACCCGCTTGCGGAATCTCGTAAGGAGGGATCCGTTTACGGGAGGATTCCTTACGAGCCTAGATTCCTTATGATCCTACAAGTAGCAAAGCGGATTGCGAATGTCCGCTTTACAGAGGAGAAAGGTAAGAATTGGACAAAGTTTGCCGGATTCTTACCTTTTTTTCAGATTTTGACATTTTGTAAAAAAAGGAAATACATGTAAAAATAATCAAATTGAAGAATATGGAGCTGTTTTTTATAATAGTGTCATCAGGAAACACGAACGTAAAGGACTATAAAACTACAAAATGAAAAAGCAGGAGGAAAAACATGAGAAAGAGAATTTTGGCAGTGATGGGCGTGACAGTGATGGTACTTGGAATGACGACGTCAGTAGGAGCGGAGGAAGCAAAAGCAGATGCAAGCGGAAAAACATTTGCAGCAATCACAACACAGGAGGATCAGTTTAATGGCATGTTGAACACTGGAATGCAGAAAGCCTGTGAGGACTACAATGCGGAGTGTGTATCGGCAATGTCAGGCGGTGATGAGACAAAGGAACGTTCATTGCTTGATACATATTGCACGCAGGAGGTAGATGGAGTGTGCATTATGCCGACAAGTAATATCAGTTCTCCGGCATCTCTTGCA
>ERZ824488.3914-NODE-3914-length-10563-cov-3.494290_pt1 | contig 10563 bp, 8 predicted proteins | sample MGYA00519936_ERZ824488 | MGnify/ENA primary metagenome ERZ824488 (study PRJEB31778, sample SAMEA3449153) | human gut metagenome | biome: human gut; feature: human-associated habitat; material: faeces | place: United Kingdom | collected 2010/2012 ...
AATTTTATAGAAAAATATAAAGAGTAGAGTAAAGACTGAAAATTGAAAATTTTCAGATTTGTTCTATAGTTTTGGGTTTAATCCTTGTTTTTTGAAACTTCAAAAGAGAAGGTGTTTTCAACATATAATTTATGAGCAAATGATAAAACAACACTTTTTAATAATTTGTGTTCCATTGAAGTTGCAGATGTGATTTCATAATTTGTTCCATTAAATACAGAGATTACAGCATTTTCTAATTCTAAACAAAATTGATCATATGCAATAATTAAATCACTTATATTTCCTGCAAAAGAAATTAGATTAGAAATATTACTAATACTATAAACTTGTTTTAAAGTACAAATAACAAATAAGTATGCAATATGTTCTTTACTATATTTTTTCTTTACAGGGGCTGGTATTACATGTTGTTTAACATAATTATTAATCATAGTTTTTGTTATAACTGGATTACCTTCTGAACCTATATAAGGATTCAGATAATTTTCAATATATGTAACTAGTTGGTCAAGATATATATCAAGGTCTGGAAATTCATTCCATCTTGGCATGTGAAAATTAGTTATTTTATTATTTTTTATAGTATCGATATTTGATAATTCTTTCTTTTTACTCATATTACTCACTTTCCTCAAAGTAATAATACCATATGGTCAACTTTAAGTCAATGGATTGACATGTTAATGTGTATATGGTAATCTAGTAAAGAATACTAGATGAGGTATGGAGGTATTTATGGAAGATAAAAGAATGAATTTGTATGAAGCTACAGAGTTTTATACAATAAGAGATGTCATAAAAAATGCAGTAAAAAAATATCCAGAAAATAATGCATTTATATTAAAAGAAAAGAAAGATAAGGAAGTTAAATATAAAAATATAACATATAAGCAATTTGATGAAGATATAGATAGTTTAGGTACTGCTCTTGTGAATTTAGGACTAAAAGGAAAAAGAGTTGCTATAATTGGTAAAAATAGGTATGAATGGATAATGTCATATTTAGCAGTAGTAAATGGCACAGGAATAGTAGTTCCACTTGATAAAGGGTTACCAGAAGCGGAAGTTGAATCTTCTTTAATTAGAAGTAAGGCTGATTGTATAATTTTTGAAGAATCATATACAGAAATGATACAAAATATTAAAAATTCAGAAAGTACAAATATAAAAGAATATATTTGTATGGATAAACAAGAAAATTTTACATCACTAGAAGAGATTATTGAAAAAGGCAATAAATTATTAAAAGAAGGTAATAGAGAATTTCTAGATAGCCAAATAAATCCGACAGAAATGAGTATTATACTTTTTACATCAGGAACAACATCAATGTCAAAAGCAGTAATGTTATCACATAAAAATATTGCATCAAATATATATGCAATGACTAAGTGTGAAGATTTGAGAAGTACAGATACTAATATCGCGTTTTTACCATTTCACCACACATTTGGATGTACAGGAATATTAATGTTTTTAAGCTTAGGTGCAACAAACGTATTTTGTGATGGATTAAGACACATCCAAAAGAATTTAGTAGAATATGAAGTATCAACATTTGTTTGTGTGCCATTATTGATAGAATCAATTTATAAGAAAATCTGGCAAGAGATTGAAAAAACAAATCAAACTAAAAAAGTTAGATTTGGAATAGCTTTAAGTAAAATGTTATTAAAAGTAGGAATAGATATAAGACCAAAATTATTCAAACCAATAACAAGCAAATTAGGTGGAAGAATCAGAATGGTAATAAGTGGAGCATCTGGAATTGATCCAAAAGTTGCAGATGGATTTAGAGATTTTGGAATTTATGTAGTTCAAGGATATGGATTAACAGAAACATCACCTGTGTTAGCAGCTGAAAATGTGAAATATTATAAAACAGGTTCTACAGGATTGCCAATGCCAGGTGTAGAAATAAAAATAGACAATCCAAATGAACAAGGAATTGGTGAAATAAAAGCCAAAGGTCCAAATGTAATGCTTGGATATTATGAGAATGAAGAAGAAACAAATAAGGTTTTAAAAGATGGTTGGTTTTACACAGGAGATTTGGGATATATGGATAAAGATGGATTTATCTATATAACTGGAAGGAAGAAAAATGTTATTGTTTTGAAAAATGGAAAAAATGTTTATCCAGAAGAATTAGAAGTCTTAATAGGAAACTTACCATATGTTAAAGAAAATATGGTTTTTGGAAAAGAAAAAGGTGATGATCTAGTTGTATCAGCTAAAATAGTTTATAATCAAGATTATATGAAGGAAAATTATCCAGATAAAACATCAGATGAAATAGAGAGATTAATTTGGGAAGATGTTAAAGAGATAAATAAAACAATGCCAAATTACAAACATATAAAAAATATAATTGTAACAGATCAAGAAATGATAAAAACAACAACTGCAAAAATAAAAAGATATGAAGAAATAAAAAATTTATAGAATAAAAAAAATAATATGATATAATACTTATGTCATGTTATTTTTTTGACTAAAAATTAAAAAAGGAGGAATAAATGTCAGAAAACATAGCGAATTCAAACAGAATAATTGTTGTTAAAAGAGACGGAAAAAAAGTAGATTTTAATAAAGCCAAAATAGCAGTTGCTATAAAAAAAGGTTTTGATAGTGTAAAATTAGAAAATGGTGAAACAAAATATTCGGAAAAAGATGTAAATATAATTTTAAATAGAGTTTTAACAAAAATAGAAAAAGAAAATCCAGAGAGAATAAAAATAGAAGAAATTCAAGACATGATTGAAATTGCTTTAAAAGAGGAAAAATATGAAGATGTTTATGAATCTTTTTCAACATATAGAGAGAGAAGAAATCAATCAAGAAAATTGTTTTTTGATGAAAAAAAACAACACAAATTTTTGAAGGCAATAGAAAATTTGGGAATGAATCAAAGTGTTCATGATGAGGAAACAATAGAGGTTTCTACAGCAATGGGAACAATGCTTAGGTATGGTCAAACAATATCAAATGAATTTTCAAAATCGTATTTGGTAAAAAGAAAATATGTTGATTTGCATGAGAGTGGAGAGCTTTATATACATGATTTGGAATATTATCCAATGGGAACAACGACAACATGCCATATAGATTTAGATAAATTATTTAAAGATGGATTTTCAACAGGTTATGGATTTTTAAGAGAGCCAAATAATATAATGACATATTCTATATTATCAGCAATTGCAATTCAAGCAAATCAAAATGATCAACATGGAGGACAAAGTGTTCCACAACTTGATTCTTATTTTGCACCAGGAGTAGTGAAAACATTTAAAAAAGAATTTAAACAAACAGTATACGATTTTTTGGATTATTCAGATTTTGGTATATTTGCAGCAGTAAATGGAATGGAAAGAGAAATAGAAAAAATTACTACAATAAAATTTGATATAGGTATATTTGATGCATATTGCAGAGAATCTGAACAATTAAAAAGATATTTTAGAATAGCATATAATAAAGCTTTAAAAAAGACAGAAGAATTAGTATATCAGGCAATGGAAGCTTTTATACATAATCTAAATACAATGCGTTCAAGAGCAGGAGCAGTTTTGCCAAATTCAACAGTGAACTTAGGAACAGATACGACACCAGAAGGAAGAATGATTACAAAAAATTATTTATTAGCACTTGAGACAGGAATAGGAAAAGAAGAAAAGCCATTGTATCCAACAACTATATTTAAAGTAAAAGAAGATGTAAATTATAGTAAAAATGATTCAAATTATGATTTGTTTAAATTAGCATGTAAAGTTGATGCAGAAAAACAATTAATAATGTATTCATTTTTAGATACTGATTTTAATAAAAAAGGATACGTTGTATCAGATAGAGACAGTGAAATAGCTTATATGGGAAATTCAATTAGAGTATATGAAAATGTAATTGATAAGTCTAAGCCAACATCAGTAGGTAGAGGAAATTTATCAACAGTGACTATTAATTTACCAAGACTTGGACTAAGATTTGGAAAGATTAGAAATGAAACTACAGATTTAAAAGCTTTTTTTGAGGAATTAGATAATAAAATGGAAAAAGCAAAAGATATTTTATTAGATAGATATGAATTTCAAACAGATAAAAGAGTATATAATTTTCCTTTTTTAGTAGGACAAGGAAATTGGTTAGATAGTGAAAAATTAAAACCAGCAGATAGATTAAGAAGAATAAACAAGCATGGAACTTTGGCTATTGGCTTTATTGGATTAGCAGAATGTCTAATCGCACTTGACGGAAAACATCATGGAGAATCATTAGAATCACAAGAATTGGGCTTGAAAATAATAAAATACATGAGAAAAAAAGTAAATGAATTTACAGAAAAAAATAATTTAAATTTTACACTTTATGAGACTCATGAAAGACAAGTAATAGACTATTTTACAAGTATAGATAAATCTATTTATGGTAAATATAAAGGAATAACTGATAAAGATGAATATACGATTGGTTTTTCATTACCAGAAGATTATAATATAGGAATAGAAGATCAATTAGCAATAGAATCAGAGTATCATTGTTTGACTAATGGTGGACATATGACAAAAGTTGAACTTAGTAAAAAAAATCAAGGCAAAATAGAAAGTTTTGAAAAAACAATAAAAAAAATGAAAGAATCAGGAATAGGTTTAGGAAAAATTATTATAAAATAAGAAAAAAAGCCTCAGTATAGTTAAAAATATATTGAGGACTTTTTTTCATTATTTATTAAATTTTTAATATCATCAGGTAAATCAGAATGAATAACTATTTTTTCTTTACTAATTGGGTGGATAAATGTTACTTCGTATGCGTGTAAAGCTTGTCTAGAGATTAGAGAACTTTCAGTACCATATAATGAATCACCAACAATTGGATGACCAATATATTTTGAGTGAACTCTAAGTTGGTGAGTGCGGCCAGTTTCTAATGTATATTCTACTAAAGTCATATTATTAAGCTTTTCTAAAACTTTAAAATGGCTAATAGCTAAATCACCGTCTTTTCTTATTTCACGTTCAATTATACTTCCATTTTTTCTTCCAATTGGTGCAGAAATTGTACCAGATTTTTTTTCTAGTATTCCTGAAAGGATTGCTAAATATTTTTTCTTAAAAATATTTGATTTCATTTGTTTTACTAAACATTCTTGAATATATTCGTTTTTAGCGAAAATAACAATTCCAGAAGTGTCTTTATCTAAGCGATTTACTGGCCTGATTTTTTTTTGTAAACCTATTTTTTCAAAATAAGATTTTACACCATTTGAAAGTGAAAACTCATAATGTAAAATTGAGGGATGAACTGGTAGGTTTGAGGGCTTGTCTACAATTAATAAAAAATCATCTTCATATAATATATTTAATTTAATGTTTGGATTAGATAATATGTTAGAAGAATCTTCTTTGGAATCTTCAATTATGGTTAAAATATCATTAGGTTTTATTTTATAATTTATAAATACAGGTATGTCATTTATATAAATTGAATTTGAACTTTTCAATTTTAATATAAATCTATCAGACATATTAAATTTGTTTTTTAATATTTGTTTAATTGATTCATCAGAATTTGTAATAGCATATGTTAATTTCATAAATACCACGCTTTCTAAATAATTATTATCATTTTATTATATTGACTTTGAGAAGTCAATTTTATATAATCAAAGCAAACCGAACTTATAAATTAAGGAGGATAACATGAATTTTATAGAAGAAATGAAAAAAAGAGCTAAAACTGTAATAAAGACAATTGTTCTTCCAGAAGCGGAAGATTTAAGAGTTCTTGAAGCAGGAAGCAAAGTGGAAAAAGAAGGTTTTGCTAAAATAATATTAATAGGAAATATTGAAAAAACAAAAGAATTAGCAAAAGAAAATAATATAGACATCACAAATATTAAAATTATTGATCCAGAAACTTCAGAAAAATATGAAGAATATACTAAAGCTTTTTATGAACTTAGAAAAGCCAAAGGAATTACAGAAGATGATGCAAAAAAAATAATCAAAAATCCGGTATATTTTGGAATGATGATGGTAAAAAAGGAGGATGCAGATGGTTTAGTATCAGGCGCAGCACATTCAACATCAGATACTTTAAGACCTGCACTTCAAATTTTAAAAACAGCTCCAGGAACAAAGCTTGTATCAGCATTTTTCTTAATGAATGTACCAAATTGTGAATATGGAGAAAATGGAATTTTTGTATTTGCAGATAGTGGATTAAATGAAAATCCAGATAGTGATAAATTAGCAGAAATTGCAGCATCATCAGCAAAAAGCTTTGAGCAATTAGTTGGAAAAGAAGCTAAAGTAGGAATGCTTTCATATTCAACATATGGAAGTGCTAAATCTGAATTAACAGAAAAAGTGATTGAAGCTACAAAATTACTTAAAGAAAGATATCCAGAAATTAAAGCTGATGGAGAATTACAATTAGATGCAGCAATAATTCCTGAAATTGCAAAAAGCAAAGCTCCAGGAAGTGAAGTTGCAGGACAATGTAATACATTAGTATTTCCAAATTTAGATGCTGGAAATATAGGATACAAATTAGTACAACGTTTGGCAAAAGCAGAAGCTTATGGACCATTGTGTCAAGGAATTGCAAAACCAGTAAATGACTTATCTCGTGGCTGTTCAAGTGATGATATAGTTGGAGTTATTGCAATTACTGCAGTACAAGGACAGAATTAAAAAGAAAGGAAAGAATGAAATGAAAATATTAGTAGTAAACTGTGGAAGTTCATCATTAAAATATCAATTAATCGATATGGAAAATGAAAAGCTTTTAGCAAAAGGAAATTTTGAAAGAATAGGAGAAAAGGAATCTTTTGTTACACATAAAGTAAATGGTGAAAAATATGTAGTAAAAGAATATGTAAAAGACCATGAAGAAGCTTTAAAAATAGTGTTACAACAATTAGTACACAAAGATTATGGAGTAATAAAAGATTTATCAGAAATAAATGCAGTAGGACACAGACTAGTACATGGAGGAGAAATTTTTAATCAATCTGTTCTAATAACAGAAGATGTTATTAAAAAATATGAAAATTGTTCAAGTTTAGCACCACTTCATAATCCAGCTACAATATTAGGAATTCGTGCTTGTCAAAAAGAAATGCCAGGTGTTCCAATGTGTGGAGTTTTTGATACAGCATTTCATCAAACAATGCCAAAAGAAAATTACTTATATCCAATACCATATGAATATTATGAAAAATATGGAATTAGAAAATATGGATTCCATGGAACATCACATCAATTTGTTTCAAAAAGAGCTGCAGAAATCATAGACAAAAAAGATGGAGATTTAAAAATAGTTACATGTCATTTAGGACAAGGAGCATCAATTTGTGCAATTAAAAATGGTGAATCACAAGATACATCAATGGGATTATCTCCATTAGGTGGAATTGCAATGGTAACAAGATCTGGAGATTTAGATCCATCAGTTGTTACTGAATTAATGGAAAGAGAAAATTTATCAGCAAAAGAAGTTAACACAATATTAAATAAAAAATCAGGGTTATATGGAATAACTGGCTTAGATCCAGACTTTAGAGAAATAGAATTAGCATCTTATAAAGATGACCAACCCAAAGCACAAGTTGCAATAGAATTATTTACACAAACAATTGCTCAATTTATTGCAAAATATGCTGTTACTTTAAGAGGAATAGATGCAATTATATTTACAGGTGGAATTGGTGAAAACCAAATTAATATAAGAAAGAAAATTTGTGAAGACTTAGAATGGATGGACGTAAAAATTGATTTAGATAAAAATAATGTAAGAGGAGCTGAAACAAAGATTTCTAGTGATGATTCTAAAGTTGCAGTTTACATTATACCAACAGATGAAGAAATGGTAATTGCAAGAGATACAAAAAGATTAGTAGAAGAAAACGCATAAAAAGATTATAAGACACAGTTTTACCCTTTTTTTGATAATACTAATCCGTGAATAGTGTATGTCTGTGTTTTTAATACTTTTATAATATCGAGGTATAAAATAGTTTTACTATAAATACTATAAAAATATTAAAGGAGGAATGATTTATGAAAGTCTTAGTTTTAAACTGTGGGAGCTCATCATTAAAATGTCAATTAATAGACATGGAAAAAAAGGAAAGAATAATGAAAGGACATTATGATAGAATTGGTGGTTCACGTTCATCATTAAGATTTAATGTGAGAGGAAACAAAACTGTCATAGAGCACCCAGCAAGAGATTTTGATGAAGCAATTGAAGAAATTCTAAATTTACTAACAAATGATGAATATAAAGTTATAGATAGTCTTTCAGAAATTGGAGCAGTAGGACATAGAATAGTACACGGAGGGGAAAAATTTAAAACATCAGCAGTTATTAATGAAGATGTAATTGAAGCAATAGAAGAATGTATAACACTTGCACCATTACATAATCCAGCAGGATTAGCAGGTATTAGAGCATGTCAAAGATTATTACCAAATGTACCAATGGTTGCTGTATTTGATACATCATTTCACCAAACAATGCCTGAAAAAGCATATATATACCAATTACCATATAAATATTATGAAGATTATAGAATAAGAAAATATGGATTTCATGGTATATCACATAGATATGTTGCTGGAAGAATAGCAGAAATAAAAGAAAGAGATGATTTAAAAGTAATAAATTGTCATTTAGGACAAGGGGCGTCATTATGTGCAATAAAAGATGGAAAATCAATAGATACAACAATGGGATTAACTCCACTTGCAGGCGTACCAATGGGAACAAGATGTGGAGATGTAGATCCATCAATTATTCCTACTGTAATGAAATTATATAATATTCAACCAGATGAAATGTTAAGAATAATGAATAAGGAATCTGGTGCATGGGGAGTATCTGGAGTATCAACAGATTTCAGAGATATAGAAAGAACAGCAGCTGAAGGAGATGAAAGATCAATATTAGCTCTTGAAAGTAGAGCATATATTATAGCTCAATATATTGCAAAATTTATTGTTACATTAAATGGCGTTGATGTAATAACATTTGCTGGTGGAATCGGAGAAAATGGATTTGAAGAAAGGGAGAGAATCTGTAATTATTTAGAATGTTTTGGAGTTAAACTTGATAAAGAAAAAAATCTAATAAGAGGAAAAGAAGCAAAAATTTCAACAGAGGATTCAAAAATTGAGGTATACATAGTTCCAACAAATGAAGAAATTATAATTGCTCAAGATGCATATGAGTTAACGAAAAAACAATAAAACATAGACGAAAGGATAAAAATATGAAAATATTAGTTTTAAATTGTGGAAGTTCATCATTAAAATTTCAACTTATAAATACAGAAAATAATGAAATAATGGCAAAAGGAAATTTTGAAAGAATAGGAGGAATGAAAACTACTCTTAAGTTAAAGGTCAGAGGAAATAAAGAAGAATTATTACACATTGCAAGAGATTATGATGAAGCAATTGAATTTGTTTTGGAAGTGTTATTAAAACCAGAATATAATTTAATAAGTTCATTAGATGAGATTAGTAGTGTAGGACATAGAATTGTTCATGGAGGAGAAAGGTTTAGCAAATCAGTTATTATAGATGATGAAGTAATATCAGAAATAGAGAAATGTACTGATTTAGCACCATTACACAATCCAGCAGGTGTTGCAGGTATAAAAGCAGCTCAAAAAGCATTACCAAATGTACCAATGGTTGCAGTATTTGATACAGCATTTCATCAAACAATGCCAGCAAAAGCTTATATATATCAAATTCCATATAGATATTATACAAGTTATAAAATTCGTAAATATGGATTTCATGGAACAAGTCATAAATATGTAGCAATGAGAGTAGCACAGTTAGAAAATAAACAAGATTTAAAACTAATAAACTGTCATTTAGGACAAGGAGCGTCTATATGTGCAGTAAAAAATGGAGAATCAATAGATACATCTATGGGATTAACACCACTAGCTGGAATTCCAATGGCAACAAGATGTGGAGACATAGATCCAGCAATAATTCCATATGTGATGAAAAAAGATAATTTGCAACCAGAAGATATAGAAGAAATATTAAATAAGCAATCAGGAGCATGGGGAGTATCTGGAGTTTCATCAGATTATAGAGATATAGAAGATGGTTATAAAATGAAAGATCAAAGATCTATATTAACATTAGATAGTCAAGCATATAAAATTGCTCAATATATTGGTCAATATATAATTTCTCTTGGTGGATTAGATGTTTTAACATTTGCAGGTGGTGTAGGAGAAAACGGAATTGAAACAAGAGAAAGAGTTTGCAAATATTTAGAGCCATTAGGAATTAAGATAGATAAAGAATTAAACAATGTAAAAGGAAAAGAAAGAAAAATTAGTACAGAAGATTCTAAAGTTGCGATATATATAATACCGACAAATGAGGAATTAATGATTGCAAAAGAAACAGAAGAATTAGTTAAGAATTTATAAGTTGTCATAGGGACGTTCTTTTTGACAAGTTTTCAAAAAGAATGTTCCTGTGACAACTTTCATAATATTTATGGAACAATAATTGTTTT
>ERZ824488.3915-NODE-3915-length-10562-cov-2.991910_pt1 | contig 10562 bp, 7 predicted proteins | sample MGYA00519936_ERZ824488 | MGnify/ENA primary metagenome ERZ824488 (study PRJEB31778, sample SAMEA3449153) | human gut metagenome | biome: human gut; feature: human-associated habitat; material: faeces | place: United Kingdom | collected 2010/2012 ...
CCTCCGGCCTCCGGGTTATGAGCCCGACGAGCTACCAACTGCTCTACCCCGCGATATAAAATTGTATGTACGCCGACCGGCATAAACAGAGTGGTGCCGGAAATCGGGCTCGAACCGATACGAGATAAATCTCACGGGATTTTAAGTCCCGGGCGTCTGCCAATTCCGCCACTCCGGCATTTCAACCGCCTAATTATATTACCACATTCGCGAGCGTTTGTCAATAGGTATTTTTGTTTTTATGGATTTCTTTCACTTCTCTGCGAGCGTCTCCGTATATCTTATGTCACCACGGCGCAAAATATACGTTTTCGTTTCGTCATCGTTTTTCTTTCCGCTTATGCGAATCCGGCTGAACAAACAAAAGAATGCTTCACGGCGCTTGCCAAACGCCGCCTTTTGTGCTACAATAAAACGAAGTTTGAAAAGACAAAGAAGCGTGATTCTCCTTGACAGACAAGCTGCGCGGCGCTCTTGCCGCCTGCGCCCGTTTCGCAAAGCGCGAAGCCGTATTCACCGCCGCGCTGCTGCTGGCGCTCGGTTCCTTGTTCCTCGTTCCGCAGAACGAATCGCCGCTCCCGTGGTCCGCCATCGACTGGGATACGCTGGCGCTCCTGTTCAGCCTGATGGCCGTAATGAAGGGCGCGCAGCGGCTCGGGCTGTTTGCGTATTGCGGCAGCGTCCTTCTGCGGCGCACGAAAAGCACGCGGCAGATGATGTCGGTCCTCGTCTTCCTTCCCTTTTTCTGCAGCATGGCGATTACCAACGACGTGGCGCTGATCACCTTTGTGCCGTTCGCCATAACGGTTCTGCGCATGGCGGAGCAGGAAAAGCTGCTGATCCCCGTCGTTGTGCTGCAAACGCTTGCGGCCAACCTCGGCAGCATGCTCACGCCGTTGGGGAACCCGCAGAACCTCTACCTGTACCGGCTGTCCGGCCTTCGCTTTTCCGCTTTTCTGACTCTGATGCTTCCCTACGTCCTGCTGTCCGGCGGCGCGCTGGCGCTGCTGCTCGTATTCCGCCGCCGGGAGCCTCTCCGCTTTACGCCCGCGGAGGTCCGCCCGGGCAATACGCGCGGGCTGCTCTGCTGCGCGCTGGGGTTTGTGCTCTGTATGCTCGCGCTGGCGGAGCTTCTGCCTGCGCCGGCCGTTGCGGCGGTCGTCCTGCTTTTTCTGCTGTTTGCCGACCGAGGCCTGCTTCGCTCGCTGGACTATTCCCTGCTTTGCACCTTTCTTGCCTTTTTCGTTTTCATCGGCAATATGGAGCGCATTGAGCCGTTCCGGCTTTGGCTGCGTTCGACGCTGGCCGGGAACGAACTGCCGGCGGCCGTCCTGACCAGCCAGGTCATCAGCAACGTACCGGCGGCGCTGCTGCTGTCCGGCTTTACGTCCGACTGGCGCGCGCTGATTGTCGGCTGCAATCTGGGCGGGCTGGGAACGCTGATCGCTTCGATGGCAAGTTTGATTTCCTACAAGCAGCTTGCGGGGGCGTATCCCGCGCTGCGGACGCGCTATCTGCTGTACTTCACCCTGCTCAGCCTTCTGCTTTTGGGCGCGCTCTACGCCTGCGCCGTCCTGCTCGACGGTTGAGGCAAAGGCTTTACAGACCAATAGAAATATGATATAATAATACAGTATGATTTTTGCCGGCGCGCGGAGGTATAGCCCCGCGGCAATCGGACATAGAAAATTCGGAGGGTAAAAACATGACAGATTTCAACAGCTTAAAAACCGAGAGCCGCAACCTGAAAAGCGCGGACATCGACAAGATGAGCGCGCTGGAGATTGCGCAGCTCATCAACGAGGAGGACAAGACCGTCGCCTTTGCCGTGACGGAAGCGCTGGAATCGATTGCGCGCGGCATCGACGCGATGGCCGACGCGCTGAAAAACGGCGGGCGCATCTTCTACATCGGCACCGACGTCGTCATCGTCGGCGCCGGCACCTCGGGCCGGCTCGGCGTGCTGGACGCCTCGGAATGCCCGCCCACCTACGGCGTTTCGGCCGACACGGTCATCGGCATCATCGCCGGCGGACGGGACGCGGCGTTCGAGTCGATTGAGGACGCGGAGGACGATTTCGACTCCTGCGTCAAGCAGATGAAGGAAAAGGGCTTCTGCGGCAAGGACGTCTGCGTCGGGCTTTCGGCTTCGGGCAGCGCCAACTGTGTCAAAGGGGCGTTGCAGTACGCTTCATCGCTTTCGGCTAAAACGATCTCGGTTTCCTGCAATCACAACTCTCCGCTCATCCCGCTTTCCGACATCGCCATCACGGTGGAGGTCGGCCCCGAGGTTATCAACGGCTCCACGCGAATGAAGGCGGGCACGGCGCAGAAAATGATCCTCAATATGCTGTCCACCGGTGCTATGGTCCGCTTCGGACGCACACGCGGAAATTATATGGCTTATATGATCCCCTCGAATATCAAGCTGGTAGACCGCGCCGTCCGCATCATCTGCGCCAAAACCGGCGCCACACCCGAACGCGCCAAGGCGGAGCTGGACAGGGCCAACAACGTCATCGCCGACGCTATCGACGCCATCGAAGCCGAAGCGTAAACGCAGAAAGGGGAATTCCGCTATGAAAAAGAGAACCTGCTTGTCTCTGTGCGCCGCCGTTCTTTCTGCGTTGCTCCTTCAGGCCGCCTTCCCCGCTGCCGTATTGACCACCGAAACAATCCTCCTTGCGGACGGCGAGCCGTACATCACGGCAATCGCAGGCGAGACGGTTGACTTATCCCGCTACTCCGTTTCGCTGGACGGCGCAACGGCAGAACCGGAATCGCTCATTTGGAAAAACGGCGATCAAACCGTTGCTTCATTTACGCCCGCAGGCGCAGGCGTATATCCGCTGACGGCTGTATGCGGCGACGATTCCGCAACAATTTATATCGTCGCCAAAAATCCCTCCGATTCCGAATATGTGCTTTACAGCAACGACTTTTCGGACGCAGACGCACTGAGCGGCCTGCGGTATATTGCGGGCGGTTCTGCGCTTTGTGAAATCGACGACGGCGCGCTCGTTTTGGACGCGACAACGCTCAACGGTCCCGAAGTCGCTGTTCTGCTGCCCGAATGGCTGGATGCTTTCGGAAGCTATCATATGGAGGCGTCTGTCTCCGTCCGCAACACGGCGGACGATTCCTGCTGGAGCTCGCTGATCTTCCGCACGCAGAGCGACGGGCAGCGCTGTTATCAAATGCTTGTCCGACAAAACGCTGCCGCCGCCGACGGGATGCGGCTTCGTATGCGCACCATCGTTGACAGGGATTGGCAAACGCTGGCAACAGCCCGCGCGGACAGCGCCCTGATTGAGGGCGAATACCACGAATACGCTGTTGAAGTCAAAGGCAATGCGATGCGCGGCTGTCTGGACAACGTGCCGCTGCTCTACTCGAACGGTCTGACCGCATACACAAAAGGCGGCCCGGGCTTTTATGTTCAGTACGGCCGGATGTACGTTGACGCGGTGCGCATCACTGTGCAGGAAAATGTCCCCACGCAACCGGTCAACCCCACACTTACCGCAACCGAAAAGACCTCGCCGGTTGCCACCGCGCTCGGTTTTTATGCGATTTACAGTTCGGGCAGCCTCGAAAGCTGTCTGACCAATGCGCAGGGTGTGGTCCTATCCGTCGACGAAAACCTGATGGTCTGTGATACGGTCAGCGGAACACCGGTCTACACATTGGACGAAGCGTTTTCCAAACTGGCGGGAAATGCATTTCCGGTTTTTACGCCTTATAACAATGCAGACATCGCACAACCGCTTGCCCATTATTTGAAGTACGGCAACCGCTCCGACGCCGCTTATATGGATTCCGACGTCAACGCAATCCGCACTGCACGAGAGATCTATCCCTACCTGCGCGGCATTTATCTGGCGGAAAACGGGATGAGCACCTCAGCCATCGCCGAAGCTGCGCTCTCGGCAACGGCGCAAACTGCAGCGCTGCCGTCCGCCCTCTGTACGCAGGAGACCGTCGCAGCATTGCAATCTACGCTTCTGACGGTTGCCGCTTATCCGTCGGAAACGGCTGAAACGGAACTGATGCGCGCAGCAGCTTCCGGCGCCAACATCGTCATTTCCCCTTCCGCCTCGGCGGCAAGGAGCGCAGCGGCTGTGCTTGGCAGTACAACAATCACCCGGGCGCCTCTGCTCATTGGTGCCGCAGGCAGTCCCGGTCAGGCACCGGAAAATTCGCTGTCCTCGTTTTCTGCAGCGGTCAACGCCGGCGCAGGTGCGATCCAGGCGGATATCCGCCTGACGGCCGACGGCATTCCCGTCGTGATGAAGGATGAAACGATCGACCGCACGACCACAGGCAGCGGTCGCGTCGATGCGATGACGCTCACTGCCATCAAGCAGTTTAAGCTCTGGGGCGAAAACAATGCGTTTTCCGCTTCCCACCCCAACGAAACCGTACCTTCGCTGACGGAACTGCTCCAACGCTTCCGCAGCACGCAGACGCGCATTTTGCTCGACCTGCGCAGCAACGAACCCGAGCTGGCACGAGCGGTGTCAGACTGCATCCGGCAGCAGGGGATGACCGGCAGAGTCATCTGCATCTCTACCAAAGCCGGTACGCTCACATCGCTGCGCACGGCTCTGCCCGAGCTGCAATGTGCATTGAAGCTGGGCGCACCCGGCGTAACTTCTATCACCAACAGTGTCGAAAACGAGCTTATCAAGCAGCTCGCGCCCGCACTCCGTGCTTCCGCACAGCTTTACATCAACTACGGAAACGTCACGGCGGAATACATCGCTGCGGCTAACGCGCGCGGGATCAGCATCACTCTTTGGGAATACGCCGGTACCGGTACCGCGATGGCGGACAGCTACCGCAGCGGTGCCGCAGGACTAAGCAGCACGAACATACAGCCTTACGCTTCCGGCGTGAAATACATTGCCGCCAACCGTACCGAAATGACCATCGGCAGCGGGCAGCCGGTTCTCATCAGCGTATTTGCTTACGGGCACGACGGCAGCGCAGCCGAGATCACACGTGATGCGAACTGTTCGGTCGTATTCCTGTCCGGCGCGCAGAGATGTACGATCACCAATGGTCGGATCACACCTAAGTCGGTCGGCACTGCGGTCATCCAGTTCCAATATGTCACATCCCTGCCGGACGGCAGCACACTTACGCTATACAGTCAACCGGTGACAATCACGGTTCAGAGCGTAACACAGTACGGCGTGATCCAGTTGAAGTCGAGCAGCGAATACCTGCTTGACCCGGCGGAGGAATACAACATCGTGGTCGGCGAAAAGGTGACGCTGAGCGCGTATCTGTCCAATTTCACCAACAGCGACCTCATAGTGTTGGACAGCGAGGGCAAGCCCTTCACGGGCAGCTACATCACGACCGGCTGCACGGTCAACGCCTACGTCGACGGCATATTGGCCGACCGCTACGTCATCGTTGTCGTCGGAGACGTCAACGGCGACGGCCTGCTGACCAGCTCCGATTACCTGCTGCTCAAACGGCACATCGTTGTGGAGGAAGCGCTGTCCGGCGCCTATCTCAAAGCCGGCGACATCAATTTGGACGGCAAGGTCACGGCGTCCGACTATCTGCTTCTGAAGCAGCAAATATTGGATCTGTAAAAATCGGCCTCCCGCCTATCCCTTGCCTTCACGGAAATAGAAGGATGCCGAATACAGCGATTGGGCCGTAAAGCAAGGACGCGTCCCGTATACACACAAAAAGGCGGGCATAGGAGCAGTGCCCGTAAGGACACTGCTCCAGTTTTATTCGCCTTGCAGCGAGTTATATTGCTTTGCAATTTTATTGTAATTCGCACACTTAAATTGACCTTTGGTTAGTTTTTGAGCAAATAAAGTATCACCGAAACCATTGGGTTTCAATAAAGATTTTGACCTTAGTTAAAAATAAAACTCTATGTGTAGCATAGAATAGAACTTTCATCGAGCTAATAAAAAGGTTTTAGGATATTATTCTAAAGAAGAATTTGCCGTACAAATTCCCTGCTTGTTACAGCATGCAACAAGTCTTTAGCCATTTGAGGGTTGGAGGACTTTTAAAAGATTGCTTTTTATGCGGTATGCTATAATCAATTGGAGATTATTATCGAGAGGTGCAAAGTATGCCCAACATTTTCAAATGTGAAGAAATGCGAAAAAAAGAACAAATAGATAAATATAGAAACTCTATAATTTGGGGTGACTCATTGGATGTTATGCGGAGGCTACCCACAGGCTCTATTGATCTTATTATTACGTCTCCACCATATAATCTTAAAAACTCTTCGGGGAACGGAATGAAAGACGGCAGAGGTGGAAAATGGAAAAACGCCTCTCTTATTAACGGATACCAAGAGCATACAGACGACATGCCATATGGTGAATACTGCAAATGGCAAAGAACCTGTTTAAGGCAGATGTTTCGACTAATTCCTGATAATGGTGCTATCTTTTATAATCACAAGTGGCGAGTTCAACGAGGTCTTTTACAGGACCGTGCTGAAATAGTCAAAGGTTTCCCCGTGAGACAAATTATTATTTGGAAAAGAAAAGGTGGAATTAACTTTAATACAGGTTATTTTTTGCCTACATACGAAGTTATTTACATAATTGCAAAACCCGATTTCAAATTGGCACAAGGTGCTAATAAATATGGCGATGTGTGGGAAATCACACAAGAAATGAACAATCCACATCCCGCACCATTCCCCACGGAATTAATTGACAGAATTGTGTCGTCAACTAAAGCAACGTTAATATTGGATCCCTTTGCTGGGTCTGGCACAACGGGTGTTGCCGCCACAAACAATAACCGAGATTACATACTTATAGATAATAGTGAAAAATATTGCAAATTAGCAAAAACAAGATTAGAGGGAGGAAATTGGAATGAACAATGATTTACAAGTTGTTAATGATGTTATTTATAATAGCCCTTGGCGAAATGCCTATTGGTTTGCCCGTATGCTTCTAAACACCGACCAATATGGTGCTATTGGAAAAAAGGAAGATTTTCTCTATACACTTGTTGGCAAATTGGAGTCTATTCTTGATTGTACTGCATTATCAAATGACGAAAAACTTGCTGTTTGTCATGAGACCTTATTAAAAGAAATTAGAAACTCTGCGAGACCAAGCACAAAAGCATTTGGTACTGCCGAAAATTTTGCAATTGCTTTGGACAATGAAATTAAAAGTCTTAGCGATATAATAGTTTTTGTTATCACTGTTAGATATATTGTTCTCCCTGCTAATGCGGCACTTCGTCGTGTTCCAAGTGACGATGCGATTTTTTGTAGAGAAACCGCACAAAGCATTCTTGATACACTTGGCAAACCACAAGTTGGCAAGGCAATCAGTGTCTGGGACACACTTGGTGTTCGTGGTTGCTTGGATGCCGAAAGAATCGAAGTTTTACACGAGTTCACTAAACTTCGTCATAATTTAGATTCATTATCTATACAACGGTCTGAGGTTGAAGACAATGCTATCCTTACTGCTTTTGTGCAGGAGTTTGAAAGGCGAGCAGGTCAAAAACGGAAAAGCCGAGCAGGAAATAGTCTTGAAGATGTTGCCACATTTTTGTTTAATTATTATGGGTTTGATTCGCACCCCAAACCTGACCATTTTCAAACCGACATTGAAGTTGACAAGTGGTTTAAATGCACAGACGGATGGAGTATAGGTATTAGTTGCAAACGAACATTAAGGGAGCGATGGAAACAAGTGTCGTCCGCTGACTCAAATGCTCTATCAAGATATAAAATCAAAGAAATATGGCATTTGATAACTTACGATAGAGATTTAAGTGACGATAAGCTCACTATGCTGGGTCAACAGCGACAAATATTCTATTTATCGGATACAAGTGAAAGATATAAATATGCTTCACAACATGTTGGCATGAAAGATTATGTTAGACCATTAAGCCAATTAATTGATGATATTGCGAAAGAACAAGGAAAAAAGGTGTGAGTGATCTCACACCTTTTTCGTTTTTAATAATCATTTAGGCTATTTTTCTATTCCTTGGAGTACGCCTCTTAAGCCCGTCCTTTTATATTTGCTTCTATGCTTCCGGCATCAAAGGCTGGTGTTCATGCTGTAATTCGGGGATTCCTTGGTGATATACACGTCGTGCGGATGCGATTCCTTCAGCCCGGCGTTCGTAATACGGACGAATCGTGAAGTCTCCTGCAGCTTGCGGATATTCTCGGCGCCGCAGTAGCCCATACCGCTGCGCAGGCCGCCCATAAGCTGATACACCGTTTCGGAAAGCAGGCCCTTATACGCCACGCGTCCCTCGACGCCCTCGGGCACGAGCTTTTTGTTGTCGGTTTGGAAATAGCGGTCCTTCGAGCCGCGTTGCATCGCGGAAATGGAGCCCATGCCGCGATAGGTCTTAAACTGGCGCCCCTGATAGATTTCCAATTCGCCGGGCGCCTCTTCGCAGCCGGCGACCAGCGAGCCGACCATAATCACATCCGCGCCGGCGGCCAGCCCCTTCACGAGATCGCCGGAGAATTTGATGCCGCCGTCACCGATTACGGGAATGCCCTTCTTCTTCGCGACGCTTGCCGCGTCGAAGATGGCGGTCACCTGCGGCACGCCGATGCCGGCGACGACGCGGGTCGTGCAGATGGAGCCGGGGCCGATGCCGACCTTGATGCAGTCCGCGCCCGCATCGATGAGCGCTTCGGCCGCCTCCGCCGTAGCGATATTGCCGGCGATGAGCTGCGCGTCGGGGAACGCGTCCTTCACGGCGCGGCAGGCGTTGAGGATGTTATGGGAATGGCCGTGCGCTGAGTCGAGCACCAGCGCATCCACGCCGACCTTCAGCAAACGCTCGGCGCGCTCCAGCACGTCGTTCGTGACGCCGATGGCGGCGGCGCAGAGCAGCCGTCCCTGCGCGTCCTTGGCGGCGTTCGGATATTTGACGGCCTTTTCGATGTCCTTAATGGTGATCAGGCCCTTGAGATAGCCTTCGTCGTCCACCAGCGGCAGCTTTTCGATTTTATGCGCCATGAGGATTTTTTTGGCCTCGTCGAGCGTGGTTCCGACCTTGCCGGTGACGAGGTTGTCCTTCGTCATCACGTCCTCGATTTTGGTATCGTATGTGCTGAGGAAGCGGATATCGCGGTTGGTGAGGATACCGATGAGCTTGCCGGAATCGTCGGTAATCGGAACGCCGCTGATGCGGTACTTGGACATAACCTCCAGCGCGTCATACACATAATGATTTTTTGACAGAAAAATCGGGTCGTTGATTACGCCGTTTTCGCTGCGCTTGACGCGCTCGACCTGATCGGCCTGATCGCCGATGGACATATTCTTGTGAATCACGCCGATGCCGCCCTCGCGCGCGATGGCGATCGCCATACGCGTCTCGGTGACCGTATCCATTGCCGCCGTAATGAGCGGGATATTCAGACGAATCGAAGCCGTAAGGTTCGTCGTCAGGTCGATATCCGCGGGCAGCACCGAGCTTTCCGAGGGGATGAGGAGTACGTCGTCGTAAGTAAGACCTTCCTTACCGAACTTTTCTTCAAAATTCATACGCATAGCAAGCTCTGTCCTTTCCTTATTCCGGGCGTTGAAAACGCCGTTTTTTGTGTACAGAAAATGGTTTCGACTCAATGATATTAGGATTATTATAGTACAAATCGACCTTTTTTGTCAAGCGTTTTTCACACTTGTTTTCACCAAATCCGCGCACGCGTTCCGCGGCTTATTCGGCATTTTTGCGGCGCCGCGCACCGATGCCGCACTTTTAACAAATCCATCAAAATTAAGCGTTGCAAATTGTATCGTTTTCGACTATCCTATATGTATCAACCGATAAAGGACGAATCCATTATGACCTCGACACCCGAGCTTCTCTACCCTGCGGAAACGCCGATGCAGGTATTGGAAAAAATGCGCCCGTTCCGCGAACTGATGATGCTGTACGAATGCGCGATGCGGGAGGTGAGCACCTTCGCCGCGTCCGGCACCGTGTTCTGGGTGATCTTGATGTTCGGATATTCCTCCTCGAAGTCGGCGATGACGGCCTCGTAGCCGGCCTGGATCGCTTCCTCGCCCTGCTGCTGGAAGAACTCGAGCTCGATGACGTCACCGCTCGTGTCGCTGTCGCCGCCGGCGTCCGCGGCGTCGGACGTTCCCGCTTCCGAGGCGTCGCCCGCAGCGGGCGCAGCGGAGGAGGTGGATGTGCCGGAATCACAGCTGGTGGCCAGAGCCGCGACCAGAAGGGCGCTCAGAAGCGCTGCCAGGATTCTCTTTTTCATGACTTGTCTCTCCTTTTTGCGTAAAATTAAAGCTGAAAGTTATGAGCTGCCTCGACTGCCGTTTTGATTCTGTCGAGGCTGATTCCCTGTCCCTGAATGGTGCAGTCCGCGCCGATCATCATGCTGGTGGAGCCAAAGCCGCGGATCGCCTCCTCAACCTCGGCGCGAATCGCCTCGTCCGTGCCGCTGAGGATGTTGCCCTTGTTGTTCAGGCCGCCCAGGATCGGACGGCGGTACAGCTTTTGGCCCTCCGCGAGGGAGACGCCCGTATCCTTGACGGACCAGTTCACGA
>ERZ824488.3917-NODE-3917-length-10557-cov-3.727290_pt1 | contig 10557 bp, 10 predicted proteins | sample MGYA00519936_ERZ824488 | MGnify/ENA primary metagenome ERZ824488 (study PRJEB31778, sample SAMEA3449153) | human gut metagenome | biome: human gut; feature: human-associated habitat; material: faeces | place: United Kingdom | collected 2010/2012 ...
TCGCGCAGTTCGCGGGAGAGGTCGCGCACGAGCTGGCGGAAGTCGATGCGCTCGTCGGCCGAAAAGTAGCAGACGCACTTCTCGCCGCCAAACAGATACTCGACGGCGACGGGCTTCATGTCCAGGCCGCTCTTGGAGACGAGGCGGCGGAACGTCGGGAACGCCCGCTCGCCCTTCTCGGCGAGCCTGTCAGCGAGGGCGTAGTCATCTGGCGTGGCGACGCGCAGCACCGGCTTGAGCGCGGCGCCGTCCGTCTTGCGGTTGAGCTTGGTCTGGTCCACCTCCATGGGGTCACCCGTGGCCAGGCCCATCTCCGTTCCGCGCTCCGTGGAGCAGATGACGTGGTCTCCCTCGACCGCGTCGGAGTTCTTGGGGTCGAACCACAGGTCACGTGTGGCATAGGCAAACTTCACCGGAATGACGGTGGGCATAGTGCCTCCTTGCAAGAGCACAGCATGACCTCGAGGGCCAGCTGGGGGGATACGTTGTGGGCGAGGCCGTCCGCGGCGCGGTCAACGGCCTCGAGTGCCGCGAGCACGCCGGCGCAGCTCGCCCGTGCGGCGATGCGCTCGACGACGTCTGCGGCGTCGGCGTTCACGATGGGCTGGTCCACGCCCTCGAGCCGCACGAGGCAGTCACGCAGAAGCGAGCTCGCCGCCGCTAGAAGTTCCATCATACCCGAACGTTCCTGCGCCGAGAGAGCGCGCTTGTTGCGCTGCTCCACGAGCTTCATGGCCTTGCTCGACAGGTAGTCCGCGCCCTGGGCGGCCTGCTCGTCCTGGCTGGCGCGCACGTCGTCGAGCGGTGCCTTCGCCGCCACTATGAGATCGCGGGCCGCACACAGCACATCCCAGGCATCGTCGCGGGCAAGCGCGTCGATGGAGCGAACCATAAGCCGGCGCGCCTCGCGGCGGGCCGGGCTGCCGAGAAAGTCGCTGGCGCGCTCCGGCGTCCCCGCGACGGCAAGGGCGATGCGGGCGGCCGTGTCGTTGGGGTCGACGCCGCAGGAAAGCGCCACGCGTCGGGCCGTCTCGCCGGGGTTGGAGACGCGGAACGGCACGAGCTGGCAGCGTGAGACGATCGTGGGCAGCACGGCGTCGGCCGTGCGGGCCATGAGGACGAAGATGACGCCGTCAGGCGGCTCCTCGATGGTCTTGAGCAGGGCGTTTGCTGACGACTCCCGAAGCGTCTCCACGCGGTCGAGGATGTAGACCTTTGCCTTGGCCCGCACGGGGGCGAGAGACACGTCGGCTATGAGCGAGCGGACCTGCTCGACCACATACCCACTCGCACCCTCCGGGGAGATCCAGTGGACGTCGGGGTGCGTGCGATGCGCCACGCGGATGCACTCGTCGCAGGCGTCGCAGCCGCCGGTTGGGCACACGACGCACTCGGCCAAGGCAAGCGCGGCCTCGGACTGGCCAGAGCCGGGGGCGCCGAGGAAGAGGTAGGCGTGGGAGAGCCTGCCCTCCCGCACGGCGGCGGCCAGGAAGTCCCTCACGCGCGGCTGTCCCTCGATGCGCTCGAGCGCCGCGGGAACGACCGGCTCGCTAGGCATGGTGGCTCACGCCCTCAAGGACGCCCGCCGCGGCGAGAGCGTCATCAATGCGACGTGCGACGTCAGCGGGCTCGCCGGCGGCGTCGATGACGCGGATGCGGGCGGGGTCGGCCTTCGCGCAGGCCAGGTAGTCCGCGCGCACCCGCTGCTGAAACGCAAGGCCCTCGGCCTCGAGGCGGTCCTGGCCGCCGGCCGTTGCGCGCGAGAAGGCGCTCGCGGGGTCCATGTCGAGCACGAGCGTGACGTCTGGCATGACGCCGCAGCTGCCAAGCTCGTTCGCACGCCTCACGAGCTCGTCTGGCAGGCCGCGCGCACCATGCTGGTAGGCATGCGTGGAGTCCAGGAAGCGGTCGCACACGACGACGGCTCCCCCCTCGAGCGCAGGCTCGACGACCTCGCGGACGAGCTGGGCGCGCGAGGCCTCGTACAGCAACAGCTCGCACTCGTCGGACATCTCGGCGTTTGCGGGGTCGAGCAGAAGGCCGCGGATCTTCTCGGAGATGGACGTGCCGCCCGGCTCGCGAAGGGAGACGACCTCAAGGCCGGACTCACGCAGGCGACAGACGAGCATCGCCGCCTGCGTCGACTTGCCCGAGCCGTCCACACCCTCGAGCGTTATGAACGCGCCGCGGTCGCTAGGCATGAAGCATCGCTCTCCTGGCAGCGACGATCTGGTCGATGACCGCAAGGACGCCGCGCTCCTCGTTGCTGGGCGCGACGTAGTCCGCATGGGCGCGCATCTCAGGGACGGCGTTGGCCATCATGTAGCCAAAGCCCACGGTCTCGAGCATGTCGGCATCGTTGGGGGCATCGCCGAAGGCGGCCATGTCGGCCGTGTCGATGCCCGTGATGTCCGAGACACGCCGAAGGGCGGCACCCTTGCTCACGCCCTCGGGCACGATGTCGACCCACATGACGCCGCCGCAGCAGTACTGGAAGTTGCCGCCAATGCGATCGCGGTATGCGCCGATCTGGTCGAGGGCGTCGTTGTTGGGAAACATCACCGTGAACTTGTTGGCGGGCACGTCAACCTGCGTGAGGTCATCGACGAACTCGCACTTTGTGTAGAACGTCCTGATGAAGTCCTCGTAGGGCTTGGCCTTCGCGTCCACGTAGCAGCCATCGAGTCCGCAGATGAAGCCGCAGTCGCCCATCTCGGACGTTATGCGCGCCATGCGGCGGTAGTCCTCGACCGGCATGTCGGCCTTGTAGATGGCCTTGCCGTGGTCCACGACGAGGCCACCGTTGTCGGCGACGACCATGAGCTCGTCGAGCAGGGCGCCAAAGTTGTCGCGCAGCGTGTAGAGCGGCCTGCCGCTCGCAACGGCAAACTCCGCGCCAAGACCCTCGAGTGCAGCGATCCTTTGCTCCACACCCTCGGGAAGCGTGCTGTCATCGAGCAGCAGCGAGCCGTCGAGGTCGGTCACGGCAAGCCGCACGCGACCGAGGTCTGCCGGTTGCGGGCTCACCTCAAACATGTTCGGTCCTCTCCTACTCGCCGGCCTCGCTCGAGTTCTTCTTCGAGCTCGAGCGCTTGGCAGTCGTCTTCTTGGCCGCAGACTTCTTGGTAGTGGCCTTCTTCGTGGCGGTCTTCTTGGCGCCCGAGGCCTTGCCCGCGGCGGCGCGCCCACGAGCGGGCGTCTTGCGCTCGTTGGTGGGGCAGTCCATGTTCACGCACTTCTTCCACGGGCCGCGGGCCGTCTCCACGATGATCATGGGAGCGCCGCACTCGGGGCACGTCTCGTCGGTGGCCGTGAGCTTGCCGCGCGCGGGCAGCGGATAGCTCACGCCGCACTCGTCGTAGTTCGTGCAGCGGATGAAGCGCTTGCCGGAGCGCTCGGACTTGTGGGCGATGAGGTCACCGTGGCGGCCAGCCTCGGCGCAGACCTTGCACTCGCCCACCTTGAGGTCGGGCTCGTAGTTGGTGGGACACTTGGGGTTCACGCAGATCTCGTAGGCCTTGGCGCGGAACGGCTTGCACTTGATGCGTGGGGCGCCGCACTCGGGGCACACGCCCGCCTCGCCCTCGATGGCCTCGTAGCGCACGCCGCTCGGGAGCGGGTAGGTGACGTCGCAGTCGGGCCAGCCCATGCATCCCACGAAGCTGCCGCGGGTCTTGGCGCTCGACTTCACGACGAGGTCGCGGCCGCACTTGGGGCAGGCGCCCACGCGGGCGTCCGCCGTGACGGCGTCGGCGATGGCCTCACCCAGGTCGTCCTTGTGCTCGATGAGCGCGTCGAGCATGCCGGCGAGCAGCGCGCGGGAGTGGTAGACCACCTGGTCCTGCGTATCGGTGCCCTCGGCAACCTTCGTCATGTCCTGCTCGAGCTCGCTCGTCATGTCCGGCGTCGTGATGCGCGGCGCATACGTGTGCAAGGCGTCGATGATGGCCATGCCGAGCTGGCTGGGCTCAACGGGATCGTTCTTGAGGTACTTCACGGTGTAGAGGCGCTCGATGATGCTCGCGCGCGTGGACTTCGTGCCCAGGCCTCGCTTCTCCATCTCCTGGATGAGCTTGCCCTGGCTGTAGCGCGCGGGAGGCTCGGTCTGCTTGGCGAGAAGGTCCGTCTTCTCCACGTCGCAGACGTCGCCCTCGTGGAGCTCGGGCAGCTGGTCGTCCTTCTTGAGGCCGTAGGGGTAGATGGAGCGGAAGCCCGGGTTGGCCAACACGTTGCCGGAGGCCTGGAAGGGCTCGCCGTTGACGTCGAAGGTCACCTTGGTGCCCTCGATGGTGGCGGGTCCCATGAGGGTGGCCAAAAAGCGGCGAGCGATGAGGTTGTAGAGCTTCCAGGCCGCAGGCTGGAGCTTCTCGGGGTCAGCCGCGCCCGTGGGGTAGATGGGCGGGTGGTCGGTGGTCTCCTGCTTGCCGCGGGTTGCGGTGAGCTTGGGCTGGGAGAGGAGCGCCTTGCAGGTAGGCGCGTACTGCGGGACCTTGGAGATGGTGCGCACGCAGTCCTTGAGGTCTAGCGAGCTGGGATAGACAGTGTTGTCCACGCGCGGGTAGGAGATGAGGCCGTCCATGTAGAGGCTCTCGGCCAGGCGCATGGTGCGCGCGGGGCTGATGCCCTCGGCAGCCGCGGCGGCCTGCAGGCTCGTGGTGTTGAAGGGCGCGGGCGGGCGCTGGGTGCGGCTCTTGCGCTCCACGGCGGTCACGCGCGCCTCCTTGGCCTGCGCCACGTTGGCATACGCGGCGTCGGCGGCGTCCTTGTCCCAAAAGCGGGCCGTGGTGTGGCTGACCTTGAAGGGGTCATCCTCGCCGTGGCTGGCCTCGCCAAAGATCACCCAGTAGTCCTCGGGCTTGAAGGCCATGCGCTCGCGCTCGCGCTCGACCACGAGGGCGAGCGTCGGCGTCTGCACGCGGCCGGCGGAGCGGGTGTTGCCAAAGCCCGAGAAGCGGGCCGTTGTGAGGTAACGCGTGAGGACGGCGCCCCAGATGAGGTCGATGTACTGACGGCTCTCGCCGGCGTCGGCCAGGTCCTGGTCAAGCTCGACCAGGTTGTTGAAGGCGTGGTCGATCTCGGCCTTGGTGAAGGCGGAGTAGCGCGCGCGGGAGACGGGCACGTCGGGGGCCACCTCGCGAATCTGGCGCAGGGCGTCGGAGCCGATGAGCTCTCCCTCGCGGTCGAAGTCCGTGCCGATGACGACGGAGTCGGCCTTCTTGGCGAGGTTCTTGAGCGAGCGGATGATGCCCTTCTCGGCCGGAGTCTTCTCGATGGGGGCCCAGACCAGGTACGGGAGGCTGGCGATCTTCCAGCCTTTGATGTCGATGCCGTCCTTGAGGTAGGGCTTGCGCTTGGTGTCGTAGGGCGGGCGGGCGAGGCCGTCGGGGACGTCAGCAGGAAGGACCTCGCCCTCGGCCGTCACGCCAAACCAGCCCTCCTCGTCGTTGAACTTGAGCTCGGGCGGGAAGTCGGGCTGCAGGATGTGGCCACGCAGACCGATGGTCACGCAGTCCTCCCCGCCCCTGCGGAAACGGTAGACGGGGGTGTCATAGACCTTGTCGGCCTTGGGCTTGCCGGAGTCGGAAAGCAGGCGTGCGATCTGGCCAGCAGCGTCGTTCTTCTCGGTGACGATGAGCTTCAAGGGTGGTCCTTACGTGGGTCTTAGTCGTTGTCCAGGGCGTGCTGCTCGTAGTCTGCGCGGGACCACTTGAGGGCGGCCTTGCCGTCGCGGGCGATGATGATGTAGCGGGCCACGGCCAGGGCGACCTCGTAGAGGGCGATGAGCGCGGCGAACATCAGCAGCATGGTGATCGGGGAGGCGTCCGGGGTGACGACGGCGGAGAGGAGCATGAGGGCGACGTAGACGTAGCGCCACTGGGAGCGGAACGTCTTGTACGGCACGACGTGCAGGATGGAGAGGTAGAAGATGACCAGCGGAAGCTGGAAGGCAATGCCAAAGCCGATCTCCAGCATCATGTAGATGTTCAGGTAGTCCTCGGCATTGGCCAGGTTCTGGGCAAACTCGAAGCTCTGGTCGAGCAGCCAGCCGAAGGCGGCGGACTGGATGACAAAGTAGCAGAAGATCATGCCCAGGAAGAACAGGACGACCATGGCCGCCACGGTGGGCACGACCCACTTGCGCTCGTTGGGCTTGAGCGCCGGCAGGAAGAAGCCCATGACCTCCCAGATGATGATGGGGGCGCAGATGATGACCGAGAAGAACAGGGCCACCTGGAAGCGGATGGTGAAGCCGCCCAACGCGGTGAAGACGTAGAGGTCGCCCCCGCGCATGGCCTCGCGGATCTGGTCCATCATGAGCTCGATGAGGGCCGGGGTGGCAAAGTACACCACGATGGCGCAGACGAGAAGCGACACCACGATGATGGTGAGGCGGCGGCGGAGCTCTCCGATGTGGTCGAAGAGCGGCATGCGTGCGGGTCCGATCGGCATGGCTTCTAGGCCTCCTTCTGGTTCTGGTCGTCAGCGGGGGCCTCGGTCTTGGCGGGGCGCTTCACGGCGTACAGGTCTGCGGCGGTGAGGGGCTTGTTCTCCTCGGGTTCTACAGCGGGCTCGGCGGGGGCAGGGGCAACGGGCGCCTCGGCGGCGGGGGCGTCGGCATCGGCGCTGGCCTCATCGGCCGCGGCCTCGGTCTCGCTGGCGGCTGCGGCGGCCTCGGCGGCCTTGGCCTCCTCGGCGGCGCGGCGTTCGGCCTCGAGGCGGGCCTTGCGCTCGGCAAAGGTCTCGGAACGCTTGGCGGCGGGCTTGCCCTCGCCGCCCTCGATGTCGGCGTCCTCCTCGAACTCCTCAGAGCGCTTGCGGTTGGGCTTCTTGTCGCCCATGGCCTCTGCGGCCGGGTCGACGATCTCGGTCTGGACGACCTGGGTGAAGCCCTCCTGGGCGTTCCTGAACTGGCGCAGGGCGCGGCCGAGGGTCTTGCCCATTCCCGGAAGCTTGTCGGGCCCGAAGATCATGAACGCGAAGATCAGGATGAGCGCAAGCTCTGTCTCTCCGATTCCAAACACTGGTAAATCCTCCGTCTAACGTACGGCTTTGGCCCCGAGGGACCCTTGCTTTGGGCCGGTGCGCCCAGACGAGGCCTTACGCCTCGCGGATGTTGAGGTCCTTCTCCACGCCGAGCATGCCGAGGACGCGGGCAACGTTTCTCTGCGGACGGGCCACCACCAGCGTGGCGCCCTGCTCCTGCGCGCGGTGGGCGGCGCCCACCAGGACGCCGATGCCCGTGGAGTCAATGTAGGGGACGTCCGCCAGGTCAACGACGAGCTCGCCGGTGGTCTCGGGCAGCTTGGCGTTGATGGCGTCCCTCAGCTCGGAGGCGTTGGAAACGTCCACCTCCCCCGCCACCTTGACGAGAACGGCGTCTGCTTCCTGGGAAATCGCGATGTTGAGTGCCATGGTGTTCCTCCTTGTGACGCTAGAGGCTGGTGCCGGAAAGGTTGGCCAGGGTGTCCGAGAGGCCCTTCACGCCGGTGGAGCCGGTGGTGGAGCTGCCAGACGTGGTGGCGCTGGTGGAGTCGGTGGTGCCGGCACTGCTCGACGCGGCCGAGTCCATCGCGGAGATGCGCTGGGTGGCGTAGGTCTTGGCGCCGTACTCGTCGTCGGCGTCTGCCTCCTGCGCCTTCTGGTAGGCCTCGCGCGCTTGGTCGGAGTTGCCCGCGGACTCGTAGAGCATGCCGAGGTTTGCCCAGGCGGGACCGTAGTCGGGCATGTCCTGGGTGAGCTGCTCCAGGGCCGCCGTGGCCTCGGAGGTCTCCTCCTCGTAGTACTGGCAGAGGGCGCGGTCCACGCGGACGGCGCCGGAGTCCTTGAGGGCCAGGTACTGGTCGTAGTACGAGATGGCCTTCTCAAGAAGCTCGTTGGCGTGGGAGGTGGAGGCGTCGGTGGAGCCGGAGTAGCGCACGGTCACGCCCCAGGCCATGTAGTCCTTGCCCAGGTTGAGCAGGGTGGCGAGGTTCTGGGAGTCCGAGGAGAGCTTGGTCTGCAGCGCGTCCACCAGGGGCTGGTACTTCTCGTCTGCCTGGGCGACGGCGTCGGTGGTGCCGTCGGAGGAGTCAGAGGAGCTGCCGGAGTCGGAGGAGTCCGCGCTTGAGCCGGAGTCTGCCGACTGGCTCTGCGAGGAGGAGTCCTGCGAGCTCGACGTGCCGATGATGGCGGCGATGGAGGGCAGCATCATGGAGAGGGCCATGAGAACGGCGAAGACCGTAAGCGCGACCTTGGCGCCAAGGGACATGCCGTCCTTGGGCTTGGCCGACTTGGCCCGCGCCTCGGCGGTGCCCTTGGCCCGCTTTGCCTTGGCGCCGACCTGCTTCTTGTTGGTCTTCTTGGACATGTAAGACGTGCCTTTCGTTGCTTTTGCCGCCTTGCGGCGGCACCCGTAACTATCTAGAGTACGTCACTTTGCCCCGAGCGTGCCAGTCTTGCCCGGTCGGCGGCAACAAACACAGAAAAGGGGCCTTCGGGCGAGAAACCCGAAGGCCCCGGAGACTATCTGGCCTCAGCAGCCAGGCGTGCAGAGACGAGCTTGACCGCCACGACGAAGACGTCGAGCGCCTGGCCCAGCTCCTCGAGAGTGGGGAAGGTCGGCGCGATGCGGATGTTGGTGTCCTTGGGGTCCTTGCCGTAGGGCCAGGTGGCGCCGGCCGGGGTGAGCTTGACGCCCAGCTCTGCGGCGAGGCTCACGATGGCCTTGGCAGAGCCCTCGGGACCGTCGAAGGAGACGAAGTAGCCGCCGCAGGGGTGCGTCCAGCTTGCCACGCCCAGGTCGGCCAGGCCCGCGGTGAGCTTCTCCTCCACAAGGGCGAAGCGCGGTGCGACGATGGCCGCGTGCTTCTCCATGTGGGCACGCACGCCGACGGCGTCCTTGAGGAAGCGCACGTGGGCAAGCTGCGAGATCTTCTCGGGAGAGACGCGCATGCTCGCGAAGGCGGCGCGGACCTCGGCCATGTCGGCGGGGCTGGCCGTCATGTAGGCCATGCCGGAGCTGGGGAAGGTCACCTTGGCGGTGGAGCCGAACTCGTAGACGAGGTCGGCGGCGCCGGCCTCCTCCAGGGCATCGAAGATGTTGAGCAGGCGGTCGCCCTCGCCCTTGAAGGTGTGGACGCAGTAGGCGTTGTCCCAGAAGATGCGGAAGTCGGGGGCGGCGGGCTTCAGGTGGGCGAAGGCGCGCACGACCTCGTCGGAGTAGGTGATGCCGGTGGGGTTGGCGTACATGGGGACGCACCAGATGCCCTTGACGGAGGGGTCCTCCTCCACGTAGCGGCGGACGACGTCCATGTCGGGGCCCTCGGCCGTCATGGGAACGGGGATGTTCTCGATGCCGTAGCGGGCGGTCACGGTAAAGTGGCGGTCATAGCCCGGAGCGGGGCACAGGAACTTGACCTTGCCCTGCTGGCTCCAGGGCTTGTTGCCGCCGATACCGTGCGTGTAGGCGTTGCAGACCACGTCATGCATGAGGTTCAGGCTGGAGGAGCCGTTGACGATGACGTTCTTCTCGTCGACGCCAAGCAGCTCCGCGGCGAGGCGGCGTGCGGAGGGAAGGCCCTCGGGGCAGCCGTAGTTGTCGGCGGCCACGCCCTCGTCGGAGAGGTCGGACTCGGAGCCAAGCAGGTCCAGCATGGGGCGGGAGAGCGCCGTCTGCTGGGGGCTTGGCTTGCCTCGGGCCATATCGAGCTTGAGGTCGAGGGCCCTAAGGTCGTCCGCCTGCTTCTCAAGGTCTGCGATGGCGGCCTTGAGCTCTGCGTCGTTCATTGCCTCGTATGCGTTGGGCATGGTTCCTCCTAGGTCGGTGGCTGAGTGCGAGTATAAGGCCGTGGCCGCGTGGGAGCTGCTACCATGAGACGTCCCGACAACAATTGCTAACAGGCAGATCGCAGGCAGGAGAGACCATGGGCATCTCGTTTGACTTTCGCTCGGAGGACTACGGCGAGCTCCAGCACCTGGTAGACGCCCTGTTTGCGCCCGGCGTCTCGCGCTACGCCACCGTCACCAAGCTGGACGTGCTCATGCGCGCCGAGGCCTTCGACCTCTGCGCAGACCTCGCCGAGGTCATTGACCTGTTGCCCTCCGCCACCTTCACGCGCACGCAGCTGTGCGACCAGATGAACTCCATCCTCTCTGGCCACGGCTGGGGCGGCGTCTACGGCACGGTGGAGTAGGCCGGGGAGGCATTTATCCGGCGACGGAAAGCCGTTTTCCACGAACCCTGCGAAAATGGGTGACTTGATTTGACTTCTGCGAGTAGCAACCCCCACGCGCCCTCATGCCAACGCGGCCGCAGACAGAAAAGGGGCCGCCATCGCACGGATGACGGCCCCTCCTTGCAGGCAATCTGCGCAAAGCGCGGCGAGAACTACTCGTCCTCCTCCAGAGCGGCGGCAATCTCGTCGGTGACGTTCATGGTGTGGTAGACGTTCTGGACGTCCTCAAGCTCGTCGAGACGGTCGACAAGGCGCTGGACCTTCTTGGCGTCCACGACGGAGACGTCGGTCGGGGTGGTGGGGACCATGGTGAGCTCGGAGCCCTTGACCTCGATGCCCTGGG
>ERZ824488.3919-NODE-3919-length-10556-cov-3.657176_pt1 | contig 10556 bp, 11 predicted proteins | sample MGYA00519936_ERZ824488 | MGnify/ENA primary metagenome ERZ824488 (study PRJEB31778, sample SAMEA3449153) | human gut metagenome | biome: human gut; feature: human-associated habitat; material: faeces | place: United Kingdom | collected 2010/2012 ...
TGGGGGAAAGGACGTACCACGAGTCCTCGTCAATCGAATCACTATCTTCAGGCACATCAGGATTTGCATTAACGAAAGAGAAGGACTGAGCCACCGTTCCGTTGAAAATCCAAAGTTGTAGATTTGTGCCCCAACTAGTCCCGCCACCCGCGCGCTCGATAGTCAAACCCGACTTCAGCGCAGAACGAAGTTCGACACCGCCATCTTCCCTCGGAACGGCTATCCACTTCTGAGCCCAGGTACCATTGGGAACCGTCTGCCATACATTCGCTCCAGCAGTAGCATTTCCGCCGCAGACATCAAGCGCCATGCCGGATTTAGCATTAATAATCGTGATATAGCCGGTTGAATCATGAGAGACAATCCAGCGCTGTGCCGGCGTAGCATTCGACAGCCAGAGCCTTACATTAGCTCCAGCCGACACAGACCCAGATGCAACTTCCGCGACGCCCCTCCCCGCCGAGGGCGACGCTATGGCATAGGTGCCGTCGGGGACAACGTCAAGATTGTCTTGAGCAAGCTCGTCAAGTCGGTCGCGATCCGTTAAAGCTGAGGACTCCTTCCATCTCTGGGCAACACTACCATTAGAGTCCCAAATTTGAATTCTCGTCGAGTTTGACGTATTGCCGCCAGACAGCTCGGCAACCATCGCCTTCACAACATCGCCAGAGTCGTCAACGCCTACATATGAGCTAAGGGCCGAGACCAGAATAAGGCTCCCATCGGTCTGCCTCGCCGCAATCCACTTCTGCGCCATCGACCCGTTATCAATCCACTGCTGAAGCTTTGTTCCCTTTGACGAGTTGCCACTCGTGCATTCAATTACTTTTCCCGTCTCAACACAGGAGAGCTTAATGAACCCATTCGAATCATGAGTCAGCCGCCAGGATTGGGAATCAGTATCACTCTGACTGGAAATCTGAATCGCCGCGCCCAGAGAGGAACTCGCGTTAGCAACTTCAAGAGAAGCACCATCACGAGCTATCGGAGCAAATCGATACGTCCCATCCGGAAGATCGTCCGCATGATTCGATGCGAATTCTGAAGTGGAGTATCTAATCGCAACGCCTGCGTTTTCCGAAATCACAGAGACATAGTGGCTCTTTTCGTCCCTGTATCTATTCTGCCACCCCTGGTGATATTGAGATTGAGACGGATAGCGTCTGGCCACGTTATTTACGATGTAGTCGCAAAGCGTAGCAACAAACGTTTCGTCGTCCATCGAGTCGCTTACGCCCGAATTCTTGATAAACCAGTTAGCGCCCCAATAGTTACCATTGGCAATCTCGTACTTGCCACCGCCCTTGCCAAAGAGGTTAGCCATTCCCCAAACAAGGCTCTTAACACAATCTGAGCGGTTATCAATGCTAATGCCCATCGCACTCAAGCTACCGCGGATGCCATCGCTACTGTCGTAATACTGCGTATAAGCCCAGTCATTCTGGAGCTCAGAGAACTCCTCGGGAGCCGCTTGATAGCATGCATGCCATGCGGCGTTAAGGTCATTGCCAAATTGTGTAAAGGAGTCTCCACTACGTGTGTCTCTGTTTAGCTCCCAGGCATACTTATCGCCAAGGATCTTCAGAGCAGAGTATCTAGTGGGATTGTACATATAGACGGAATACAGAAATGAACCTAAGTCATATCGATTGTCGAACTGGAAATAGCCCATAGCGTGATAGCCATCGCCCGAGCTAAGGCCCTGATCATAGTTCTGTCCACTTTCCCACTTACAGAAGTAGAGCATTTCGCTAGAGACCTCTCGCGGCGACAAGCTGCGAGCTGTTGGAGCAGAATAGGTACTGATTGCGTCACCATCAACACCATCTGCGTCGTCAGTATCTGAGCCGCTGGCAGAAATCTCATCCTCTACATATGGCATTAGTTCGCCAGAGAAAGAGTCATCTCCAGCCTCAAGAACGGAGATCCGGTCGAACACCGCGCCATAAAGATCGGAAAGCGTATCGGCAGACGCCATCGCAGGATAAAATAAGAGCGCAGAGGCAAAAACTGCAACGGCAAACGCTGCCACCGGTACATGAGTTGCGAACTTTCTCGACATCCATCCTCCATGGATAGCATATGACCCTAATATTCTTAGTGTACTTCTAACGGCCGAGCAGCATAGCAGCCGATAGGCAGGAATACCTATCCAGAAGCATGCCTATCTATTGGTTAGTATTAAATGACTGCAGAGTCGCCTGTCTTGGGCGATGGCTCTTTCCTTGCGTGCCTCTTTGTTATCGCAGGGCAATCTCTTGAACGAGAGTAGCCAGCTTTCGACGTAGGGCTACGACGTTCTCCTGTAGCCTAAACAGTCTCCAAAGCAAAATTGCAATGACTGCTAGAAACACAAAGTTGGACGGAGACTGGAAGCCCAAAAGGTCAGACGCAGCATACACAAGCTGCGGAAACGCTGCCGCAAGAATCAGCAGGACCGAAAGGCCCAGCCAAAAGAACGTGTCATGCGTATCAAACTGCGACTTCTTAATCTTGCGAGCCACCAGAACGAGAAGCAGCGCGGCACCAATAAGAAGAAAAATGCGAAGGTTGCCCGTCATAGCTAGCTCCTAAACCACTGGGAGAAGAGGATTGACATACAGGTGTTGGCCATATAGCTAATCGAGCGCGAGAGATTGAGGTAACTCTCCCCTGCCGAGCGGTCACGCATCGTCACCTGGACCTCCTCCACCTTGAATCCCTTCCTGATGAGACAGGCAAGGGTATCGGGCTCGGGAGAGAGCCAATCCTGCGTTGCAAACATCTTGATTGTTCGGGCGTTATACAGCCTCATGCCGGAGGTGGGGTCCATGATTCTCTTGCCCGTCGTGAGCTTGATCATCGCAGAGATGAGGTTGGAGCCGAGCATGCGAAGACTGCTCGGCTTTTCCTCGGTCACGAAGCGAGAACCAACAACGATATCGGCATTGGTCTCCTCCATCTTCGAGACGAGGCTCTCGATATAGGAAGGATCGTGCTGCCCGTCCGCGTCGAACTGAATCGCCATGTCATAGCCATGGCGGAGGGCGTACTTCATGCCCGTCTGTACGCCGCCAGTGAGGCCAAGGTTGGTGGGGTGGCTCACGTAGTTAAAGCCGTTCTCCTGGCAAAGCCTCAACGTGCCGTCACGAGAGCCGTCGTTGACAACCACGTAGTCAACGTCAGGAGCCATAGACGTGAGCTCGTTTATCGTCGCGAGGAGTGAACCCTCCTCGTTGTATGCGGGAACAATTGCTAAAACTTTGGACAAAGCTACTCCTGAATCAGATTTCACCAAGCTAAATGAGTAATATACGCTTTCGACACTAACTAATCGTCAACCCGAAACAACCAACAACAAATGGGCCTGCTGCGTATTTAGAAATACGCAGCAGGCCCAGCCAGAGCGAAGGGGCAATTTCGGAACCAAAGTAGTACGCCACATTAATGGCCATGGCAGCTCGTTTCTCCCCATGAAGCGAGTGGCCTCATCCTTAGGTGCACCCAAGTTCAATCTAGGTAAGCGGCCATTCCTTTACGCCTCCATAGTCTCCCCAAAGCGCGGGTCATTCGCAGCAAGTCTTGCATTCGTCGCAATCCAACCAGCCGGGGTTCCGGTGTCATAGCCCTCGTGGACGTCGATGACCAGGGCGTAGAACTCCTCCTCTGCCATGGCGCGAACCATAGCATCCGTGAGCTGCACCTCGTTTCCAGCGCCGGGCTGTTGATCGGCGAGAAGCTCCATCACGCGAGGAGAGAGCAGATAGCGGCCCACGGCAAACAGGCGGCTCGGGGCATCCTTGGCGGCAGGCTTCTCGACCATGCCGTTCATGCGCCAGACAACGTCCTCGTCCTCACCGAAAGCCCCAGTGAAGTCAGAGACGTTACCAACAGGCTCTCCAGCGATGATTCCATAGTGGGGAACCTCATCCACAGTGCAGGCATCAGCCGCAATAACGAAAGCATCATCGTGAGCGTCAGAGACTCCCTTCACGCGAGAAGGGGTCTTCTTGTCAGGCGCCACGTAGTCGCCAAGCAGCGCAAAGAAAGGCTCATTACCCGTAGCAAAGGATGCGCAGCGAACGGCATGGCCCAAGCCGCGTGGCTCACTCTGATAGCGAAAACTCACCGGTACGCTGCCGGCCCCTGCGATAGCATCCGCATAGCCATCCTTTCCACGAGAGCGCAGATCAAGTGCCCGGGCCAGCGGCAGGAACAATGGGCTTCATGGTTGTTGTTCTCCGTATGGTTGGGTTCATTTGCTTGTATATGATGCGGTATCACGTAAGCCCCAGGTACTTCACGCGACGATTACCATGAGATTAATGTAAGGCAGAGATGCAAGTCTCAAGCCCGAAATACCCTCAAGATTCATCTCACCCAAATCGCGCACCAAACAAACCGCCGCTCTCGCCCTTATCAGTGAGAATCGTAGAGACGGGAAACTCGCCCCTCTCGAAACCAAGGCGCTCAGCAGACTCTAGCCTATCGGTGTTAAGCATGACAATATTGGATGTTATATTCTTTCGAAAGCCTGGCCCCAATATTCAGGCAAGAGCAGAGTTGTCTGTCATCCATCGCATCAAACACATGGCTATCGTGAACAAGAAAGCCAGGAATAGTGCCGGCCTTACTCCCTACAATCACGCACGCGAGGTCGAACGCGAAGATTTCAACGCCTTTGATGCCCTTCGAATCATCGCCGTCAATCTTGGCCTTGAGCTTCAGAACACCCTTCTTGTCCACGTCGAAGATGAGTTTTGCCTTGCGATCGGAGTAAATCTCCTCACAGACGGAAACGAAACTAGCGGCGGCTACGGCCCATCCAGAACCGCAGCCGCCGCTTCACTTACCCAATATCAACGCGCCTTGCCCTACCCCTTCGCCGCCTTAATGAAGGCAGCAGCACGAGCGGGGTCAACGTTGTTCCAAAGCACACCATCCTTCTTGATGCTCGTGCCAACGATCACGCCGTCCGCATTAGGCAGAAGCGTACCAATGTTATCCACGGTTCCGCCGCTGCCAATCAGAATCGGCACCTCAGGAAACTGCTTCTTGAGCTCAATGATGTGCGAGGCCTCGGGCGGCAGCCCAGCGTGCGCCCCGCCAAACAGCGCTCCCGCAATCGGCATGTTCGCCGCACCCGCCTCAAGCATCTGCTCGCTCGTTCTCGTATCGAGACACGTCCCCGCATGGGCCTCAAAGTACGTGTACACGCGCACATCCTCGGCCTCAATCTGGCGCTGATAGCGGAAGATCTCGCCCGGATTGAACTTCTGAGATCCAAACAGCCCCTCGTACGAGCCGCTCACGTACGTGCGCACAAACTTTGCGCCAATCGCCTTGGCAACCGCAAGCGTGGCAAACGGGTCAATCAACACGCCACAACCAAAGGGAACGTGAATCTCTTGCGCAACCTCGGCTGCAATGCGCACGTACCCGGCCACCGTCTCGGGCCCAACCTTGCTCAGGTAGGGACGATCGCCCTCGTTGGCAAAGACCAAGGCATCAAAGCCCTCGTCCTGAAGCGTGCGGGCATCGGCCTTCAGTCTACGAATCTGCTCCTCAAAGGTCATCTCGGGGTCGGCGTAGGGAGTTCCTGGCAGGGCCTGCATGTGCAGGCATCCAATCACGGGACGCTTCACCCCAAAGGTTTCATAGTGCTTGTCCATAAGCTCAGACATGGTTTGCCCTCTCAATTCAACGAACGAACCAACGTTTGACACATCGGGTCGGGTGATCTGTTAAGCCAGAACACCAAGCAGCGAGAACACGGCGGCAACAACGAACATGGCGACGATCACGCGGGTCGGCTTGACGCCCTTCTTGATTGCCGCGTAGGTGATAAGGAACGAAACGAACGGAAGCAGCTTGGGAAGGATGGTGTCCAGGATCGGCTGGATCTCGATAGTGCCCGAGGCAAGTTCAAACGTAAGCGGGCACGTAAGCGGGATCACCGTGGCAACCAGGCAACCAAGCACCATCATGCCCATGGCGCCCAGGCCCTCGGTGAGCTGCTTAACAAGGCCGCCAGCAAGGAGCTTGGTAACCGCACTCTTACCAAACTTGTAACCGCTCATATAGCAGAAGTAGCCAACGCCCAGTGCGTACGCAGAGAACAGGACAACCAACAGAATTGGTCCAAGGGCACTCCCCTGAGACGCGAGACCAATGGCAATCGAGAGCAGCACGACCTTCACGAGGCTCTGGGTCACCGAGTCGCCAATGCCAGCCATGGGACCCATCAGGGCAGTCTTGAGGTTGTTCTCCATGTCGTCATCGATCTCGGCGCCGTTCGCGCGCTCCTCCTCCATTGCCGCCGTAATGCCGGGGATGATGGAGCCCCAGGTGTTCTCGGTGTTGAAGTAGGCAAGGTGACGCTTCAGACCAGCGGCAACGGCCTCCTGATCATTGCCGTAGAGCTCCTCAAGAACGGGAACCATGCAGTGGCAGAAGCCAAGACCCATCATGCGCTCGTAGTTGTAGCAAATCTGACCCCAGCTCTGCCAGGCAAACCAAGACTTGCGCAGCGTCTTCTTAGATAGTTTCTTGAGGCCTGCGGCCTGTTCGGCGACATCAGACGCATCCTCGACACCAAGCGAGAGACCCTCGAGAACAGAGGCGCCGTCCTTGGAGGTATAGATGAGGTGCAGGATGCCAGCCGCAGCGCCAATGATTGCAATGGGCATAGTCCCAAGGTTCAGATAGGCAGAGAGCGCAAAGCCAACAGCAAAGAATGGAATGAGCGACGCCTTGAACAGCACACTCGCGAGCATGGCCAGGCCAAGTGCCGGAATGAGGTGGCCAGCAAGCGACAGAATCGAGGTCACCTGGCTGGGGATCACGGCAAGCAAAGTCTCGAGCGCGCCAGAGCCAAAGTACACGCAGAGGAACGATGGAACAAAGTATGTGAGCAGCGGGAAAATCTGCGATGCAAATAGGTTCATCATGACAACGCCACGTGCATTACCCTCGGCAGCGTACTGATCTGCCTTGTGAACCCACACCGAGTTGAGGGACATCTTCACGTTAAAGCTGAGAAGACCCAGCAGGCCAATGGGCACGGCCACGGTAAGGCCAACAGAAGGGTCGGCACCGGCGAGCATCGTCATGGCAACGCCAAGGTAGCCGGCGAGGGCATAGTCACTCGGAAGCGAGCCGCCAATGGCAACCATGCCAATGTAGGCCATCATCACGGTCGAGCCAACGGAGAGGCCGTAACCCACGTCTCCCAGCAATAGGCCGTTCACAAGGCCCGCCACAAGCGGCGCGCCAAAGTACATGGACCATCTCAGCCACATTGGACACGCAGTGGCAGAAAACCAGGTAAAGAAAGCAATTACCAAAGCCTGAAGAAGCAGCATTTTCTACCCCACCCCTTTCTTGGGCGGATTAACGAACATTAGATTGTCGAATTGGATTAGGCGCCTAGCTACCCTATGACGTCCGCCGAGGGCACGGCAGCATCCGTATACAGCATCTGCAGGAACACGTTCACCCCCATCCCCCGCAGTTCTCTGACCTCGTCCTCCTCTTCGTCGGAGAGGAAGATGTTCTTGGTAATCTGCGTGCGCCCCGGCACGGAGCCAAGGTTTCCGAGGTTGAGCTCCTTGAGCTCATTAGGAGTGCCCGCAAGGAGCTTCGCCAGCTCGAGAGCAGCAGAAATGCGCTTGAACAAGAGCATCGTGTTCTCGTCGCTCTTGTCGTTCTGAATGCGAGATGCAGCATCGGCAACGGAGAGGATGTCGATGGAGATGCCAGCCGGAGCGCTCATGCCCAGCACCGTGGCCATGAACTCGTCTTTAGCCACCTGGTCGTCCACTACAACAATCCTACGCAGCTTCAGATACTTGGCCCACGACGTCATGATCTGGCCGTGGACTAGTCTCTCGTCTACTCTGCAAGCAACGATCTTCATGCTGCATCGCCTTCCATCTTGTAGGGCGTAGCGCGCCGTACGTCCGCGCCTTTTCTTGTCCCCACATTAAGATGAATGAACCATCTATTCAATCTGTATTGAATGATTCATCCTAAACGGAGCGTTTGGGGCGGTGGGCGGTCGGAAAAATGCTGCGGGTGCGCCCCGAGAGTCCACGCGATTCGTGTTCTGCTACTGTTTTGAATGAATGAACCATTCAAAGGAGTCCCATGGATGCCTTTCAGCAAATGAGTCTGCACAAAGCCGAGCTCACGCCCACCGAGATACGCGTGCTCGATGCCGTAAGAGACAATCCGGAGGCGTTTCTGCAGAGCTCGACCACCGTTGTGGCCAAGAGCATAGGCGTCTCGCAAAGCGCAGTAAGCCGATTCTGCCAAAAGGTGGGCTACGACAGCTTTGGCGGATTCCAAATGGGCCTGATGGCTTCGCTCTCTGCAAACACAAGCAGAAACGATAACGCTGAGCCATCGAGCCCAGTCGACTGTCTGTGCAAGATGGTCCATGCAACGGAAGAGGCCGTAGGGGCCAGTACGTTTGACGCTCTTGCCAGCCGCATCATTAAAGCACGCACCGTCTTCACCACGGGAGGGGGCCTCAGCGCTCCCCCAGCCCTCACGCTGTCTCTCGACCTTCTCAAGTACAACGTCCCATGCTTCTTCATGGAAAACGGTCAAGAGATGATTCACATGCATGTGTCTGGGCCGGAAGACCTCGTCATAATCTTCTCGTCAAAGAACAACACGCATCAGCTGTTTCTCGATGTTATGAGGGATACGCCCGCATCAAGGAAGCCACACCTCGTAATGGTGTCCCACTCGAGCACACACCCGCTCAGAAAGCTCGTAGACGAGTTCATTCTGCTTCCCACCTGGCAAACGGAAAGATACCCCGTCTACATCGAGCCCATGACCTCCATGCTCGACTTTTGCAGCCTTCTCATGGTTGCCGTGTCGCAAAAGGCGGGAGGGAGGCCACAACCGTTACGGGCGGCAGACTCACGCTAGTCCCAAGCGTATTAACCAAGACCCGCGCGCTCCACAAGCGGCTTTGGGTTTGGCGCGATGCTCATTTCGTCTACATCTATGTCAACAGATTCAGTGCGAAGATACAGCCTCGCATCACATTGTTGGAGCTTATAAATCGAACCGTCCGAAACCCACTCGGGCTCTTCGCTGCTCTCACCCATACATCACGCTCATCGGCGACACCAGGTTGGGCGGCATCACGCCATCCATGGCAGCAATGATGTTGTCGGCCACGGCCATACCCATGCGGTAGTTCGCCTCGTACGTAGCGGAGCCTGCGTGGGGCGTCACCAGCACGTTAGGCAAATCAAAGATGGCCGAATGCTTGGGCGACTCACCCTCGTGCACGTCAGACGCATAGCCATACAGCTTACCGCCAACAAGCGCCTTCTCAAGCGCGGAGTGCCTAACGATGCCATCGCGAGCCGTGTTGATGAGAATGGCATCATCCTTCATCATTCTCAGCTCCTTGGCCCCAATGAGGTTCGTAGTCGCCTGGGTAAGCGGCGTGTGAATGGTCACAATGTCACTGCGCTTAAACAGGTCATTCAGGCTGGTAAAGATAAGGCCTGTCTTCGCCGCCTCAGGCTTCTCAACAATGTCGTTACCCAAGATGTCCATGCCAAAACCCATGGCCCGACGCGCCACCGCCGTGCCAATGGCGCCCACGCCAATGATGCCTATGGTCTTGCCGTACAGGCTGTGGCCAGCTCGCTTCTTCCACACGTCGCGCTTGAGTTCTTCGTTCATCAGCGTGACGTGGCGCTCAAGATCAAGGATCAGAGCAAAGGTAAGGTCGGCCGTCTCCTCGGCATTGGCTCCCGGGGTGTTGGTAACAACAATCCCGCGCTTCAGAGCCTCGTGATACCCAATGTTGTTAACGCCCGAACCATGCCTGGCAATCATCTTGAGGTTGGGCAACGCCCGAATAACATCGGCCCCAAACTCGTCGTTGCCCACAATCGCCGCATCGGCGTCGTAGGCATACTCAAGAATCTCGGCCTTGGTAAGAACGCGGCCATACGGGTTAAGCCAAACCGAGCAGCCGGCGTCCTCGAGACGCCTCAAAGGCTCTTGGGTAAACACGCCAAAGGTTGCGGAGCATGAGACAACTTTGTAGGGGACCTGTCCAGCATTCACAGTGAGTCCTTGCTTTTCGCGCCGCCTGGGACGTCTTGGTTCCTTTCCCCACAAGGGGCGGAGCAGACCTTGGACAGCGATTACCAGCTTGAAGCAAGGGCCCCGATGCGCGGAGCCCTATTCAAAAACTATCGAGTAACGGCACCCGTCTTTGCGGATCCCACCTGTCTGGCATAACGGGCAAGCAGGTTGGTTCTGCAAAGACGGGTGCTGTCTTGAGATAACCAATCAGCCCTTTGGCCCACTCCGTTATCATTTCAATCAATAGCGGTGTCGCTTGCGGGCGGCATCTGAGAGGCCTGATGCGTCGGGCCTCTTTCTATGCACGCACCACAGCGCGCCTACGTTGCTCATCGGAACCCATCCATACCGCTCGATGATGTCGAAACGCGATAAGTCACATCACCAAAAGAGGGATGTCAGCGCACATACGCCGGCATCCCTCAAACACACTTTATACAGCGCTACCAGCG
>ERZ824488.3920-NODE-3920-length-10550-cov-12.276036_pt1 | contig 10550 bp, 5 predicted proteins | sample MGYA00519936_ERZ824488 | MGnify/ENA primary metagenome ERZ824488 (study PRJEB31778, sample SAMEA3449153) | human gut metagenome | biome: human gut; feature: human-associated habitat; material: faeces | place: United Kingdom | collected 2010/2012 ...
AAGCAGCCGCTCGAGCTGCCGAGCGCATGCAGCGTATTCAAGCGCCCGGAGGGCTATTTTGCCGGTACGCTCATTGAACAGTGCGGCCTGAAGGGCTTTGCCGTGGGCGGCGCGTGCGTCAGCGAAAAGCATGCAGGCTTCATTGTGAACAAAGGCGGTGCGACGTGTGCGGATGTGGAAGCGCTCATCCGCGCCATTCAGGATACGGTTTTTCAGGCGACCGGCGTGGAGCTGGAGCCGGAAATTCGCCGCATTTCGCTCAGCGAGTAAAATTTGTGGGATTTACGGTGGCATTTGGCTGCCGAAAAGGTGGTTTTTAAAATGGAATTTGTGATCTTGACCGGCTTATCCGGCGCGGGCAAAACGCGCGCCATGCACGCCATGGAGGATATCGGCTTTTATTGTGTCGATAATCTGCCCCCGGCGCTCATTCCGGTCTTTTACGATCTTTGCGATAAATCCGAGGGTATTCAGCGCCGCGTGGCGGTCGTCACGGATACCCGCGGCGGCGAGCTTTTCAAGTCGTTTTTCAGCGCGCTCGAAACACTGAAGGCGCAGAACAAGCCGTATAAAATTTTGTTTATGGATGCGTCCGAGCCCGTGCTTGTCAACCGCTTTCAGGAGACGCGCCGCAAGCACCCGCTTTCCGAAGCGATGCAGGGCTCTTTGGAGCAGGCCGTGCGCCTGGAGCGCGAGACCGGCGCACACGTCGTCTTCATCAATCTGTCCGGCGGCGTCGGAATCCCCTACCTGCCCGAGCAGCAGGCCAACGACATTCGCGCCATCGGCGAGGGAGTACACGCGGCATACGACGAGATCCTGGTTCCCGCCGGCATGGGCGATGTGGCCATCTGCACTGAGATGGGCCGCTTTATGATGGGCCCCTACGGCTGCCTGGTCACCAAGGCTATCCACGAGAAGCAGATCTACAAGGACTATATCGGTGTCGATGCAAGCGCCGTCGATTTGATTCGCCCTGCCATGTATGGCGCCTACCACCACATTACGGTGATGGGTCAGCCGGGCGGCGCCGACAAGGCCACGGCGCCCGTCACGAACACCTATGACATCACGGGCAATCTGTGCGAGAACAACGATAAGTTCGCCATCGACCGCGAGCTGCCGCATATCGACATGGGTGACCTGCTTGTAATCCACGATACCGGTGCGCATGGCTACTCTATGGGCTACAACTACAACGGACGTCTGCGCTCCGCCGAGGTCCTGCTGCGCCCCGATGGCGCGGCCGACCTCATCCGCCGCGCCGAGCGCCCGGGCGATTACTTTTCCACGCTCGACGTGCTGCCGTGCGGCCGAGAGCTGCTGGCCAAGTCGCGCGCCGAAAGCGCCCGCCGTCGCGCCCAAGACGAGCGCCTGGCAGTCGCAGCTCAATGGAACAAACGCATCCAGATCGCGGAGGCGAAGGAGAAGAACATGGACATCCGCAATCTCGAGGGCTCAATCGTCGCCCTGGTTACGCCGTTTAAAAAGGACGGCAGTGTCGACTTTGACGCGCTCGAGCGCCTTATCGATTTCCACTTGCAAAATAGCACCGACGCCATTCTCACCCTGGGCACCACCGGCGAGAGCGCCACGATGACCGATGACGAGGACAACTCCGTCGTCGCCGCCGTGGTCAAGCATGTTGCAGGACGCGTCCCCGTCATCGCCGGCTCAGGCTCCAACTCCACGCAGACCATGCTCACCAAGTCGCTTACTTACCAGGGCTTGGGAGCCGACGGCCTGCTGCTCATTACCCCCTACTACAACAAGTCCAACGAAGAGGGTATCTATCAGCACTTTAAGACCGTCGCCGATGCCGTTGACATCCCCTGCATCCTGTACAACATCCCCGGCCGCTGCGGCTGCGGTATCAGCGAGCGCAACGTAGAGCGCCTAGCCGCGCACCCCAACATCATGGGCATCAAGGAGGCCTCGGGCAACGTCGCCTACGCGGCCAAGATCGCCCACCTGCTGTCCGACGATTTCCGCATGTACTCGGGCGAGGATGCACTCACAGTGCCGCTCATGAGCCTGGGCGCTTCGGGCACCATCAGCGTGTGGGCCGACGTGCAGCCGCAGCTTGTACACGACATGTGCCGCGCTTATCTGGACGGCGACGTAGCGCGCGCCCGCGATATCCAGATTGCCGGCCAGCCGCTCATCAACGCCCTCTTTAGCGAGGTCAACCCCATCCCCGTCAAGGAAGCGCTCGCCCAGATGGGCATGATCGAGGCAAACTACCGTATGCCGCTGTGCCCCATGGCAGACGACACGCGAGCCGCACTTACCGATGCTCTGAAGGGAGCTGGTCTACTTGATTAAGACCGTCATTATGGGAACAGGCCGCATGGGCTCGCTCATCCGCACTACCGCCGAGGGCATTGTCGACGCCGCCGATCAGCCCGTTTTTGATATCGTCGCCCAGATCGGTTTTGATCTGTCCGAGCTCGAGAACGCACCGGCTGCCGATGTGATTATCGACTTCTCGAACGTCGTGACCTTCGATGCCGTCGTCGCCTATGTCGAGCGCACGGGCGCCGCACTCGTTTCCGGCACCACGGGCTATTCACCTGAGCAGATGGACCGCCTGCGTGAGCTGGGCCAGAACACCCGCGTTATGCACTCGGGCAATTACTCCATCGGCATCGCAGCCCTGCGTCATCTAGTGGCCCAGGCCACACGCGAGCTGCCCGGCTTTGACTGCGAGATCGTCGAGACGCACCACAACCAAAAGGTCGACGCCCCGAGCGGCACCGCCAAGCTACTGCTCGACGCCGTCGTCGAAGCTGAACCCGAGGCAGGCTACCACCCCGTCTATGGCCGCGAGGGCATGTGCGGCGCGCGTGGCCCCAAGGAGATCGGAATGCACTCGCTGCGCGGCGGCACCGTCGCCGGCGTGCACGAGGTTAGTTTCTTTGGCCAGGACGAGGAGGTCACGCTCACCCACCGCGCCACGAGCCGTCAGATCTTTGTCAACGGCGCCTTGGCAGCCGCGCAGAAGCTCGTCACCCGCGAACCCGGCTTCTATACGTTCGACAAGGTCATGTTTGCCTAACCGAGTATCAACCGAATCCACCCAAAGGAGAGATAGCAAATGAGCAACGCAGCCGAGATGGATGCACAGGAGATTATCAACTACATCGCCACCGCGCCCAAAAAGACGCCCGTCAAGCTGTACGTGCGCGAGAAGCCGGGCATGAAGGTTGCCTGGGGCAACGCACATGTCTACGGCGGTCGTCGTGGCAAGACCGTCTTTGGCGACTGGGATGAGCTTAAGGCCATCCTCGATGCCAATGCCGATTCCATCGATTACTACGACGTTGAAAACGATTGCCGCAACTCCGCCGTGCCCATGCTCGACCTTAAGGGCATCAACGCCCGCATCGAGCCGGGCGCGATCATCCGCGACCGCGTCGAGATCGGCGACCGTGCCGTCATCATGATGGGCGCCATCATCAACATCGGCTCCGTTATCGGCGAGGGTTCCATGATCGATATGGGCGCCGTGCTGGGCGGTCGCGCCACCGTGGGCAAGAACTGCCACATCGGCGCCGGCACCGTGCTGGCAGGCGTTGTGGAGCCCGCCAGCGCCACGCCCGTCATCATCGAGGACGATGTCATGATCGGCGCAAACGCCGTGGTCCTGGAAGGCGTGCGCGTGGGCAAGGGCGCTGTCGTTGCCGCCGGCGCCGTATGCGTCGAGGACGTCCCCGCCGGCGCCGTCGTGGCCGGTGTCCCCGCCCGCGTCATCAAGATGCGCGACGAGAAGACCGACAGCAAGACCGGCCTCGAGGAAGGTCTGCGCCAGCTGTAGAGTTGCGCGGTTTTGCCAAACCGCGCAACGGCTCGACGCTGCAAACGCCCCTAAGCGGCAATCTGACGTTCAATCGTCGGTCGCGTACCGAAGTACGCTTCCCTCCTCTTTCACGTCACCTTGCTCGCCTAGGGGCGTTTTCGCTGACGTATGCTCAACCTCCGGCGCAATGTCAGCAACCAAGCCGAAAACAAAAAAGGCCGAAGTCCCAAAAGGCTTCGGCCTTTGTTTTTTGCAACGTCCAAGAGCAGTTTATCGATTCTCAATACTTCCGATATTCTTGAGTTCGATGGAGATGAGGCCGTTGGGCTCGTTGACGAACTCGATATACTCGGAGTTCGAGCCCATCTCGGCCGGGAAGCTGATCTCGATACCCGTGTCGGTACGGATCTTATGATTGCGCACCGCCGCGCGTTCGACCTGCTTGCGCTCCACGGGCACACGCTCAGGCACCTTCTCCTCGGTCAGTGCCGCGCGCACGCTCTCCTTGATAACCGGTTCGTCCTCAAAGACCTCATCGACGATATCCCAAGGCGGCAGCTCCTCGTCATCCTCAACCTTCTCGGCAACGGCAGCCTTAACCTTAGCGAGCGCTACAGCCGTGTTGGCACCATGCTCCTCGGCGACTTCCTCGACCACACGCGTCACGGTGTCGATGACCTCCTTGCCCGATACGCCCGTGTCGCACTGCAGCAGGCCATCGGGGATAAGCATACGGTCCTCGCCGGCAATCTTGCGCTTCTTGTCCACGTAGCCGATCTCCATGGTGCTTGCGCGCACGATGGCATAGCTCGGCACCTTTTGCGAGGGGTTCGGCAGAATGGCGTAGTGGCGCGCGATGTCGTTGCGCACCTCCCCTTCCTCGCGGCCCACTTCGTGCATAAAAGCCTGCTTGGAGCCCAGCAGCATCACGGCAAACCAGCGGGCATCCTCATCGTCGTCAAAATCAGCCACGAGCACGTCGGTGGACTCGGCTTTCTCGGCTTTGGTGAGCTCGGAGGAGATAAACTCCGCAATCTGCTGCGACAGGTCCACGAACTCGCGCTCGCCAAAGAAATAGCCCTTGAGCTCACCACCAAACGCAGAGTTCTCGGCAAACGTGGCGCGTTTGTTGTCGGCCGAGGTACGAGCGCGCCGCAGGTGCGTGGTTACGAAATTACGCACGGTGCGGCTCTCGATATCGAGCTCGCGCTGGCTCATAACGTTGACGGCAGAGTCAAAGTCCAGGATATGCAGAATCGCGTGATTGATTTTCATATACGGCATTCCGTTCTAGATCGATTTCGGCACGAACCAGTATAGCGGTCGATCCCGCCCCAGGCGCATCGAAGATTGGTGCATCGGGGACAGGTTGCTTTGCACCAATGGTTAGCGCAGGAGCTCGGACTGCCAAGCCTCGAGCTGTTCTGCCAAGCTCTTGCCGGCAGCGGGCATGTCGATCTGGGGACGTTTGGGCAGAAGCGCACACTTAAGAATCGCAACGATAGTCTGCGAGACAAAGCGTCGCGTATCCTTGTCAAAGCCTTGCGCAGCCTGGAGCATCACGGGCAGGCTCTCGCGTAGATTCCCAGCGATATCCGCAAACCGCTCAGCACCCGTAGCCTCAAGCACGGAGAACAACGCATCTACAAAACGCTCGCGCTCGTTAGGCGACACCGCAAGCAGCATCTCGCGAATGGAGCCATCAACGTATCGAGCACCGGCGGACAGGCGCTCACAGTACACGAAGTCGCGACCATCAACCACCCAGCTAAAGGGATTATGCTGAAGCAGGCTGAACTCGGTGCTCTCAACGATGGCATAGTCCTCCTGTGTCTCGAACATCATGCCAAAGATCGACGACCGAGGTAGCGTCTTGTCGATTCGACCGGATAGATCGGCGAAGGCGTTGCCGCTCAGAAACTCCTCGACGAAGCCCGGGCCATCATGGGAATACGCCCTTTCGATTCGCTCACGGGCGACATCGGGGCACATCGCCGCACCGTACACCGCAAGGTTTCCACCCTTGGAATGACCTCCGCACAAAAGCGGCCCGTCAATCGCATCCGCCGCCTCGTCTACATAACGCGCCGCGGATTCCTGGGCCGGCACAGGACACCGGAACGCCATGTTAAAGTCCTCTTTCCAGCCCAAAATCGTGCTGTCGGTCCCCCGGAAGGCAAGATAGCTAAACCCCGCCGGAAATCGGAACGTCATGGCCGCAAACTGCTCCGTTGTCTCGGCATCACTCACGCTACGATAGCCGCAAACACGAACGCCACGGTAGCGAGGGCTTGCTGCCACAGCCTCCAACAGGGCACGACTCCCCTCCGGATCCCACAGGTCGCCAATCATGTCTTGGTAGCACTCGGCGCGCAGCAGCTCGCGTACGTCTAGGCCCTGCCAGTTCGTCAGCTCCGCCATATCACCCGGCAAACGCAAATAGGACAACCACGCAAAGACCAGGCTATCCACCGCGCAGAACGGCCGTTCCTCAAACGGATCAAACGCCGTCTGGGCATAGGTCAAAAAATTAGGCGAATCCGACATGGCCCTCCCATCAACTATGGTGCATTGGGATGGTGCATTGGGGTCAGGTTACTTTGCACCAAAAAGGCGCCCGGACCGTGTGGCCCCGGACGCCTTCATTGTAGCTTTTCGCTCTAGCGAGCTTGATTTAGCAGGAAAAATCGACGCTGTCGATGATGTCCTTGAGGGCCTTGGCGGAGACGGTGAGCTCATGCTGCTCGTCGTCGTTCAGCGGCACGGGGACGCGGCAGACAACGCCGTCGCGGCCAACGACGGTCGGCATGGAGATGGCCAGATCGGACAGGCCATACTCGCCCACCATGAGCGAGGAAACGGGCAGAACGGTCTGCTCATCACGCATAACAGCGGTGCAGATGCGCTTAACGGCCATGGCGACGCCGTAGTAGGTGGCGTGCTTCTTCTCGATGATGGTGTAGGCGGAGTTCTTAACGTCCTCGGCGATACGCTTCTCGGCAGCCTCGTGCTCCAGATGACCGTGAAGCTCGCAGAAGGTGTTCAGCGGAACGCCAGCAACCTGAGCGCTGGACCAAGCGACAAACTCGGAGTCGCCGTGCTCGCCCATGACATAGGCCTGGACATCACGCGGGTCAACCTCGACGTGGGCACCAAGCATCTGCTGCAGACGGCCGGTGTCGAGCACGGTGCCGGAGCCGATAACATGGCCCTCGGGCAGGCCGGACATCTTGATGGCAGCATAGGTCAGAACATCAACCGGGTTGGAGACGATTAGCAGAATGCCGTCGAAGCCGGACTTCTTAATCTCGGGGATAATGGACTTAAAGATGTTGACGTTCTTGTTGACCAGGTCCAGGCGGGTCTCACCGGGCTTCTGGGCAGCGCCAGCGGTGACGACGATCATGGCGGCGTCGGCGACATCGGAATAATCGCCGGCGTAGATCTTCATCGGCTCGGCAAACGTCATGCCGTGCGCGATATCCAGGGCCTCACCCTCGGCACGGTTCTTGTCCACGTCGATGAGGACCATCTCGGAGAACAGACCACTCTGCATCAGTGCGAACGCCGAAGACGAACCGACGAAACCGCAGCCGACAATAGCGACCTTCTTCTCGTTAACCATTAGAAACTCCCATCTCTCTCCACAAACAAGCCGCCCGGGAACGACCCGAGCGGCTTGTCGTAATCCCAATACATCCAATCGGGACTTTGATTATGCTCCTATTCGCAGCCAAAAATCGACCGTTTACCGAAATTGTTTGCAGTATTCGTAAAATAACTGCACGAAATCGGTTTCGAGCTATTGACGAGTCGAAATAGGTTTCTAATACAGGCCCGCCTCGCGAATGGCCTCGACAGCCAAAGCGATCTGGTCGGGCGGTAAGACCAGTGCCATACGCACGTGCCCCTCGCCCGAAGGGCCAAAGCTCGCGCCCGGCGTCACCACAACGCCGGCCTTCTCCATAAGCTCCTCGCAAAACGCCATGGAATCGGTGCGACCACCGGGAAGCTTGGCCCACACAAACATAGAGCCATGCGCGTTGGGACGCTCCCAGCCTAGGCCCTCAAGACCGTCGCACAGGGCATCGCGACGTTCCTGGTACTTCAGGCGCTGCGCCTCGACCTCATCGCGCGGACCGTTCAGGCAGGCGATAGCAGCCTTCTGGATCGGGAAAAACATACCGAAGTCGATCTGGCCGCGCAGCTTGGCAAAGGCCGAGACCACATCCTCGCGACCGACCAAAAAGCCGATGCGGGCACCGGTGACGTTAAACGACTTGGAAAGCGAGAAGAACTCAACGCCCACCCCGAGCGCGCCGGGATACTGCAAGAAGCTGCCGCCGGGCTCGCCGTCGAACACGATGTCGGAGTATGCGTTGTCGTGAACGATCAGCAGGTCGTGCTCGCGGGCAAAGGCGATAATCTCCTCGTAGACCTCGGGCGTGCCCACCGAGCCGACCGGGTTGGCGGGCAGCGACACGATCATATACTTGGCGCGATCGGCCACCTCGGGATCGATACCCGCCACATAGGGCAGGTAATTATGCTCGGCAACCAGCGGATAGTATTCGAGCTTGGCATCGGCGATCTTGGCACCCGCCTCAAAGACCGGGTAGCACGGATCGGGAACCAGAATGGTGTCACCCGGATCGAGCAGGGCCAGGCCCAAATGGCCCACGCCCTCCTGCGTGCCGTTGCACGACTGCACCATAGACGGCGTAATGCCCGAAACGCCAAAGCGACGCTCATAGTAATCGCACACGGCTTGCTTGAGTTCGGGCAGGTCGCGCAGGGCATACTTCCACATCTCGGGATCTTGGGCTGCCTGCGTGAGCGCCTCGACCACGTGGTCGTACGGCTTAAAGTCGGGTGTGCCCACGCTCATGTTGTAAATGGTCTTGCCCTGAGCCTTCAGCGCGAGAAGCTTGTTGTTGAGCGAGGCGAAGACCTCCGCGCCAAAGCGGTCGAGACGCTGCGATGCCTGCATGGTGCCACCTTTCGATATGAAAAACGCGGCGCTCCGACAAGAGCGCCGCGCGATACGGGCCATCAGATTGCAAAAGTGTAACGCTTGCAACCCCCGTATTGGTTCAATTTAGCCAACCTTAGTCAACTGGATTGAGCACATCGATCTGCGCAAGCCACAGACGCGAGCTAGCGTCACTCGGCATACGCCAATCGCCGCGCGGGCTGAGCGTCACCGAGCCCACCTTGGGACCATCGGGCAGGCAGCTGCGCTTAAACTGCTGGGCAAAGAAGCGACGGTAGAACGTACGTAGCCACGTGTGGACGGTCTTGGCGTCGTAGACGCCCTCGAAGCTCTTGAGCGCCATGCGGTAGATCTTGCCCGGCTCAAAGCCAAAACGCAGCAGGTAGTAGAGGAAGTAGTCGTGCAGCTCATACGGGCCCACCAAATCCTCGGTCTTCTGCGCAATCTCGCCGTCGCCCGTGGGCGGCAGAAGCTCGGGGGACACCGGCGTATCGAGGATGTCGAGCAGCGTCTCGGCAATACGCCCGCCAAACACATCGGCCGCATAGCGCACCAGATGGCGCACAAGCGTCTTAGGCACGCTCGCGTTGACGGCGTACATGCTCATGTGGTCGCCGTTATAGGTAGCCCAGCCGAGCGCCAGCTCCGACAGGTCGCCCGTGCCGATGACAAAACCGCCAGCCTGGTTGGCCAAATCCATCAGAATCTGCGTACGCTCGCGCGCCTGGCTGTTCTCGTAGGTCACGTCCTGCACGGCCGGATCATGCTCAATGTCCTTGAAGTGCTGCTCCACAGCCGCGTGGATCGAAACCTCGCGGAAGCTCACACCCAGGTCGCGAGCGAGCGACTCGGCATTCGACTTGGTGCGATGCGTCGTGCCAAAGCCGGGCATGGACACGGCTGTGATACCAGTGCGCGGCAGCCCCAGCGCATCGAAGGCACGCACGGTCACAAGCAGCGCCAGCGTGGAATCGAGACCGCCCGAAAGGCCGATAACGGCCGCCTTGGTGCCCGTATGGGCAAGGCGGGTCTTGAGGCCCGCGGTCTGCAGGTCGAGGATGGTCTCGCAGCGCTCAGCCAGGTCACCATGGTCGGCAGGCACGAAGGGCGCGCGGGGGAAGACACGGTCGATATCGCAGGCATCGCGCAGGACAGGTTCTTCGGCCAGCACGCCCTCAAACGAAAACTCAACGGTCGTGGCCTCCGGCGCATCGTCGGTGCGCGCCCACGTCGTCGAGCGACGGCGCTCGGCAACCAGGCGGTCAAGGTCAACGTCGGCGATGGCCATATCGCAGGTAAGCAGTTTGGTGGCGGCGAGCTTGGAGCCATTTTCGTAGATAAGGTTCTCGCCCGCAAAGACCATGTCGGTCGTGGACTCGCCCTCGCTCGCGTCCGCGTAGGCATAGGCGCAGTACAGGCGTGCGCTCTGGTTAGAGATGAGGCTGCGGCGATAGTCTGCCTTACCGATGATTTCGTCCGAAGCCGACGGGTTGAGAATCACCGTCGCACCGGCAAGCGCCATCTCGGTCGAAGGCGGCGCCGGCACCCACAGGTCCTCACAGACCTCAACGCCCAGCACCATATCCTCGGCAACCTCATCACAACAACGGTAGATAAGCCCCGAGCCCAGCGGAACCGGACCCTGACCGGCAAATTCAACCCACACGGGATCCGCAGGCGCCGGAGCAAACCAGCGACGCTCATAGAACTCGCCATAGTTGGGCAGATACTTCTTGGCCGTGAGGCCCAAAAGCTCGC
>ERZ824488.3924-NODE-3924-length-10537-cov-2.792692_pt1 | contig 10537 bp, 9 predicted proteins | sample MGYA00519936_ERZ824488 | MGnify/ENA primary metagenome ERZ824488 (study PRJEB31778, sample SAMEA3449153) | human gut metagenome | biome: human gut; feature: human-associated habitat; material: faeces | place: United Kingdom | collected 2010/2012 ...
AGGGAAGACGACCTTCATCATCGCGCACCGCCTTTCCACCATCCGCGATGCGGACGTTATTCTCGTGATGGATAAGGGCGACGTCGTGGAGGCCGGCACCCACGAGGAACTGCTGCAAAAAGAGGGGATTTATAAAACGCTGGTGCAAAAGTCGATGGAAAATCCGTCGGAAATGTAAGCCGGCAAAAGCCTTCGGAGGCGGTCCGATGCGGACCGCCTCCGAAAACAGAAAAATGTTGTTTCCCGAAGCAATAAATTTCCTGTTTCCACTTGACTTTGACGCTCGTTTGTATTATAATAAGCGAGTACGTGTGAGACACGGGCGAAACAGAATATCGGGGTGTGGCTCAGTTTGGTAGAGCGCTTGGTTCGGGACCAAGAGGCCGTGGGTTCGAATCCCGCCACTCCGACCAGGCAGGGCCCGGAGCCAATTCGCGCTTCGGGCCTTTCCTTTTCCTTATAACGGCGTCGCCCGCGTTTTCACGACGTCTTTTTGTCCAATGGGACATTGGCGTTCGCGACGGGCCTTGCTGCTTGGCAGCATCCGGCATGGACAACAAGAGGGGAAGTCGGCCGGACAGCGGCCGGCTTCTTTTGCGTTCTCCCCTGCGGGAGCGCGGTATAAACAGAAACGAGGTGTGCTTGCGATGGAAACGAATGCCAAGCCGATGACAGTCGGCGGCTTTCTCATCAAGCTCTTACAGGGCGTACTGATCGGACTCGGCGCCGTGCTGCCCGGTATTTCCGGCGGCGTGCTGTGCGTGGTATTCGGCGTTTACGCGCCGATTATGGCGCTGCTGTCCAATCCGTTCCGCGCGTTCAAGCGGTATGCGCTGACGCTGCTGCCCGTCGTCATCGGGATGGGAATCGGCTTCCTCGGCGTTTCCAAGGTGCTGGGGATTCTGCTCGAGACGTATCCCGACGCATCGGTCTGCCTGTTTGTCGGCCTGATCGTCGGTATGCTGCCCTCGCTTTTCCGCGAAGCAAGGTCCAAGGGGCCGGTGACCGGCAAGGATTATGTCGGCATGGCCATCGCTTTCGCCGCACTTTTTGCTTTGCTGCTCATATTGAACGATCTGTCGGTTGAAATCACGCCGAATTTCGGCTGGTACCTGTTCTGCGGCTTCTGTCTGGCGATGAGCGTGATCGCGCCCGGTATGAGCTTCTCCACGCTTCTGATGCCGCTCGGCTTGTATACGCCGTTCGTGAAGGGCATCGGCGACTTCGATTTCGGCGTCCTGATCCCCGGCGGCATCGGCGCGCTGCTGACGGTCATCCTTTTGGCGAAGGGGATGAATTATCTGCTGCAAAAGCACCATTCCACGGTTTCGCATGTCATCATCGGCATCATCCTTGCCGCGACACTGCCCATTATCCCGTTTGCGGGCTTCGTAAGCAGCGTGCAGAGCGGCGTTACCAACGCCTTGTGTCTGATCTTCGGCGTGGCGGCCGCGCTGCTGCTGGACCGGTTCAACCGCAAGGTCGATGTCCCCGATTCGGCGGCGTAAAAAGGGCAGGGGAGTCTGTATGTTTTATAGGGCTGCGAAGCAACTTGCTCCGCAGCCCTTTTTTGTTTGGTATTGCATTGCTTTAAGCCGGAATGTGCGGAGACTGCGCTTTTCGCGTCCGGCGGTAGAAATAGATGGCCGCAATCAGCGAAATCGTGTCCACGACGGGCTGCACCGCCATGCAGCCGTACAAGGGGACCAGACGGTCCAGCAGGAACAGCAGCGGAATGTCGAGCACGCCCTTGCGCAGAATCGAGCAGATTAAAGACGCCTTCACATTGCCGACGGCTTGAAACTGTATGATCATTGGGTAACACAATGACATCATCGGCATCGCGACCACCATAATGCGGAGAAACGCGGCGCTGTAAGATACGGTCAGCGGATCGCTGATGAAAAGCCCCGTCAGATAGGGCGCGAAGCACTCGTAGACGCCGACGCACAGCAGCGAAAAGCCGAGGGAGATGCCGCAACCGAACAAAAACGCGTCATGCCTGCGCTTTTGGTTTCCCGACGCGTAATTATAAGCCAAAAACGGCAGCAGCCCGTTTGCCACGCCGATGGAGAAGTACAGCGGGAGCTGGTCCAGCTTTTTGACGATGCCCAGCGCGGCGACGGCCTCCGTGGCATATCCCGAAACGAATTTTGAAATGGCGGCGATCGAAACGACGGTCAGCGCATATTGCACGGCGGACGGAAAACCGACGGCGAGGATATCTTTGATGTGCTTGTGTGCGCGCTTTAGCCGCGCCGGCGAAAGGCTGACGATAGTTGACCGCCGTTTTGCCGCGGCAAACAGGATGAAGAACAGCGCGGCGGCTGTATTGGAAATCGCCGTCGCCGCGCCTGCGCCGGCCGCGCCCAGATTCAGGAAGCGGGGCAGGACGAAAATCGGGTCCAATACAATGTTGCAGATTCCGCCCAGAGAAACGCCCAAAGCGGCGACCAGCGCGTTTCCCTCGGCGCGAATAAGGTTTGCCAGCAGGACGTTCAGCACGGTCCCCGCGCCGCCGAAGAGCACGACCCACTTCGCGTATCCGAACGCGAACGGATAGGTGTCCGCCGTCGCGCCGCAAAGGTACAAGATCGGAGAGGCGAGGCTCCAAAAAAGCAGTGAAAACAGAACCGAAGCCAAAAGCGCGCCCCAAAAGGAAAGCGCACAAATATCTTTGGCCTTTTCGTCCTCCCGCCGTCCGAGCGTGCGCGCCGCAAGGCTGGCGCCCCCGACCGCAAACAGATTGGATACGGCCGTCAGCATCAGAAACGCGGAGGAAACGACCGTAACGGCCGCCGTCTGCCGCGGATCGTTCAGAAGCCCCACGAAATAGGTGTCGGCCAGACTGTAAATCAACACGATCATCTGGCTGATGACTGCGGGGACAATTTGCTTGAGAAGTGCTTTGCGTACCGGCATTTGTTCAAACAAATAGGTTTTATCCGCAATTTTTGTCATACGAAGCTACCTTTGCGAAGTGATTTCAAGCCGCAGGCCCGGGCAACACAGCGGTGCAAATCGGGATTTTCTCGTCCTGCACTTTTTACCTTATTATTATGACATTTATTATAAATCACAATCCTTCTTTTGTCAAGCAAACCGAATAAAAACGCAAGAAGACGAAGAACGCGATTTCATTGCCTTTGCTGCCGTGCGTTTTGACACGAAGAAAAGCGAAAGCCGTCAGCTTATGGACTGACGGCTTTTTGTAATTTTATTTTTGGCTCAACTGACGACTTGATGGTTGGAAGAATTTGCGGTACCGCCGTCTTTTTTGCGAAAATGTGTTAAGATCGCGTTCCGCTCATCGGACGGCAAAAGTGAAAGGAAGAAAGCTAGCGTCACGGCTGAAAATTCGGCTTTTCCGTTTTCCAACGCTTCGTAATCCTCCGGCATAAGTCTTAAATGTTCCGCCATTTCTTCTTGTGTGAATCCGTTGGCGAAACGGAAGTCGCGTATGCGGATGCGCATCAGGCGCTGCATACGGGCGTTCGGCGATCGCATGGGTGTGAAGTCCTCCTGTTTGAATGTTCTCAGAATATAAGTGTACCATCACGGCCGTTGAATAGCTACGAAGCATACTTCAATTTTATGATTAAAAATTTTTCGCTCATCCACTTTATCGAATAAGGAGAATATGGGGTGTACGTTTTCGGAAGCTCCATTTATTAGACAAAATAAAAATTTTGTATAATAAAGGGGAGTGGAAACACAGAAAAATACCAAGGGCTTAAATTGGCTGATTTATGCGGACTCACGTTGAGATTCCTCCACTGCGGCGTTTTACGCTTTGTTATAACCGCGTGCCGTGTTATGAGATTCATACAGAGTGTAATTTCTCTAAAACGTTCGCGAGTTCGTGCGTACTCAACGGTGTGCGCGGCTCATCATTGTGCAGATGCCGCGAGCGTTTATCGCAGGCTTTATCTGCTTCTATCTAAAAGATAACTTCAACTTTGTTGAGCCTCAAGTACATATGGTGCGTGCAGAAATCGCCTCAGCGGCGTATCTGTCTGAAGCCGACGGTAACTATGTTCTGGCGGTTCGCGGTGCCTTGTCTGATATTTTATTCTGGGCCTTGCCTGATTTTATATTCATTGCTTGGATTGGTTTGTGCTATTGTGCCGGCTATATTCACGGTATTCTGCGGTCCATACGGTAATTTGAGGCAAATCGAAATGCCGCCATATCGCCGTACGACGGCCGTGCGCAAAACTCGGCTCATCGTTTATAGGCGATATTTTGCCTGTAAATGTGTATGTGCTTTGGAATTCCGGCTTTCGGGCGAAGTTGCTCTTGCATGTCTGTATATTGGCTTTGAGCCTTTTTCTATAATATAATTTTGCGTTTTGCACAATTGAAAATGTGAATAAAATATTGTTAAAAATCGAATTGTGGGGTATTATGTAAACTTCTTTTGCTTTTATGTGCTCAAAACATCTGTCGCGCTGAATCTGTGGAGACGGTATTGACGGTAAAAAATACACAATTGACAAAGCAGATCCCGACAAGGGAGATTTCAAGAGGATACAAAGTTTTCAAGAAAATTCAAGGAAAGCCGTATCTTGCAGCCGTATCTTGCAATGGATATCAAACCTTAAAAGGCCCAGAATAAAGCATCAAGGAGCGCGGATAATCGCGAGATACCCGGCGACATATATATGCGTTTCATTTCCAGATCGTTCGTCCGCCGCCGGACCTCATAATCAAAGCATCATTATCAAAGCAAGGATTCAAAACCGGCTCGGAAGTTTGGCATTTGACAACAGCCTTGCATATGCATACTGTGTGGCGCATACGGAAAGTATGCCTGAAACGCCCGGGGATTGGAGCTTGCTCCGAGATTTCTCGGGCGTTTCGCTGCGCAAGAATTCCACGCATTTTATGCCGGATTTTTTATGCCGGATTTTGTCGATTTTTGTCGAATTTCGGCGAAAAGTCCGAACCATCCCTGCCCCAGCCCTTGCGCTTCGCCGGAGCTGCACTCCGTCCTTCGCGAAGGGTGTCCGCCGTCTGTGCGCTCGCTGCGGCGGGGGTGCGTAGAATTGAATAAAATGAAGGACCAAAATAAAATGTGGATTATCCAAGCAGCTTGAGCAGGTCAAATACACTGCGTATGGGGATGATTTCCACGCCGTCGGTATTGGCCTTGAGCTTATTCAGCGCTCTGTACGGGATGGCGATCCTTTTGAAGCCGAGACGCCTGCTTTCATGGATGCGGATGTCAATGCCGGTGACGGCCCGGCATTCGCCGGAAAGACCGATTTCGCCGAACGCGATCAGATCCTCGCGCACGGGCAGATCGCGCAGCGTGGAAATCAGCGCGAGCGCCGAGGACATATCGGCGGACGGCTCGTCCAGCCGCAGGCCGCCTGCGACGCTGAGATACACGTCCTGCGTGGAAAATTTCAATCCCAGCCGTTTTTCCAGCACGGCAAGCAGCAGCGACAGGCGGTTGTAGTCGATGCCGGCGGACATCCGCCGCGGCGACGGATAAACGGTCGGCGACGCCAGCGCTTGGATTTCGGCGATGATGGGGCGGCTGCCTTCGATCACACAGACCGCGCAGCTTCCCGACACGTCGGTCTGCCGCTGCGTCATCAGCAGCTCGGAGGGATTCTCCACCTCGCGCAGTCCGTCGTCCAGCATCTCAAAAACGCCGATTTCATTTGTCGAGCCGAAACGGTTTTTCGCCGCGCGGATGATGCGGAAAATGTGCTGCTTGTCTCCCTCAAAATATAGAACGGCGTCCACCATATGCTCCAATACCTTCGGACCCGCGATGGCGCCGTCCTTATTGACATGCCCGACGATGATGACGGTGACGCCCTCGTTTTTTGCTTTATGGATCAACTGCATTGCCGTCTGCTTGACCTGCGTGACCGTGCCCGGCGACGAGGCGACCTCATCGTCGTAGACCGTTTGGATCGAATCGATGATCACGACCTCCGCGCCGTTCAAGTCAATTTCGGGGATGATTTTGTTTATATTGGTTTCCGCCAAAACGGACAGGCGGCTGTTATCGACGCCGAGACGTCCGGCGCGCAGCTTGATCTGCGAGGGCGATTCTTCGCCGGAGACATACAGAATCCGGCTGTCCGCGTCGATAAACTGGCAGATTTGCAGCAGCAGCGTCGATTTGCCGATGCCCGGTTCGCCCGAAAGCAGCACGACCGAGCCTTTGACCAGACCGCCGCCGAGTACGCGGTCGAATTCACCGATGCCCGTGGAAACACGGATATAGTGCGGGAACTCGACCTGATCGATTGGCATAGCGCTGCTTTTTTCCGGCACTGAATAAACCTTTTCCACGCGCTTGGGCGCCGTCGGACGGCCGGCGGCTGCGGAGGCTGCCGGCGCAGCGGATTCCTCCAATGTATTCCATTCGCCGCAATCCGGGCATTTGCCAAACCATTTGGAAGTTATGCTGCCGCAGTTTGTGCAGATGTATGTTGTTTTCGGTGCCACTCGCGCCGCCTCCGATTCCTCTGTTTTGGACGTTCCTTCATTTATGAATTCGTATGAATGCGTATGTGTATATACGCATACGGTTATGTGTTCGTTTCGCTTTCGACCAGATAGTTCAGATGGGCCATGTCCCGGTCACTCAAGATGCCTTCGACCATGCCGAGCACATCCCGCAGCTGGGGATATCGTTCCAGGATCTCGCTGCGGACCACATTGCCGCACTGGTATGAGGGATAAAAGTGCAGATCGTCATTGAGGATGACCAGATCAGATACGCTGACCTGTCCGTCTGTCGTGAAGATCGGCATCACATCGATCTCATCCTGCGCGATGGCCTGGTATTTCAGCCCGATATCCAGATCGACCGTATTGGCGAAGGTGAGCCCGTAAGTCTCACAAAGCGGGGAGTAGCCGTCTTCTCGTTCGTAGAAGTCGTATTCGGCGCCGAAGGTCAGCTCGTCCGCGATGCCTCGCAGATCAGAGATATTCTTCAGATCATACTGTTGGGCGATCTCGCTGCGCACGGCAAGCGCATAGCTGTTGTTGAAGCCGTACATGCCGATCCATTCCATATCATAGTCTTGCGCGTAAGCATCCTGCAGCTCATCGAAGCGCTCTTCGGTATACAGATCGTCGTTCTTGAGCACCATGTTCCAGGCAGTTCCGGTGTATTCGGGATAGATGTCGAATTCGCCTTGTTCCATGGCAGGCTGGATGTTGGATGTCCCTCCGCCTACGCCCTGGGTGATCTCCACATTCAGATCAGTATTTTCCTCGATCAGGATATCCAGCATCTCGCCCAGGATATACTGTTCGCTCATCGGCTTGGTCGCGATGCGGATGGTCGGTGTCCTTCCGGCACGCAGGAACAAGGCGGCGGATAAGATGACCGCGGCCAGGGCGGCACAGCCGATCACGGCAGGTCTTCTGCGCCGCTTGTTCGATGAAGGCGCATGGTGCTGCCCGCATCGTTTCTCGACCTTGCCGAGAATAAGGTCGAAGATGAGCGCCAATGCGGCGATGAGCAGGCTGCCGGTCACGGTCATGGCGGCGTTGTTTGTCGTGATGCCGCGGTAGATGGCCACGCCCAGTCCGCCGGCACCGATGAATGAGGCGATGCCGGCCAGGGCAAGCGTCATGACGACCATGTTGCGGATGCCGGAGAGGATGATGGGCATAGCCAGCGGCAGCTTGATCTTCCACAGGATCTGCCTTCCAGTGCTGCCCATGCCCTCGGCAGCTTCGATGATGCCGGCATTGACAGTCGTCAGTCCGGTATAGGTGCTCCTGACCATCGGCAGCAGCGCATACAGCGTGAGCGCGATGACGGCGGTCAGATTGCCGATGCCGGAAAGCGGGATCAGAAACCCGAGCATGGAAATGGACGGGATCGTATACAGAAAATTGACGATGGGCATGACCAGGCGAGCGCTTTTCTGGTATTCGCTCATGAAGATGCCCAGTGCGCCGCCGATCAAGACGGCGATGATGATGGCAATCAGAGAAATGGCGAGATGTTCCCCGCATAGACCGAGAAAGAAAGATGCGCGTTCGTTCAGTAACATCCAGACTTCCTGGATCATGCGCGCTCACCTCCTGGAAGGATGGCGTGGACCGGACAAGTTTCCGCACATAGTCCGCAGTGCAGACAATGCTCCTGCGCGATCTGATAAGGGCTGCCAGCGCAGATGCATTGCTGCGGACAGCTTCGCATGCACTTTCCGCATCCGATGCAGTTTGGTCCGATCACAAAGCCCTTTTCTGTCGAGAGGCTGATCTCTCCGCGGCAGATTGGGCTTACGCCGAGATCGAACCATTCCATCTGCTCGATGCGGATGCAGAATGGCTCCAGGATGTAACGGCTGTCGCGCGGATAGACATCATTCATGGACGGATTGCGGGCGAAGATCTCATCGATCCATCGCCGCTGATCGCCCAGCTTCTGCGCTCTTCCGCTGATGCGGAACATCTGAAATTGTTTATTCAGTCCGCTGACGGCGACATATCCTCCTTCACACAGCTGATGATAAAATGCTTTTCCCTGGGCAGTGCAGAAATAGATGGTCTCTTCATCGGCAAGCATCACATCGATGATGCGCACTTGCGGTCTCCCTTCACTGTCCACCGTGGCAAAAGCCACATCTTTGATCTTCCGCAGTTCCTGCAAGATCTGTTCTTTGTTCATATCGATCACTCCTGACCAGCTTGTTCGCTGTTTACAGTGTTCAGTATACGCGGCGTGTCCGGAATGAGAAGTACGCACTTTTTTGTGGCCTGGTTACTTGAAAGAAACCATAAAGGCGCTGACTTGTCATCGATGAGCGCGAATGTTAAAATGCAGAAGAACAGATGGGAATGATGGGAGGAATAGAGGATGGAATGGCTGCCAATCGCTGTGATCGCGGTTTTTGCGCTGATCGCGGCATTGTATCTGACCGTAAAGCGGGCAGTGAAGGATGCCCTGAAGGAATACGCCAAAGAGACGCGTCAGGGCTGAATGATCGCTGAGCTCAGGACGATGCAAGGGAAATGGAGATGTCCGCGTTGAAGCGCTCGGTGGGCAATATCTCTCAGAAGGTATTGACCGCTAATCTGCGCGCGATGGAAGAGAGCGGTTTGCTGACACGCAAGGTCTATCCGGAAGTTCCGCCGCGGGTGGAATACACGCTGACCGAGACAGGATACAGCCTGAAGCCGATCCTGGATGCCATGAAAGAATGGGGCACGAACTATAAAAACAGCGTGGGCGATCGGGAAGCGGAATGAGGCATCGCTGACCCTGTGTTGATCGGTGCGCATGCAGAGAAAGAGGAACATCAGGGATCAAGAAAACCCGTCACCAGGACGGGCTTTTCTATATCATTTAAGTGTACAGCGCATATGACTTGCGCTGAGGGCATGTCTTGATCAGCATAGCGCGGACAGCGGCGAGATGCTCTTCGTCTGCCTTTCTTGCGGCGTGCGGACAGACAGCGACACAGCGCATGCAGGAAATACAGAGATCAGCATCCATCCGGGCAGGATCATTTCGGTCGATGGCCTGGACCGGACAGCGTTCTGCGCATGTTCCGCATGCCGTGCAGTGTTGGTCAGGCTTGGGCAGCACGGCTGAAACGCCGCGGTTTTTATATGGACGGCTGCCGGGAATGCTTGGGACAGACCGATCGCATGCATCCAGTTTTTTCTTGATCTGTCCGGCGAATTCGGACAGCGTCTTCTGATCCTGCGCATCCGGGCGGCCGGCTGCGATCTCATGGACGATGGAATGTCGTGCTATGGCCGAAATGGCTGCGACGACATGGAAGCCTGCGGCTTCGGCCGTGTCTTGCAGCTCGACCAGCGCGTCCTCGACGGCCCGGTTGCCATAGACACAGATCAGGATGGCCCTGGCATGGTTTCCGTTGATGGCAGAAAGGCGGTCAACAGCTGGCTGCGGTACTCGCCCGCCATAAGAAGGCACAACGATGACCGCGACATCGTCCTCTTGCAGGGACAGTGTGGAAAACGGGATCTGCCAGTCGCTCAGATCGATGGCCGTGGACCTTGCGGCCATCGCCTGGATCAGCATGTCCGCCGTTCGCTGTGTGCCGCCGGTCGGGCTGAAACAAATGTTTACGATATGCATATTCTCTCCTCCGATCGTTCGCATCGATCGATGCGCAAGAAGCTCAACTAGTGATCGATCAGATCAGACCGTTTTCTTTGCAATACATGTACACGCCGTCTTCACGGACATCTTTGCAGAGGACATCCGCGGCCTGCTTCAGGTTGTCTGAGGCGTTGGCCATGGCGATGCCGGTGCCGACAGCCTGCAGCATCTCGATGTCGTTGTCACCGTCTCCGAAGGCAGCGGCTTCATCCGGACTGAGATGAAAATGTTCCAGGATCTTCTGGACACCGATCCCTTTTCCGCCGCTGGCTGGGATGATGTCTACTGCTCGATCCCACCATGCGGCGATCTTGGCATGGCGGACATCACGCATGACCATCGGATATTCTGAAGGATAACAACCCATCATGATCTGATAGACTTCCTGCTGTGCGAGCAGCGTGAAGTCCTCGCTGA
>ERZ824488.3927-NODE-3927-length-10534-cov-8.860387_pt1 | contig 10534 bp, 17 predicted proteins | sample MGYA00519936_ERZ824488 | MGnify/ENA primary metagenome ERZ824488 (study PRJEB31778, sample SAMEA3449153) | human gut metagenome | biome: human gut; feature: human-associated habitat; material: faeces | place: United Kingdom | collected 2010/2012 ...
GCCGAAGCGCTTGGTGAGCCCGCGCGTCTCGAGCATGTAACCCATGGGTTCGTCCTTTCTCTTCCGGGCGCGCGGGCCGAGTCGCCGTGCCCGCGCGCCTTGCCTTTCGGGTTCACCATCCATGGTGGGGCGCGTTTCTAACGAAGCCGTAACGGCCGTTGGGCTCTTTTGGCGCCAGCCCTTCTCGACCCGCACGCCTCTCATGGTATTTTTCGTGATAATAAGGACGGAGGTGCCCGTGGCACGCAATAAGTACCCGGAGGAGGCGGTCGAGAAGATCAGGGGTGACGGCCCAGCGAGTGTTATTTTGCGAGCTAGGCGCATCGAAAGCGACCTTTCGTGGTATAAACTACTTGCCGGAAGCCGCGGCTTTCAGAGTACGGCTTACGTGTACGTTTAACCTCCGTGGGCGACGGGGTGCCGAAAGGCGTAGAATATCGCCCACCTGTAGGGGCCTGCAGCGATGCGGGCCCCGCTTCGTATGAAGGGGGCGCAACCGATGAAGATCGTATCCATCTCCCAGGACTTCTTCGACCTCGTCGATGGCGACCGCGAGCTCATGCTTAAGCACAATCGTCCCTGCATCGTGGTGGTGAAGCTGCGTTTCCGCGGGAAGCGCAGGGACTTTGCCGTGCCGCTGCGTTCCAACATCGCCCCTAACGTGCCCAAAGACCAGTACTTTGCGTTGCCACCCCGCCCCACGACGCGCCCCGGCTGCCGCCACGGCATCCACTACATCAAGATGTTTCCCATAACCAAGTCCTACCAGCGCCGCTTCAGGACCGAGGGCTCGGCCTACTACGAGACGCTCCAGCGCATCATCGACGGCAACACCAAGCGCATTGTCTCCGAGTGCCAGGCATACCTCGACCGCTACGAGCGCGAGGGAAGGCCTCGCTTTGCCGTCGACATCGACCGCATCGTGGGGCTGCTGGAAGGCGAGAAGTAGGGCACCTCGGCTCAGTCTCGAGCCATGCGGAGTCGCTCCGCATTTTTGAACGCCGCGTGTGCGTCCCAAATACTTGAGAAACAAGCTGTGGAGTGCGGTGGCGCGCCCGTGCCCGTGCATAGCCGTCGCCATCAGCGTCTACGCGGCGTCGGCTTCAAGTGGGACTGGCGCCGCTGCTGTATATGGTTTGCCTTGCTGAAAATGGTGATCAATGCCCGCGATGCTTCTGCTTGCGCTTCAACTTTCGCTGCTCGAAGCGCGTCTCCGCCTCATCCGCGCGACGCTGACTTCTTGCTTGAGCCGACTCCCGCTTCATCGCTTCCCGCTGTGCCGCGAGCGCCTGTTGTGCCTTGGTGCTCACCGCGGGCCGTTTAAGGGCTTTCGCTGCCTCGCGAGCGCGCCGCTTGGGGTTCTTCGCGGGCTTGCTCGCCTCGGTCGAATCGTGATCGAAGAACGAGAGCTTCGCCCATTTGCCGACAACGAATTGCAAAATCTCCTCATCGGACGGCTCCGCGCCGAAGACGATGCGGGCGACGCCGTATCTGCCGTCCTCGACATGCTCCGCCAGCCCGACCCAGAATTGGCCGTCGTGATATACGGTCAGGGTGGACGACACGCTGATCTGCATGGCTGGTTCCTCCTTTATGTAGATGACCATGCAGAGAAGGGACAACCAAGGAGGCAGGTTACTGATGCGGACTCCCGCACGCCCACGACTACCCGACGGGGACTGTGTTTTCATCTCTGGTGCCCGCATTGTAGCACGCGCGGACGCGCCCTTCATCGCTGCCGGCATGACGTGGCTGGGGATTACCCCTCGGACGCGTCTTTGCGCATATTGCCTTCTCGGTTTCGAAACTTCAAAAAATTCAAGTTTCGAAACCGAGAGGGAGTAGATGATGGCATGGGTAGACCGTAATACGTACATAGAGCGGCACAAAGAGGGCGCCTGCAGCCGCCTTTTCATCGACGAGGTGCAGCTGTGCGAGGGTTTCGAGAAGGCAACTAACAGCATTCACGCACGCGGTGGGTGGGATATCTACTTCACGGGATCGAACGCGTTCCTCCTGAGCTCGGACCTGGCGACGCTGTTAACGGGGCGCCACAGGGAGGTCCACATCCTCCTCTTCAGCTTCGGCGAATACCGCTCCCACTTCGGCGGGCAGGGGACCGTCGACGACGACTTCGACGGGTTCATCGGGCACGGCGGGCTCGCCGGGTCCTACGATTACGGTGGCATCTCGGAGGCGTACGGCTGCATTCGCTCGTAATGATATATTGACAGATATCGATGTATATGTATTCTTATACACATAGACAATCATCAATGTGAGGTGCTTCTATGAACGTTATGGATGTGACTCTGATCTGCAAGGCTTTGGGGGATGCGAACCGGCTGGAAATAGTGAAGATGCTGTCGGATGGAGAAAAGTGCGGCTGCAAGCTGTTGGAACAGTTCGAAATTACGCAGCCGACGCTTTCGCACCACATGAAGATCTTGGTGGAATGTGGACTGGTGAACGCCCGCAAGGAAGGAAAGTGGCAGCACTACTCTCTGAACTGCGAAACCCTGACCCAGTTTAAAGCATTTGTCGAGGGACTGACCTGCTGCGGCTGCGGTTCTGACAACGAAGGTGGGTGCTGCTCCTGATGGGCGAATTCATCACCGATCAGATTCTCGGCATGAAGTGGCTGAATACGCTGATTGGAAATCTACTCGGCACTTTGGGGCTGGACGCGACAAGCCGAATCGGTGGGAGCATCCAGTTTTTCCTCTATGATGTGATTAAGATCACCGTGCTGCTCTGTGTGCTGATTTATCTGATCTCCTATATTCAGAGTTATTTTCCGCCGGAACGCAGTAAGAAAATTATGGGGCGGTTTCACGGTATCTGGGCAAACTGCATCGCAGCCCTGCTCGGTACGGTAACGCCGTTCTGCTCCTGCTCGTCCATTCCGCTGTTTATCGGATTTACCAGTGCCGGACTGCCGCTGGGCGTGACCTTCTCGTTCCTGATTTCATCGCCTATGGTGGACTTGGGAAGTCTTGTTCTCCTGATGAGTATTTTCGGGGCAAAGGTTGCGATTCTCTATGTGGTGCTGGGGCTTGCGATTGCCGTGGCTGGCGGTACGCTGATTGAAAAGCTGCACATGGAAAATCAGGTGGAGGAATTTATCCGCAGAGCATCTGCCGTGGACATTGCCTCCCCAACGCTGACGCAGAAGGAACGGCTGGCTTATGCCAGGGATCAGGTAGCGGAAACCTTCAAGAAGGTCTTTCCGTACATTCTCATCGGTGTAGGCATCGGGTCTGTCATCCACAACTGGATTCCCGAAAGCTGGGTTGCGGCGGTTCTCGGCAGCCATAACCCCCTCGGCGTAGTATTAGCAACCATCATCGGTATTCCTATGTATGCCGATATTTTCGGCACGGTTCCCATTGCTGAGGCTTTGCTTGGAAAAGGCGCGCAGCTTGGCACGGTGCTTGCTTTTATGATGGGCGTTACCACGCTGTCTTTGCCGTCAATGATTATGTTGCGCAAGGCGGTCAAGCCAAAGTTGCTGGGCGTTTTTATCGCCATCTGTGCCGTGGGCATTATAGCTGTGGGCTATTCATTCAACCTGTTTCAGGGCGTTATCTAATAATTTGGAGGGATCATCATGTCGATTTTCGGATTTGGAAAGAAAAAAGAAGAGCAAAAGCAGTCTTGCTGCTGCGGAGGCAACTGCATGCCGGAAGCCATGCAGGCGGCAGAAGCTAAAAAGAAGGAATCCGGCATCAAAATTCTCGGTGGAGGTTGTGCCAAGTGCAACGCACTGGAAGCGGAAACCGAAGAAGCACTGCGGGAGCTCGGCATGGATGACACCATCGATCATGTGCGGGACTTTGAAAAAATCGCCGCCTATGGAGTGATGACAACACCTGCGCTGGTGGTAGATGGTCAGATGGTGTCCTATGGCAAGGTGCTGAAAAAGGACGAAGTCATTTCTATTTTGAATAAGGTGAGAGCATGAACGAACAAAACCTCGTTAGAATCGCAAACAGAACGAGAGGCAGCTTCCGCGCATGACAAAGCCAAAGGTTGCGTTCATCTGCGTCCACAACTCCTGCCGCAGTCAGATTGCGGAGACGTTGGGCAAAGCGTTGGCGTCCGATGTGTTTGAAAGCTATTCTGCCGGGACGGAAACCAAGCCGCAAATCAATCAGGATGCCGTCCGATTGATGAAGAAGTTTTATGGCATTGACATGGAGCAGACGCAGCATTCCAAGCTGATATCGGATATACCCGAACCAGATATCGCCATCTCCATGGGCTGCAATGTGGGATGTCCTTTCATCGGCAGGCCCTTTGATGATAATTGGGGGTTGGAAGACCCGACGGGCAAAAATGACGAGGAATTTAAGAAAGTTATTGATGAGATTCAAAAGCAGATTATGAAGCTAAAGGATCGAATGAGAAATTCTGCATTGGGATGAGTAACTGCACGGTGTCTTAACTCGCTTTAAAAAGATGCCTGTCGGAAAATTCTGATTTCATTCTCTATGGTTTCTGCGTTGCCGCAGGGCAATGCCATCAGCGAAGTAGCGGGAATAAAGGCCTCCGAACCCTTTGGTTCGGAGGCCTTTATTCCCGCCTGAAGAAGAGCTCCTTGCCGAACTCCCTTGAGCATCGGGCGGCATTATCGAACGTGGGCGTTCTCGTAGGCGCCTTTGATTTCTTCCGGCAAATTGTCGGGAATCAGCGCCTTCACTCTATCCTCGTTGCCATCTCGGATCGCCTGCTCGTAGTACCAGCATTTGAACTTCAACATATCCAGTGCACGGTTCATGTTTGCGATCTCCGACTCCATGTGGGCCTTTCGCTCCTCGAACATGGCCTTGCGCTTGGGATATGTCAATGGGCCCTCCGCGCACCATTCCATGAACAGTCGGATGTCCTTAATCTCCATTCCAGCCTTCTTCAGGCATTCGATGACCCGAAGCGCCTCGAGTTCCGTATTGCCGAATCGGCGAATGCCGGACGTCCGCTCCAATTCCGGAAACAATCCCTGCTTGTCGTAATAACGCAGCGTTGAGGCGGGCAGACCGAACATCTCCGCCACCTGTCCGATTGTGTACATGGTCCCTCCGGACTAATCTCGAATTTACTCATTGACCTAAAGTTAGGTTTAGGTATTACCTTCATTCTCGTCAATACAAATCGGTAGCGCAAGGGGTGGTCCGTAATGGGCAAAACGGTTTTCGCCGGCGGCGTGAACGGCGTGGGCGAAATCGCTGGGCACCCTGCTCTTGAGCAGGCGCGACGAATGGGCATGGAAATCTAGGCGGGCTACTTAGCCGCGCGGAGACGGATTCGTGTCCAGAACCATCGATAGGAGGAAATCGATCATGGCAATTAAACAGACGGCGGGCAGAGACGCCCTGGGGGATTTTGCCCCCAAATTCGCTCAGCTCAATGACGATGTGCTGTTCGGCGAGGTGTGGAGCCGGGAGGGCGAGCTCTCCCTTCGAGACCGCAGCGTGGTGACGGTGGTTGCCTTGATGGCACAGGGGCTGACGGACTCTTCGTTCCAATATCATCTGATGTCCGCAAAGAACAACGGGGTGACCAGGGCTGAGATAGCGGAAATCCTTACGCATGCGGCGTTTTATGCGGGATGGCCCAAGGCGTGGGCGGCCTTTAGCATGGCGAAGGAGGTCTGGGCAGACGAGGGCGACGATGCCGATGAAAAGACCAAGCACCAAAACGAGATGGCGTTTCCCATCGGTGTCCCCAACGACGCATTCGCGAAGTACTTTATCGGTCAAAGTTACCTCGCGCCCCTTTCCACCGAGCAGGTCGGCGTCTACAACGTGACGTTCGAGCCCGGTTGCCGCAACAACTGGCACATCCATCACGCCAAAAGCGGCGGCGGACAGATCCTCGTCTGCGTGGCTGGCCGAGGGTTTTACCAGGAATGGGGTAAACCGGCACAGGAGCTGCGTCCTGGCGACGTGGTCAACATCGCCCCGGGTGTGAAACATTGGCACGGAGCCGCGCCCGAGAGCTGGTTCTCCCATCTCGCACTGGAGGTTCCGGGCGAGGAGGCCTCCAACGAGTGGTTGGAGCCCGTGATCGACGAGCAATACCTTAAAGCGACCGACAAGGAGGCTTAAACTTTGACACCCGAATCAGAGCCATCGCTTCTATGGGCGTGATGTCCGGGCTGATGAAAGCGCAAAAGCCTCGCCACGTTACTCGTTACCTGCCCGCGCCGCCGAGAGCAAGGCACCCAAGTCTGCCTGGATCGCCTCTGCCTTGCTTCCAAGCTGCAGCGGAGCCGAATCGCCCGAGATGTTCACGCTCAGCAGGTGCGCATCCGGCAGCTTTGCGGTCATGCTCCAGAACGGGAGCGTAATGATGCCGGGGGTCATCTCGCCCACGCCGAGTTCCAGCAACAGCACGCGGCTACTACCGCGCTCGCGCACGAAGCGCTCATATCGTTCGAGGCCCTCGCGCCATGCCGCACCCTGCAGAAACGTGTCGTCGCGCACCCACGGCACGAGCTGCCAGCCGCAGTGCGGGCATCGGGGGACGTCCTCGCTGCGGATCTCAAACCCCGCCATGCCTGCGAGCATGCGCTCGACGTAGGGACTCGCATCGAAGATCTCGTCGCAGCATGGCTGCTTGCACTGAAGGTATGCGAAGCTTCCCTGGTAGTTGCAGGTCCTCTCGGCGGGGAAGGCCTTTTCGACCTGGGTGTCCACATTGGTGCTCAGGATGAAGTAATCCTTATGGCCGATGAGGGACCGCAGGTCGAGATAGGGCTGCGAGGCAGGCTCGCGCAGCATGAAATCGATGTATCGCGCGTAGTAGGCCCATTGCTGCTCGAGGCTGGGGTAGAGGTGGTAAAAGCCGTCAAAAAGGCTCTTGAAGCCAAAGGCTTGCTGCCAGTCTGCCATTCCGGCGCGCGCCATGCCCGCGCGGTTGTAATGGTTGAACCCGGCGGCGCTCGACATACCCGAGCCGATGCCGACGATGATGGCGTCGGCATCGTCGATGAGGCTTCGAAGCCTCATCGCTTCTCTTTCTAGAGGTGGCATCGAACGATCTCCTCGAAAGCCGGGGTCATATCGCCGTCAACGAGAATTGTCTCGCACGAAGCGTCGGGCGTCAGAGCCTGACTGTAGTTGAACACGATGTAGGTGGCGTGTTCGCAGGCGTTCGCGACCTGAGCGAGCATGCGCTTTATGACGCCGTTGCGCAGCCCCACGCCAAGTTCGAGGATGGCAACCTTGTGGTTGCGATGCGCTTGCACAAGGTGCGCGAGATCTTCGAGCTGCGCCATGGCGAGGGTATCTGGATGGGCGAGACGCTGCTCGTCAATCGACGTGCGCGTACTCCCCTCCGTCTCGAGCACGTGGTTCTCGTTGAACCCTGCGCGTGCGAAGTGCCCGTCAATATTGCATGTGATCACGAAGGTATCGGCGTATTCCGTAAGATGCCGCAGCCCGTTCATGAGCGGGCTGGGCTCATACTCGACATACTCCTTTTGATGGAATCGATCGGCCCATCGGCGTCGCACGTTTGCATCCGGAGAGGTGAGCCCCTGCAGTATGCAGCCGATGCCATTAGCCTGGGCGAGGTCCCCGTACGCCTCTCGGAAATGGGCGTCCGCGCAGAAGAGATTGAGCCCCTCCGCCATGTCGAGCCCGTTGCTGGCGCCGATGATGACAAGGTCCGCCTCGGCTAGCGCCTGGCCGATACGAACCGCTTTCGTCGTTTCCATGCGCTACCTCCCCAGCGTCTTGCGCACGTCGGCGAGCACGTCGGCGATATCGGCGCGAACGGCGAGCCCTCGATCCTCGATCGCGCGGGGAAGAAACTGCGTCTTGTTGTTCACGGCGATGTAGCTTGCCTGCGGCAACTGCGCTGTGAGGGCCCAGAACGACTCCTGGATAAACGCAGGCGTCATGCGGCCCACGCCCAGCTCGAGGAAAAGGATCCTCTGCCGCGCGTGCGCGTCGAGCCAGTTGGACACCTTGTGGTACTGCTCCTCGTAGAGCTCGCCCTGCAGGAAGTTGCCGTAGCCGCGAACCCAGGGGAACGCCTCTGCCCCGCAGTGCGGGCAGCGCGGCACGAGCTCTGTCGGAACCTCAAGGCCGTCTCCCATGGCCTCTACCATGCGGGAGACCGGCTCGACCGCGTCCCACACCTCGTCGGTGCAGCAGTGGGAGCACTGGAAGAAGCGGTGGTCGCCTTGGATCTCGGCCACCTTCTCCCAGGGGTAGAGTTTCACAAACTGCGTGTCCTGGTTGGTGGTGAGTACGAAGAAATCCTTCTCGGCGAGAATGGTGTCGAGGTCCTTGTAGGGCTTGCGCAGCGGGGCGTTGAGCGTAGTGTCGAGGAAGGTGGCGAGGTATCCCCAGCGCGCCTCGGCGGTGGGCCAGCGGTAGAACGACCCCTCGAAAGCGCCCCTGAAACCGTAGCGCTCGGCGAATTTGCCGAAGTGCCTGCGATAGGTCGCGTTGTCCTCGTAGTAGAAGTCGCCGCCGCCCGCCGCGGAGAGCCCGGAGGCCCCGCCCACCAGCACGCAACCGGCTTCCTCGATCATGCGGGCGAAGTCCTTGATTTGCTGGTCGTAGGGCTCGGGCTCGCGGTCACTCAGCTCATAGGGCGTGCCGCTGCTGCGGTAGGCGGCCTGAAGGGAAAACGATCGGTTGGTGAGCTCGACAACGAGCTGCTCGTATAGAGTCACTGGATACCTTCTTTCAGCTATTATGAACAGGTGTTGATAAAAAGTATCCATGTTGATTTGTGCGAGAGCAATGAACAGCTTCGATGCGCTGTCGATAAACAAACGATTGCTGGGCATTGTCAAGCTTGCAATTGGAGGGGCAATGGAATCGGGGAAGATCGATCGTCGCCGACGCTATACGCTCTCGGTCATACGGGAGGCATTCTTCGCGCTGCTGGCCGAGGTCGGCTTCGCGAAGATGACGGTAGCGGATATCTGCCGCCGCGCCGATATCAATCGCGGCACGTTCTATCTGCACTACGAGGACAAGTTCGCGCTGCTCGACGCACTTATCGACGAGGCCCTGGCGGCGGCGCCGCCGATCGAGGGAACGGAGGCGGGCGCCCTCTGCCAGCGCCCGCCGGCAAACGATGACTATTATCTGCTCTACTCGGATGACGACGCGTACGCCCGGGTGGCACAGCGCGTCGTCGAGCGCGGCGCTGAGCAGATGGTTCCCTCGATCATGGAGGAGACCGGGCTCTCGCGCGAGGACGCCTATCTGCTCTTCGTTCACAACGTCCAGGGAAATCTCGCGGTCAACCGCCTGCTCGGTTGGAGGCGAGGGCCCGAGTTCGCCCACGCCCAGGAGCTGCTCAGCGCCTATTCCGAAGGGGGCATGCGGGCGGTATCGGCCCCTTGCACACCGATCGCGAATTAGAACATGATAGCGTCGTCGGCCGTGAAGGCATCAAGGGATCCCTGCTTGACCTGAATGCAGACGTATGTGATGCCCGAGTCGGATGCGGCGCGGAACTGACGGTGTGCGGCGGGGGAAATGCGCAGCCAGTCGCCGGCTGCAAGCTCGATTTCCTCACCGTCGATCGTGACCGAGCCCGCGCCCTCGAGCACGCCATAGATCTCCTCGTTTTCCTTGTGTGTATGGACGAACGGAATGCCAGCGCCGGCGGGAAGGTTGTTGACGCTCACCTCTGCTCCGGTAAGTCCGAGCACCTCGTGCAGCTCGACGCGGTTCTCGTCGCCGATGTGGGTCTTTGCATAATTGGCCATAATGGCTCCTCTCTTTGAGGTTGATGTACCTTGCAGGCATCTCCTGCGTGAGCTATATTCAACGCGAAGGCGCATGCAAATACGAGTACGCACATATTTGTAACTGCGTACTTTTTTGTGAAACCGGTATGGTCAAGGAGGTTGGGTCTCCCGTGATGGCGAAAGAGGAACTTCCGGAGTGTCCGGTCGCAACGGCGGTAGCGCTCATTGGTGGCAAGTGGAAGCTGCTCATTATCCGTAACTTGCGCGTACGCCCCTGGCGTTTCAACGAGTTGCGCCGCAGCCTTGAGGGGATCTCTCAGAAGGTGCTTACCGACAGCCTGCGGCAGATGGAGGATGGTGGGCTGGTCTTTCGCCATGACTATGGCGAGAATCCTCCCCGCGTTGAGTATGGCCTTACCGAGCTCGGCCGCCAGATGATGCCCATCATGGACTCGCTCGCAGACTTCGGCGCTTATTACAAGACGGTCGTTTCGTAGCGGACACATCGCTTAGGAGGCGGAGTACCGCTACGAGGGTGCTGACGAAAACCTGTTACGAATCATCCTTACGATTCCCGTAGCTCATCTTGACCGCGTGCCATTTCAGACATGCGACGCTGCTATGGCCCCTCTTTGATTTTCGACGTTGTATAAGGCAATCGCAATTGTCTTGAGCTTCTTAAGGGAACTTCAACAAGAGATGTGGTCTGCGGACGATTGAATAACTCCATCTGTTTTGGTTACAACGAAATGTGTGCTGCGCGCCTGCGGCATGAAGGAGGGAGATTTCTATGAATATCGTTGTATTGAGTGG
>ERZ824488.3928-NODE-3928-length-10533-cov-2.977477_pt1 | contig 10533 bp, 10 predicted proteins | sample MGYA00519936_ERZ824488 | MGnify/ENA primary metagenome ERZ824488 (study PRJEB31778, sample SAMEA3449153) | human gut metagenome | biome: human gut; feature: human-associated habitat; material: faeces | place: United Kingdom | collected 2010/2012 ...
GAAACGGAAAAACAGATTCAGGAAGCACTGCGGCATCTGGATTTTTCGTGTACGAAGGTAATTATCGCACAGCGGATTTCCACTACGATGATGGCGGATAAGATTCTGGTGATGCAGCATGGACGGATCACGGAGATGGGAAATCATGAGGAACTTATGGCAAAAAAAGGATATTATTACGAACTGGTACAGCTGCAGACCGGCGAAGACCTGGTATACGGGGTGAGACAATGGCAAAGAATACATATAAGCAGGATGAAATCCTGGAAGAACCGTTTGATATCCGGCATCTGCTCCGGGCGTCATCCTATATCAAAAAATATCGCAGGGGTATGATCCTTGCAATCGTCCTCAGCGGAATCGGAGGAGCGTTCGGGTACGTGGCACCGATGATTATTCAGCGGGCACTTGATATTGCGGTGCCTGATAAAAATATGAGACTGTTATTTTCCCTGGTGGCGACGCTGATTGCCATCTATGTGGTCAGCGTGATTTTTACCACGATCCGCAGCCGCATCATGGTGGATGTCAGTCAGAATATTATTTATGATATCCGCAAGGATCTGTTTGAACATCTGCAGGAACTTCCGTTTCAGTATTACGACGACAGACCGCATGGAAAGATTCTGATCCGGGTGGTCAATTATGTCAATTCGGTATCGGATATGTTGTCAAACGGACTGATCAATATCGTGCTGGAAGCATTTAATCTGCTGTTTATTATTATTTTTATGTTTATGGTAGATGTGCAGATGGCACTGGTTGTGTTGTGTGGAGTTCCCGTGCTTGCCGTCTTTATGTTCTGGATCAAAAATAAGCAGAGAAAGGCGTGGCAGGCCGTATCCAACAAGAACTCAAACTTAAATGCGTATCTGCAGGAAAATATTGTAGGTGCCCGGATTACACAGATTTTTGCACGTGAGGATGAAAATGCAAAAATCTTTAACGGACTTTCCAAAGAATGCAGACGGACCTGGAATACCGCTGTGCGCTACTCAAACCTTGTATGGCCGGGCATTGATACCATTTCGGTGTTTGTCCGTGCTGCCATCTTTTTGTTTGGCCTTGTCATTTTCGGGCAGGGAAATAAGTCGCTGGGAACGATCGTGGCGATTTCCAGTTATGCTTCGTATTTCTGGCAGCCGATCATGAACCTTGGAAATATATTCAACAATTTTATCAATAATATCGCTTATCTGGAACGGATCTTTGAAACCATCGATGAGCCGGTTACCGTAAAAGATGCAGAGCATGCGATCAAGATGCCAAAGATCCGGGGGAAAGTTACGTTTGACCATGTGACCTTTGCATATGATGAGACAAAAACGATATTAAAAGACGTATCCTTTACGGTAAATCCCGGGGAGAGTGTTGCACTTGTAGGACCGACCGGGGCCGGAAAGAGTACCATCGTCAATCTGATTTCACGGTTCTATAATGTCAATGACGGAAAGGTACTGATCGATGATCAGGATATCGCAGATGTGACCATTCATTCTCTCCGTGCGCAGATGGGGATTATGATGCAGGACAGTTTTATTTTTTCGGGAACAATTGCAGATAATATCCGGTACGGAAAATTGGATGCCACACAGGAGGAAATTGAAAAAGCGGGAAAAATTGTCTGTGCCGATCCGTTTATCCGGGAAATGCCGAAAGGATATGAAACACAGGTGCGGGAGCGTGGGTCCATGCTTTCCCAGGGACAGAAACAGCTGATTTCTTTTGCGAGAACACTGCTTTGTGACCCGGCAATTCTGATTTTGGATGAGGCAACTTCCAGCATTGATGTGCAGACGGAAAAAGCATTGCAGACCGGATTAAACCGTATGCTTAAGGGCAGGACATCCTTCATTATTGCGCACCGGCTCTCCACGATCCGTGGCTGTGACAAGATCATGTATATTGATGACGGTGGAATCGCAGAGGCGGGAACGCATGAAGAACTGATGAAAAAGAAAGGCAGATATTACAAACTGTATACGGCACAGAAATCTTTGCACTAAAATAAACGAAAAGAGCCAAAAGTACTAGGAATTATCCCCCTTTTATGTTACCATAATAAGTGTAATTATTATGAACAGAAGGGGGATACTTATATGGCAAAAGAACTAGTTGCGATGTTGCTTGCCGGAGGCCAGGGGTCCAGATTATATGCACTGACACAGAAGCTTGCAAAGCCTGCAGTTCCGTTTGGGGGAAAGTACCGTATCATTGATTTTCCACTGTCGAACTGTGTAAATTCAGGAATTGATACGGTGGGGATTCTGACCCAGTATCAGCCGTTTGTATTAAACGAGTATATTGGAAATGGCCAGCCGTGGGATCTGGATCGTCTTTACGGAGGCGTGCATGTACTTCCACCGTACCAGAAAGCATCGGGGTCTGACTGGTACAAGGGTACGGCAAATGCCATTTATCAGAATATTGCTTTTATTGAGCGCTATGATCCGCAGTATGTGATTATTCTTTCCGGAGACCAGATCTGCAAACAGGATTACAGTGATTTCCTTGAGTTCCACAAGCAGAAAGGGGCAGAATTTTCTGTCGCAGTCATGGAAGTGCCGTGGGAGGATGCTTCCCGTTTCGGCCTGATGGTAGCAGACGAGGATGACAAGATTACCGAGTTCCAGGAGAAGCCAAAGGAACCGAAGTCCAATCTTGCATCCATGGGAATTTACATATTTAACTGGGATATTTTAAAGAAATATCTGATCGAGGATGAGGCTGACCCGACTTCCGAGAATGATTTTGGAAACAATATCATTCCAAATCTTCTGCGTGACGGAAGAAAGATGTATGCCTATCATTTCAACGGATACTGGAAGGATGTAGGAACGATTCCGTCTCTGTGGGAAGCAAACATGGAAGTGCTTGATCCGGAACATAGCGGCATCAACCTGTTTGATGAAAACTGGAAAATTTACAGCAGAAACAGTGGTATGACCGGTCACCGGATTGGAGAGAATGCCGTGCTGGATAACTGTCTGATTACCGATGGATGTAACATCAAGGGTACCGTCAGACATTCCATCCTGTTTTCCGGTGTCACGGTGGAAGAAGGCGCCATTGTAGAAGATGCCGTTGTCATGGGACACTCCACGATCAAGGCAGGTGCGGTTGTCAGACACTGTATCATTGCAGAAAATGCGACCATCGAAGAAGATGCGGTTGTGGGAGCAAAACCAAAAGGGGAAGGAATTGGAGAAGTTGCCACAATTGCAGCGGATGTAACGATCGGAAAAGGAGCAAAAATTGGTCCGAGCGCTATGATTTATGAAGATGTGAAGGAGGGTGAGGAGCAATGTTAAATTCAAAGACAGAGGCATTGGGAATTATTTTCCCGAACAGCTATGATGCAATGGTGCCGGAGCTGGCTTCGGAGCGCCTCATGGCATCCATTCCATTTGCCAGCAGATACCGCATGTGCGATTTTATTCTTTCCAGCATGGTACACAGCGGAATTGACAATATTTCCATTATCGTAAGAAAAAATTACCATTCCCTGCTGGATCATCTCGGCGCCGGCCGTGAGTGGGATCTGGTCCGCAAAAACGGAGGCTTGAATATTGTTCCTCCGTTCGCACAGAAACAGGTAAAGGTATTCGAGGGACGCATCGAGGCACTTGAGAGTCTGCGCGGATATCTGTTAAAGCAGCCACAGAAATATGTCATTATGACCGATGCAAATATTGCCATCAATTTTGATTTTAATGAACTTTTAGATGCGCATATCAAGAGTGGTGCGGATGTGACCATGATGTACCGCAAGCAGGAAATTCCGAAGGCATTTATCCGTCAGAGCAGGGACCGCATGGATCTGTACTATGCACTCGGCATGAACGGAGACCGCGTCAGCAAGATTTACATCAACCCGACCGAAGAGGGGGAGATGAATTTCAGCATGAATATTTATGTGGTAGAACGCGAGTTTTTGATCCATATGATAGATGATGCGTATGTACATGGGCATACTTACTTTGTACGTGACCTTTTGGACAAGCAGATTGACCGGCTGGATATCCGCGGGTTCTGCTACGATGGCTATGTGGTCAATATCCATGATACCCAGAGTTATTTTGAAGAAAATATGCGTCTGTTACAGGAAGAAAACTTAAATGCACTGTTTTCTCCAAATCAGATTTACACCAAGATCCGTGACGATAACCCGACCCGTTATATCAACGGTTCCAAAGCAAAGAATGTTATGGTTGCCGATGGCTGTGTGATCGAGGGAGAAGTCGAAAACAGCGTCCTGTTTCGAGGCGTTCACGTTGGAAAAGGCGCAAAAGTGAAAAACTGCGTACTGATGCAGGATACCGTAGTGGAAGATAATGCAAGCGTGGAATACGTGATTACCGACAAGAATGTACGTGTCACAGAGGGCAAGTCACTGACCGGAAATGAGTCGTATCAGGTATATGTATCCAAGGGGCAGGTTGTATAATTTTATGCTTTCCAAATAATACAGAGTCTGTTATAATAAGCAAAGATAAAATACTGAGGAGGCAATTGTATTATGGCTGATAGCAGAAAAACAGTTCAGATAAAATCAGATCCCATCGGGGATGTCCGTATCGCAGATGAAGTCGTTGCGATCATTGCAGGACTTGCAGCAACAGAAGTAGATGGTGTCAGTTCCATGGCGGGAAACATCACAAACGAAATTGTCAGCAAGCTTGGCATGAAGAACCTTTCTAAGGGAATCATGATTGAAATTATGGACAACGAAGTAAAGGTTGATGTTGCCATCAACATTGCATATGGTTACAGCATTCCGGAAGTCTCTGCCAAGGTACAGGATAAAGTAAAGGCTGCCATTGAGAATATGACAGGCCTGACAGTCGCTGTTGTCAATGTCCGTATTGCAAGTGTTGATATGGGAACTGACAATTAAATCTTTGTATTCGAAACAGAATATGGTATAATAAAGGATGTCTGAACGAAAGACATCCTTTATTTTTGAGCGAGGAGAGAAGATGACAAGAAGAGAGTTAAGAGAAAATGTATTCAAGATGCTTTTCCGCGTAGAATTTTTTGATGCGGGAGAACTGCCAGAACAGCTGGAATTGTTTGGTGAAGAAGTGGATCATGTAACCGATCAGGACTTTAAGTATATCGCTGAGCGTTATCGCGACATTTACAATCATCTGCCGGAAATCGACGGGGCAATCAACGAAGTCGCAAAAGGCTGGAAGACAACCCGTATGGGCAAAGTAGATCTGGCACTGATCCGTCTGGCGGTATATGAGATCCGCTACGATGATGAGATTCCGTTTAAGGTTGCGGTCAATGAGGCTGTGGAACTGGCAAAACAATACGGAACCAATGATTCACCGGCATTTGTCAATGGAATTCTTGCAAAGTTTGCAGAATGATGAAACATGTATATTCGGTAGGGCAGGTAAATAAATACATTAAAAATATGTTCGCTCAGGACTTTATGCTGCACCATATCAGCATCAAGGGAGAGGTATCTAACTGTAAGTATCACTCCAGCGGGCATATTTATTTTACAATGAAAGATGCAGACGGAACGATAAACGCGATCATGTTTGCAGGAAGCCGCAGGGAAGGATTAAAATTCCCGATGAAAGAGGGCGACCGCGTGGTTGTGACCGGATCCGTGGAAGTGTATGAAAGAGATGGCAGATACCAGATCTATGCACGGACGATTGAACGGGACGGAGAGGGAAATCTGTATCTGAAATTTGAAGCGTTAAAGCGGGAGCTTGAAGAGATGGGAATGTTTGCGGAGGAATACAAACAGCCCATTCCCACCTATGCAAAAACCGTGGGGGTTGTTACGGCAGAGACCGGGGCAGCGATTCAGGATATCCGCAATATTGCAGGGCGCAGGAACCCGTATGTGCAGCTGATTCTCTGCCCGGCCCTGGTGCAGGGAGAGGGTGCGGCAGCATCAATTGTCCATGGAATTCATGCACTTGAACAGATCGGCGTGGATGTAATCATTGTCGGACGGGGCGGTGGATCCATAGAGGATCTGTGGGCATTTAACGAAGAAATGGTGGCACGGGCCATTTTTGACTGCCGGATTCCGGTGATCTCCGCTGTCGGTCATCAGACGGACTTTACGATTGCAGATTATGTCGCAGACCTGCGGGCACCGACTCCGTCTGCAGCAGCGGAGCTGGCGGTGTTTGATTACCGGCAGGCAATGCAGGAACTGCTTGGCATGCGGCAGCAGATGGACAAAGAACTCCAAAGGAAAGTAACCGTGGCAAGAAACCACCTGGAGCACCAGAAGATGCGCCTGCACTATCTCAGCCCTCAGCAGCGGATGAATGAAAACCGGCGAAGAGTGGCAGAGTATGAAGAGAAACTGACCGGACGCATGGAGGAACTGCTGCGTGAGCGCAGACACCGTCTGGCACTTCTGGCAGGCACGCTGGAGAGTTATTCCCCGGTAAAGAAACTCAGTGGCGGGTATGCATTCGTGGAGGGTGGGAACCATCAGGCACTGCGGGGTATCCACCAGATCAGAAAAAAAGATACCGTGCAGATCCATTTGCTGGATGGCACACTGACGGCAGCAGTGACAGAAATTCAGGCAGCCGAAGGAGTAAAAAATGAGTGATGAATTAGAAAAAAAAGAACCGGGACTGGAGGAACGGTTTGCAAAGATCGATGCCATACTTGATGCGATGGAAGACGAAAACGTAACGTTAGACCGTTCGTTTGCCCTATACAAAGAGGGACTGGAACAGATCAAAGCAGCCGGCCAGTCTTTGGATACGATAGAAAAGGCAATGCTTGTACTGAACCAGGATGGAAAATTGGAGGAATTCTGATGGAGATCAGACAGGAAATAAAACGCAGGGCGGCAGACATTGAAGCACGGATCGCACCGTTTCTGCCACAGGAAAAGGGGTTTCAGCAGACCGTGCTCGATGCCATGGAATACAGTGTTTTTGCAGGAGGAAAGCGTCTGCGGCCGATGCTGATGGAAGCATCTTACCAGATGTTTGACGGAACGAATCCGGCAATTGATGATTTTATGGCGGCGATTGAGATGATCCACACCTATTCACTGATCCATGATGATCTTCCGGCTATGGATAACGACGAATACCGGCGTGGGAAAAAGACAACCCACGCGGTATACGGGGAAGCAATGGCAATTCTTGCGGGGGATGCGCTTTTAAATTATGCGTTTGAGACCGTGGCAGCAGCACTGACCAGAAACGAAGGAGACTGGAGAATTGTCAGGGCTTTTTCCGTGCTGGCACAAAAAGCGGGTATATACGGAATGATCGGCGGCCAGGTGGTGGATGTGGAGAGTGAGAAAACCGGACAGACCATCGACCGCAACCGGCTGGATTTTATCTACCGGTTAAAAACCGGAGCGTTGATTGAAGCATCGCTTATGATCGGAGCCATTTTGGCAGGCGCGGATGAAGTGTCGGTTGCGCGTATGCAGGAAGCTGGAGCAAAGCTGGGACTTGCCTTTCAGATTCAGGATGATATTCTCGATGTCACGGGATCTTTTGAAAAACTCGGTAAGCCGATCGGCAGTGATGCAGAAAATGAGAAGGCAACCTATGTGACATTCGAGGGGCTGGAGCAGGCAAAAAAGGATGTAGAGCGGCTTTCCGGGGAAGCAATAAAGATATTGGATGAATTTGAAGGAGAGCATACGTTTCTGCATGACCTGTTTTTCTATTTGATCAACAGGGATCATTAATTTTTCGAGGGCAACATGGTTTTAGATCGGATAAAAAAAGTAAATGATATCAAACAACTAAACGAGGAAGAACTGGCGGAGCTACAGGAAGAAATCCGTGATTTTCTGGTGGAAAATATTGCAAAAACCGGAGGACATCTGGCATCGAATCTGGGTGTGATTGAACTGACGATGGCGCTTCATCTGTCATTTGACCTGACGAGAGACCGGATTATCTGGGATGTCGGACATCAGTCCTACACGCACAAGATTTTAACCGGGCGTAAGTTGGGGTTTGCCACTTTACGGCAGTATGGCGGGATGAGCGGATTCCCAAAGACGCAGGAAGACCCGGCGGATGCATTCAATACCGGGCACAGCTCCACTTCCATTTCCGCAGGACTTGGCATGGCGCAGGCGAGGGAACTGACCGGTGACAATTATTATGTGGTCTCTGATCGGAGACGGGGCACTGACCGGCGGTATGGCATACGAAGCAATGAACAATGCTTCCCGCATGAAAACCAATTTTATTATTGTGTTAAATGATAACCAGATGTCGATCTCCGAAAATGTGGGAGGAATGAACCAGTATCTGAATTCGTTCCGCACCTCGGACGCCTATCTGGATTTAAAAGACGGTGTGACAAATTCACTGAACCGGATTCCGGTTGTGGGGGAACGGATGGTCAAACGGATCCGGAATGCCAAAAGCGGTATCAAACAGTTGTTTGTTCCGGGAATGTTTTTTGAAAATATGGGTATCACATATTTAGGCCCGGTGGATGGCACCAACATAAAAGAAATCCGAAAAGTGCTTGCGGAAGCAAAGCGTGTGCGCGGTCCGGTGCTGGTTCATGTACGCACGATCAAGGGAGAGGGATATCTTCCTGCCGAGCGTCATCCGGCGCGCTTCCATGGAACGGGACCGTTTGACATTGACACCGGTGTTCCGCTGTATCATCAGGAAAAAGCGCATTACACGGATGTGTTTTCCACAGTCATGCGCAAAATGGGGGAGCGGGAGCCGAAGGTGGTTGCGATTACCGCAGCGATGGCAGACGGAACCGGTTTAAAGAGATTTAAAAATCTTTTTCCGGAACGTTTTTTTGATGTGGGAATTGCAGAGGAGCATGCGGTGACGTTTGCGGCCGGTATGGCAAAGGCGGGACTCAAACCGGTATTTGCGGTGTATTCTTCCTTTTTACAGCGTGCCTATGACCAGGTATTACATGATGTGTGTGCACAGAATCTCCCGGTTGTGTTTGCCGTAGACCGTGCAGGATTAGTCGGAAAGGATGGCGCCACGCATCAGGGAATTTTTGACCTGTCGTATCTGTCAAGTATTCCGAACCTGACGGTTATGGCTCCGAAAAACAAATGGGAGCTTTCCGATATGCTTAAGTATGCGATTGCTGCAGAGGAACCGGTGGCGATCCGTTATCCGCGCGGAGAAGCCTGCGATCTCTGGAAAGATCAGCGGGCACCGATTCAAAAAGGCTGTGCGGAAGTACTCGCCGAGGGTACAGAGGTTGCACTTTTTGCAATCGGTTCGATGGTGGAAACCGCCTGGCAGGTAAGAAAAAAACTGGCAGAAAAAGGAATCCAGACAACGGTGGTAAATGCAAGATTTGCCATGCCACTGGATAAAAACTGCCTGCGGAAACTGGCAGAATCCCATCCGCTTCTTGTGACGATGGAAGAGAACGTGGCAAGCGGGGGATTTGGAGAGCATGTGGCTGCATTTCTGGAGGAAGAAGCACTGCATACAAAGGTCCTCAGGATTGCAATTCCTGACTGCTTTGTGGAACATGGAAGTGTTGGCGAATTAAAAAAAGCACTGGGACTGGATGCAGATTCCGTGACGGAAAAAATATTAGCAGAATTACCGGAGGAATTATGAAAGAACGATTGGATGTACTTCTTGTAAAACGTGGTCTGGCACCATCGCGGGAAAAGGCAAAGACCATGATTATGGAAGGCAATGTATTTGTCAACAATAACCGGGAGGATAAGGCGGGAAGCACTTTTGCAGAGGATGCTCCGATTGAGATCCACGGAAATACATTGAAATATGTCAGCCGCGGCGGTCTGAAACTGGAAAAAGCGATGACACATTTTTCCATTTCCTTAGATGGCATGGTGTGCATGGACATCGGTGCTTCGACGGGCGGGTTTACGGACTGCATGCTGCAAAACGGGGCAAAGAAAGTGTATTCCGTTGATGTGGGATATGGCCAGTTTGCATGGAAACTGCGCCAGGACCCAAGGGTTGTCTGTATGGAAAAAACAAACATCCGCTATGTCACACCGGAAGATATCGATGATGTGCTCGATTTTGCCTCGGTGGATGTCTCATTTATTTCCCTGACCAAAGTGCTCCCGGCGGCATATGCACTGTTAAAGGACGGCGGACAGATGGTGTGTCTGATCAAACCACAGTTTGAAGCCGGACGGGAAAAAGTGGGAAAGAAAGGCGTGGTACGTGATAAGGCCGTTCACGAGGAAGTGATCGAGAGGATCATTACCTTTGCACTGGAAAACGGATTTTCGGTACACCATCTGGAATACTCACCGATCAAGGGACCGGAGGGAAACATCGAGTATCTCGTGCATATTGAAAAATCGGACGAAGCAATAAAGGAGGAATCCGTGGATATTCACGCAGTTGTGGAAGCAGCACACGGAGAATTGGATAAGTAGATGCGTAAATTTATGCTGATCACGAACCGGTACAAAGATCGTGATCTGACACTCTCAAACGAAATTGTCTCGTACATACAACAAAAGGGCGGCAGTGCTGCAATCTGTGTCAGCAATGTGGAGGATGATAACCAGAAAGATTTTGC
>ERZ824488.3938-NODE-3938-length-10502-cov-7.804154_pt1 | contig 10502 bp, 9 predicted proteins | sample MGYA00519936_ERZ824488 | MGnify/ENA primary metagenome ERZ824488 (study PRJEB31778, sample SAMEA3449153) | human gut metagenome | biome: human gut; feature: human-associated habitat; material: faeces | place: United Kingdom | collected 2010/2012 ...
CTGATACTCACCGATTGCGGTTTTCTCTGACTATCCCAATTATACAGCGAACTTCACGCTTGAATTCCAGCGCGGGCGCGACGATGGAGTTGGCAAAGCCCGTGATCGGCACGAGTGTGCCGGCCCCGGCAAAGCGTGCGATATCGTCGTACAGACCGAGCCCCGTGAGCAGCGCGCCGAGAAACACGAGCGAGATCGAAACCGCCGTCCCGGCGCTTTCCGTGTCCAGCCCGAGAGAGATAAAGAGCGCGCGCAGCCCCTCACCCCCGGCGCAGATCAGCCCGCCGACGAGAAAGGCGCGCAGCATGTCCATGCCGAGCGGCGAGCGCGGCTGCTTCTTTTTTATATATTCATTGTATTCTTCGTTCGTCATATTCATAAAAAATCGCCTCCCGTGGGAGTATTCCCGCGGGAGGCGACCGTATGCGTTTAGATTATTATATAATCAAATGTTTTCCTGCCGGATGATCTCGCGGCCCATGAGCACGCCCATGACGGAGGCTGTCATCCGCCAGCGCGTCCAGCCGGAGGAGCTGCCGAGGCAGTGGAGACGGTGGATGTTCGTGTTGAGATCGGCGTCCGTCTTTACACGGTTGGAGCAGAACTTCCGCTCGGGGGAGCAGAGCAGCGTTTCGTGCGAGGCAAAGCCCGGCACGACCGGATCGCGTTTCAACGAAAGAGGCTTTTTCTGCAAGCTATGCGCTCGATCAGCGGCCGGAACGGAACGCTCCCGCCGCCGATAAAGGCTGCAGGGACAGCGCGCAGGAAGGAGAAAAGGACGGTACAGCCGAAGCTGAACCGTCCTTTCGATCGGAGATAAGGCAGGCCTGGCGCTATCCTTTTTTCCGGGCAATCACTTCCGTGATTTCTGCTGCGCCCCGGGGCGCTCCTTTTCCCGCCGTCTTTGGTACTCCTCCAGAAACCGATCCAGATAGACCTTGTTGACGGTGGCAGAGATCGTGTTGCGAAGCAGATCCTTTGCGTCGGACTGCGTTTCACCAAGACCTTCCCGCGCAGGAGCTATCCCGAACGCCGCGCCGAGCATATTTTCAAATTCGTCGCAGAAATAGTCGTAGGCGACCGGAAGGGGATAGCTGTCCTCCTGCATGCTGAACATCAGCCGAAGCCCCTCCAGCGGGACAACGGGTTTGACCACGGCGATAAACAAAAGCCGCGCTAGGTGCTCCGATGGGTATGTCTTTTTTATTGGCGCGGGGATCAGGCTCTGTTTGACGTAATTGCTTACCATGGAGCTTGTCAACTCCGGCTCCCCCAGCGGTGCAAGATGGGCGTTGACATATCGCACCACCTGCTCCAGATATAGCCCTACATTCGGGATCTGGGCATAGCGCGGCAGACGGAAACTTTCCATATCCTCGATCATTCTCTTCACTTCCTGTTCCATGCTGCCATTATATACGTTTCGCACGGAAAGCACAACGGTTTTGCGAAAATTCTTTAACGGTTTTTTAAAAGCTGTTGACGGAATGATAAAAATCTGATAGAATCCACCCGATCGGCTTTTCAAAACCGGATAAAACGCTTTCTGCGATTCGGAGGATACACAATGAACCAGTTTCGTATTGCGGCAGATTCCAGCTGCAATCTTCTTACGCTGGACGGAGCGGACTTCGTCAGCGTTCCGCTTACTATACGCACCGAAACCGAAGAGTTTCGGGATGACGCTTCTCTGGATGTTGACGCGATGGTCAGCACGCTCCGCAGCACAAGGGGCCGATCCTACAGCGCATGTCCGAATGTCGCGGACTGGGAAAGCGCTTTCGGCGAGAGCGGCGACGTGATCGCGTTTACCATTACAAGCAGTCTGTCGGGCAGCTATAACGCCGCCTGCGCGGCGGGGAAAAACTGCACGGAGCGCAACCCTGCCCGGCGTATCCATGTGGTGGACACCCTTTCCGCCGGGCCTGAGATCACCCTCCTCCTTGAAAAAGCGCTTTCCGAGCAAAGCTCCGGCGCCGGCTTTGACGAGGTATGCGAAAATCTGAAGGCATATCAAAGACGCACCCGTCTGCTTTTCGCCTTGGAATCCATGCATAACCTTGCGCAGAACGGCCGGATCAGCAGGCTCACGGCAACGATGGCGGGCGTCCTTGGGATCCGCGCCGCCGGACAGGCCAGCGCCGAGGGAACGCTGGAGATGCTCGGAAAATGCCGGGGAGGGCGAAAGACGCAGCATTTCATGCTGTGCGAGATGGAGCGGCTCGGCTACGGGGGAGGAAGCGTCCGGATCGGTCATTGCCAGAACGAGGCGTTCGCGCAGGAGCTCTGCACCGAGATCCGGCAGCGCTTTCCGGCGGCGGATGTGAGATGCGATCCTCTGCGGGGACTGTGCAGCTATTATGCCGAGCGCGGCGGGATCATGCTGGGGTTTGAGACCTGAAAAACGAGTGGAATAAACAAGTGCCGCACCGTTGTCAAAACGGTGCGGCACATTCATTATATGTAATAATATGGCTCCGACGGCGCGGGCGCGGCTAACACGCGCCTGCCGCGGCCGTGCCGGAAAATGCAACGCGGGACAAGCCATGCGGCAAACGCCGTTACTCTTCCGACAGATCGGCGACCAGCTTGGTGTTGCTGACTGCCAGCGCAAGCTGAAGCTTGTTTTCCAGCCCGGTTTTCTGCAGCATATTCGCCACATGGAATTTGACCGTTGACATCTCGCAGCCCATCTCCGCTGCGATGCGCGTATAGGAGAGGCCGCGCAGCAGATGCCGCAGCACCTTCATCTCCGTTTTGGTAAATTCCGTGCTTTTTGCCATGCCAATCTCCACCGTAGGCGGTGCGTCCGGAAAGACACGCTCGCCGGCCATCGTCCGGCGGACGACCTCCATCAGGCGGTTTTTTGCGGAATCCTTATACCACAGACTGTCCGCCCCCGCCGACTTTGCTTCCTCCAAAACCGCGCCGTCAAGCAGCGAGGTCACAACAACAATTTTTATCTGCGGACGCTCGGCTTTGATCTGACGGACGGCAACCAATCCGTTTTCCCGGTGCTCCGTCTGCACATCCATCAAAACGAGATCGACGGGGCTTGCTCTGCACACCTCAACGGCCTGCTTCGCGCCGGGTATGGACGCGACGATCTGATTCCCGTCCTCCGCAAGGAAATAGCTTTCCAGCAAGCTTCGGATCATGGTCTGGTCTTCAACGATCACCACTCTCATGCGCTGTTTCCTCCTTTTCCGGCAGACTGAGCATAAGCGAGAAGCGGGGTAAGCTCTGTATCTCCATTCTGCCGCCTGTCTCTTCCACATGGTGACGCAGCATGGATAGGCCGCCGCCCTCCGTGATTTTCTTCTTCGGTGCAGCGCCGTTGTTGGTAAGAAAAACGTCGGTGCGGCCGCACATCGGCTGAAAGCGTACATATAGCTCCGTGCCGCCGGCATGACGGGCGCAGTTGGCCGCGCATTCCCGAATTGCCAGCGAGACCGTCTCGCAGAGACTCCGCGATTCCGGCGGCTTTCCTTCCGTCAGAACCCGGACGCCCATCTCTGCAGCGCGCCGGACAGCCACCTTCATCGGTTCGGGCGAAGCCGTTATCCGGTTGGAGCGGTAAAGCACCGCGATGGACTGTTCCCACAACGCCGCGCTTGCGCGAAGCTCTTCCAACCCGGCCTGCCGGATCAGCGCGCGGCGTACGGCAAGGATGCTGTGGCCGATATCGTCATGCACACGCAGCTTCATGGCAAGGGTCTCTTCCTGCCGGATGATCTCCGGCATCTGCTCAAACAGCCTTCGCATCCGCTCATTTGCCTCCGCCAGCTTTGCGCTTTCCTCCTGCAGATGCTTCTGCCGCCACATAAGCTCCGTGACATCCGCGGCGGTGACCTGCGTATAAGTAAGCCCCGCCGCTGTTTTGATGCTTTCCTCCGCAAAGCGCAGCTCCGTGCCGTCGGAAAACCGGAAAATATAAAGCTGCGAATCCAGACAGCGGACGGTTGGCGGCGGTGAGCGCAGGGCGTCATGCAGCTCCGCAAGCGTCTGAATGCCGCCTTTGCGCAGCTGGCTTGCTACGGCAAGCATTCGGTGGTTAATAAGCCGCACCACGCCGTTTTTATCAAAAAAGCAGACCGCAATGGGCAGACTGTCAAAGCTCTCTTTGATCCTGTCCATATGCTTCTATTTCCCTCCCGATTTCTCCACCCGGAGCATGACATATTGCAGGCCGTCCTCATCCTCTTCCCATTCGAGCGCGGGGAATGGATCTTTCAGATGGCGGAGGGGAGCCTCGCCGGAAATACAGAGATTCATATGCAGCGCTTCGCCGACCTCTATGGAAACCAGCAGCGAGCGCAGCGATTCAAGCTCTGCTTCCACAACCGCTTCAAAAAGGGAATAGGCCGCCGTTGCCTGCTCAATGGAAAGCTGCCCGTCCCCCTTGATGAGCGCCGAGCACTCCGCGCCGTACAGGCAGAGATTTTCCGCAGACTCGTTCAGGCAGAGCCGCAGCTCCTGCACGGAAATGGACCCGCGCTGCACGCCGACAAAAATCAGGTTGTTTCTCCGCTTAATATAGGTTCCGATGACGATGATCTGTCCGAGCAGACGCTCTGCCCGCGCCGGGTCATCCGTTTTTTTCAGCTCAGTCAGCCGCTCCTGCAGCATGGCGATCTGCCGGGCAGTCTGCGCCTCCATCATGTCATAGAGACGGTTTTCTTCCGTCAGCTTTAAAAGTCTTGCGTGCTGCGCGTTCTCCGCCGCCAAAACGTCGCCTACATCGCGAAGCTCGTCGCACGTCAGCTCCAGCTCCTGCCGGAGCTGATTCAGCTCTGAAACGTCTTCCTTCCAGAACGCCCAGCCGCGGCGCAGCTTATGGCGCTTTAAAAGCGTGTCATCGTCGAGCTGTACGGTATCCTGCGTTATCTGCCGCAGCTCACTTTGCGGAAGCGGCGGCCGCATCGTAGCGGACGCGTGTTTCGTGCAAAAATTTTCATCCGTGATCTGCACAGGCAGCGTTGTCGCTTCCAGAAGCTCATCGTATCCGCGGTTGGACTGGATGAGTCCGCATTGGATGCAGCTTTCAAAAATGCCGGTAAACATCAGGCACTGGGCGACCGTCATGTCTCCCGCCAGCACCCAGACCCAATGGATCTTTTCGGCATACGCATAAACATATGCCAGCGAAAGCGCAAACGGCACCAGCGGCAGCAAGCGGACTCTCTTCGTGTGCGGGATACGGCATTTTGTCACGATCATAAAAAGCGAGAGCGCCGCACAAAAGAGCTCCCAGCCGAGCACGAAGAAATATCCTCTCTCATAACGGTACGCGGCGTCCGACAAAATGCCGGACGGAAAGGAAAACACCCGCTGATGCAGATCGTTTGTTAAAACGAGCAGCAGGAGCAGCACCGTCGGCACATACAACAGCTTTGTCCACCGCGGCAAATGAAAGTCCTCCGGCTTTCCCAGCGACTGGGAGACGAATACCGAGAGCATGGGGATAAAGAGGATCGGGACATAGTAAAAATACCAGAGCCAGCGCTCCGCATCTGTATTGGCAATGGAAAACTTGATCGAGCGCAGGAGAAGCCACAGCACCATCAGCATCGAAATCGCCAGCAAATAGCGCTGCACCTGCGTCTGCACAATGCGGACCCGGACAGAGTGGCACCATGCGCACAGCAGGAAGATATAAATTCCGCTGCGCAAATGGTTATAAACCGGAGAATGGAGCACCGTTCGGCTGGCATAACGAAGCCACATGGCAAGCGCGATAAGCCCCAGCGCGGCAAGCGCATACAAAAGGCTCTTTTTTGTCGCTTTACTCATTCCGTGCTCCTTTCGGCTCCACGCATTCAAATGCAGTATATCATGCAGACAGGAAAAGAGCAATGCGGTTTTGGGCGCTTTGCGGAGAGCGGGAAGGGGATATGGCCCAGAACAGAAAATAAATGCAAACCCTATCCAATCGGCGGGTGCGCGAGAGAAGACGATCGGCTAATATATAGTTGAAGCATTCTAAAAAGGGAAAGGCGGTGGAGAGGCACAGATGCGAAGAATCGTGCTGGATTTGCAGGGCGGCCTTTTGGCAGAGGCAGTCATGCAGGTGCTCGCGGGATACGATCCGGACTTCATCGTCTATCGCTCTTCAAAACCGGAGGATACGCTTGCGCTTTGCCGAAGCTGTCATGCCAATGTGCTGGTGATGGAGGTCATCCGACAGGGCATCTGGAAGCTGAGCGAGCGGACCAGACTCTGCAGCGCGGTAAAAAACCTCGGGTGGGACTGCAAGGTTCTCCTTCTGGTGGATGAGAACGCGGACGAACAGCTTGCCGCCGAGGTGCGGCAGACGGTGAAGGATCAGCTGGCCGATGATTTCATCTATGCGTCGGTGTCGCCAACGTATCTCGCGGGCGTGATCGACATACTTTGAAAGGAACGGTGAAAGATGAAAAAGCTCCTGCGATTTATTCCGGCACTCGCGCTCGCGGCGGCGCTGCTCACGGTCACGGCACTTGCATGCTCGCCGAGCGACAATAATCCGGAACATCATGAAAACGTTATACAGACCGATGAGAAAAAGCCAACCTGCCTGCAGGGAGGATACTACGAACTGAAATGTACCGTCTGCGGGTGGAGCCGCGTCTTTTCCATCGGCGACATCGTGCCCCACGAATTCGGGCCGTGGGAGATCGTTAAAGAGCCCACCTGCACAAAAGCCGGCGAGAAGCGAGCCTATTGCAGTACATGCAACAAGTGGTATCCAGAGCTCGTGCCGGCAACGGGCCACAGCTGGTATAAGTACTATACAAAAGAGCCTACCTGCACCACGGCAGGAGAATACTACACCTACTGCCGGAATTGCCCTGCGAGCCAGGGGCGCTCCACAGAACCTGCCACGGGTCACTTTTGGGTCGTCTGGAAGCGAGTATTTGCTACATGCACCACGCCGGGATATACCGAATTTATCTGCGACGACTGCGGCGCGGATGGGGGGACCACCACGACGCCCGCCAAGGGACACAGCTTCGGCGCGTGGTTCACCACAACGCAGGCTACCTGCATGGAGGAAGGCATGCAGAAGCGGGAGTGCGCAACCTGCGGCGCGACGGAGAGCCGCGGAATCCCCAAGACGGAACACGCCTGGAACGAAGGGACGATCGTCCTGGCGCCGACGACGGAGCAGGAGGGCGTTAAGGAATGGGTGTGCACGGCGTGCGGCATGGTGCGCACAAGACCGATCCCCAAGCTCACGTCGGGAGGGACGACCGCAGCACCGGCTGCCTCGCCCACGGCCGCGCCGACGCCCACGCCGGCGGCGTCGACCGACACGCCCGCGGCATCGACCGACGCGCCCGCCGCCGAAACGGCGGATAAGAACGGCAAGGGCGAGAAGACCGGCGGCAAGGGCGAGAAGCCCGGCACCGGCGAAAATCCTGCCGGGCCGGACGACGCGCAGAAAAACCAAAAGGGCGATGCGCCCGAAAAGACGGAAAAAAGCGGCTCCTCCGTGGGGAGAATTCTCCTGCTCACGCTTCTGCCGCTGCTTTTGATCGCCGCCGTCGTCGTGCTCCTGCTCGTCCGGAAAAAGAAGGCTCGGCAGGACTGACCGGCGCTCCGCCCCGGGGCGGATAAAAAACAGCGTTATCATTATGAAAAGCAAACATAAAGGAGATCAAAACATATGGGACTGTTTGACAAGAAATATTGCAGCATCTGCGGCGAAAAGATCGGCTTTCTCGGCAACCGTAAGCTGGAGGACGGCAACCTCTGCAAGAATTGCTCCGCGAAGCTCTCACCCTGGTTTTCCGACCGGCGCAGCAGCACCGTGGAGGAGATCCGCGAGCAGCTTGCCTACCGTGAGGAAAACCGCAATGCCGTTGCGGCGCTCCATGTGACGCGCAGCTACGGTGAGGATACGAAGGTGCTTATCGACGAGGACGCCGGAAAATTCATCGTCACGCGCGCGCGGAACTATACCGACGCCAACCCCGACGTGATCGATTTCTCGCAGGTGACCGGCGTCGATCTCGACATCGACGAGGAGCGCAGCGAGGAATACACCACCGACAAGGAGAACAAGCGCGTAAGCTATAATCCCCCGCGATACACGTTCAGCTATGACTTTTATGTTGTGATCCGCGTGAACCACAGGTATTTTGACGAAATGCGTTTCAAGCTGAACAGCTCAAGCGTTGAGACGACGCCCTCCGGCGGCGTGCCGCTTGTGCGCAAGCCGAACCCGATCCTTAACCACGATTACAAAGAGTATACGGCGATGGGTCAGGAGATCAAAAACACTCTCACCGAGGCGCGGCAGCGTGTCCGCGACGAGGCCGCGGCAGCCGCCGCGCCCAAAATGGCGGTCACCTGCCCCTTCTGCGGAGCGACGACCATGCCGGATGCCAACGGCTGCTGCGAATACTGCGGCGGCGCGTTAAACGGCTGAGCCGCCCGCGGGTAAAACGCAAAAGGAACAAAAGCAAGAAGAACGGTCCACACCCCAAACGTCGATTTTCAGAAAGGAGAAAATTATGGCAGACTTTGCAGGCACCATGAAAGAGGCAGCATTCGCAACCAGTCCCCGTGAATTTGATCTCTCCTATTCCACCACGCTTGAGGAGATCTTCGACAAACTCAATGCCCGCAGAACCGCGTTCCAGATGCCGTTCCAGATCAAGGGCGGCGTCGCCGGGCAGCGCATCGTGTTTGAAAAAGAGCCGAATCTGGATGTCACTCTCTGGCTTTATCTCTCTAACGGCACGCACATCCGTATCCAGCCGGTCATTTCGGAGGCCAAGGCGTCGGTCGGCGGCGTGCGCGTTGACAAAAACAGCGCTCTGCGCAAGGGCGTGAAGGGCGCAACGATCGGTCTCGCCACAGATCGCGGCGGCTACATTGACGCCGTAGCCGACGCGGTACAGAAGATCCTCAACGGCGAGCCGGTCGCGGATTACATTCCGCCCGCAGTTCCCGTCGGTGCGGAGCCGCCGAAGAGCTGGCTTACCACGCTGCTCCTCTGCATCTTCTGCGGCGGGCTCGGCATCCACCGCTTCTATGTCGGCAAGATCGGCACCGGCATACTGTTCCTGCTTACCGCCGGGGTTTTCGGCATCGGAGTGATCGTCGATCTTATCAAGATCGCCACAGGAAAGTTCACAGACAAATACGGAAATGTCATTGTGAAGGATACGTAAAGGAGATTGACATGAGCAAAACCATGACCCGCTTTTTGAGCCTGCTGCTCATCGCTGTGCTGGCAATAAGTCTCTGCGGCTGCGGCGGCGAGGGAAAAAAGACAGAGTCCAACCAAATCAAGCTGGAAGACTATGAGCTCCTCTATAAGGACGCGTGCATCATGACCGATTCCGACGGGAACGATGCCGTTGTTCTGACGCTGGACTTTACAAACAACAGCAAGGAATCGGCGTCGTACATCTGGAGCATCAATGAAACGCTTGTGCAGAACGGCGAGGAGCTGGAGGTCGCTGCCGTTATCACCGATTACGCCTCCTTCGCTACGGCGGTTGACAAACAGTTTGAGGATGTCGCGCCGGGCGAAACGCTTGAGGTACAAACGGCTTATGTGCTGAAGGATGCGGCGGCCCCGATAAAAGTGACGTTTGAGCAGCTGTTCGGCAAGAAAAACGGCACGATCACCATCGACCCGGCTACGCTCAGCCGGGAAACGTCCGCCGATTCTACGGGCAGCACAAACACCGCCCTTCCCGCTCTGACGGGTGATGCGCTGCTTGACTGGTGGAACGGCGCGTGGTATGGCTGGTGGACGATGACCGGCTGCTCGGGCGCTTACGAGAGCATGGCGGGACAGTGGTGGGACGCCTGCGCTGTCATCGATATCGGCCTGGACTATACGGGCACCGTCACGATTTGGGACGAGGACTACTCGAGAGCGGATCCGATGTCGCAGGCGACGGTCACGCTGAACAGCGCCGGTGTCGGAGAGCACGGTACCGTGATGTCGGAGAGCGGCTACTTCACGAATCTGCCTTTGGAGCATGCCGACTGGATCGTTGATCCCGCGATCAACAGCCGCTTCCCCGATGTTGAAAACATGATCTGCATTGAGGGCTGGTACGAAGACGGCGAGGACGAGTTTTACTACGAGGTGTATCTGCGCCCGTGGGGGCAGCTCTGGGATGACTTTGCTGCCGACTATCCCGACGACGTCCCCTATTATTATGACGACTGGTATCTCCCGCTCGTGGAGGCCGGCAGCGCCATGCCGGATGTGGTCGGCGGCGAGGCCGTTCCTTCCGGCTCCGGCGGAACGGATGCGATGACCCAGACGCCCAGCTCGGCGGACGCGCCCGCTGCGCCCACCACCGCGAACGTATCCGGCGGAGACGGCATCGTGACGGAAGAGCAGGTGCAGAAGGGCTACGTCTGGATGAACGAGGTCAATAATAATATTTTTGACGCAACCTATGATGATATCGTTGCCTACTTCGGCGTGGAAGGCCAGTTCGTCAAGGAAGAGTACAGCGACCACATGAAGGCAAACTACCGCTACTACA
>ERZ824488.3939-NODE-3939-length-10502-cov-4.148464_pt1 | contig 10502 bp, 10 predicted proteins | sample MGYA00519936_ERZ824488 | MGnify/ENA primary metagenome ERZ824488 (study PRJEB31778, sample SAMEA3449153) | human gut metagenome | biome: human gut; feature: human-associated habitat; material: faeces | place: United Kingdom | collected 2010/2012 ...
TATTAAGTCGTTTAGCGTCATTTCTCCCGTTTTTCGAGGTTATTCCAGAGATTTTCAGTATTTTTGTGGGTGCCGGAGCGGAGCGGTAATCTTTGCGGGCCAAACGCACGGTTACCGTTCTCTCTTCAGACATTCGTCCGGCCCTGCCGAACGAAACGATTCGTTTCACCCATAAAAACCGAAAAAATATGAAACCCGAATACAAACCTTTCGTCGATGCGCTCATCGAACTGGCCATCCGCGAAGACATCGGCGACGGCGACCACACTTCGCTCTGCTGCATCCCCGCGACGGAAAAAGGCCGCATGCGCCTGCTCTGCAAACAGGAGGGTATTCTCGCGGGCATCGAAATCGCACAACTGGTACTTCGACGCCTGGACCCCGAGATGCAATTCGAACAGATCCTCCGCGACGGCGACCGCGTGAAGCCGGGCGACGTGGCCTTCTACGTTTCGGGACGGCTCCAGTCCCTGCTGCAAGCCGAACGCATCCTGCTGAACATCATGCAGCGCATGAGCGGCGTGGCGACCCAGACAGCCGTCTATGCCGACAAGATCAAAGACCTGCATACCAAAGTTCTCGACACGCGCAAAACCACCCCGGGCATGCGCGTATTGGACAAGATGGCCGTCAAGATCGGCGGCGGTGAGAATCACCGCATGGGACTGTTCGACATGATTCTGCTGAAGGACAACCACATAGACTTTGCAGGCGGCATCCGCCCGGCCATCGAAGGAGCCAAAGCCTATCTCAAGGCAAAAGGCAAGAACATTCCGATCGAATGCGAAGTGCGTTCGCTCGAAGACATCGACGAAGTGTTCGCCGCAGGAGGCGTGGACCGCATCATGTTCGACAATTTCACCCCGGAGCTGACGCGGCAGGCCGTCGCGAAGGTCGCCGGACGCTGCGAAACGGAGTCGAGCGGCGGCATCACGCTCGACACGCTGCGCGAATACGCCGAAACAGGCGTGGACTTCATATCGGTCGGCGCCCTGACGCACCAGATCAAATCGCTCGACATGTCGTTAAAAGCCTGCTAAGGTGGAACGCTGGCTACATAGTAATCCGAGCATGCTCCTGCGGCGCATCGTCCTGCTCTACATCGTCCTGCTACTCTGCCGAATCGTCTTTTACTGCTACAACTACGCCCTGATCGGCCCCCTGGGTTGGCAGGAGGTCCTGACATTGGCGGGGGGGGGTCTGAAGTTCGACACCGTATCGGTTCTCTACGCCAATCTGCTTTTCATCGTCCTCTCGCTGCTGCCGTTCCATTTCCGGGAGCGGAGCTGGTATCGGCGTATTCTCTTCTGGTACTATGCGGTGATCAATTCGCTGCTGATCGTGGCCGTAAACCTGGCCGATTGCGTCTATTTCCGCTATACGCAGAAGCGTTTCACCGCCGACGAAATCTTCTTCGCCGACAACTCCAATTCGGTGCAGCTCGTGCTGAAATTCGCCGCCGAAAACTGGTACCTGCTCCTCGTCGGCGCAGTCCTCATCTGGCTGCTCGTTTGGGGTTACGGACGCAAGATCACACCCCGATCGCCCCTGCGCGAGGGCTGGGTTTATCACTCGGTCAATACAGGACTGCTGGTGATCGCCATTCTGCTCGGCATCGCCGGCATGCGGGGCGGCGTAACGCGCATGACCCGCCCGATCACCCTCTCGAACGCCACGCTCTACGCCTCGACCAGCGAAAAGGCCAACCTGATCGACGCCATTCGGGGCCTGAAGAACGACAAGCGTGACTGGGCGGATATCCGGCTCATGCAGGAGATGTGCGCCGGCGAGCCGTACAGCGTGCTGCGCCTGGGAGACGAGGAGACGGCCGGGCGTATCACCAACCAGTCACTGTATGTCCATGGGCAGGCGCTGATGCCGTGAACCTCGAAGGGCGCAACGTGATGGTTTTCATTCTGGAAAGCATGTCGGCCGAACATTCGGCCTACCTCAAACCCGAATTGTACGGCAACGGCACGCAACCGGGCTATACGCCGTTCCTCGACTCGCTCATGCGGCAGAGCCTCTGTTTCGGGCAGATGTACGCCAACGGCACCCGCTCGATCCAGGCCATGCCCGCCGTATTGGGCAGCATCCCCTCCTTCAAACAACCTTTCGTGTTGATGCCCCAGTCGCTGGGCAAAAGCCGCCAACTGCCGCAGATACTCCGCGACAAAGGCTACCGAACCGCCTTCTTCTGCGGTTCGGAGCGCGGTTCGATGGGATTCGGAGCCTACGCCCGCAGCGCCAGCATCGAGCGGCTCCTGAGCCGCGAGGATTACGAAGCGGTACACGGCACCGGGGATTTCGACGGTTACTGGGGCATCTGGGACGAACCGTTCCTGCAATTCACGGGCGAAGAACTCTCGAAAATGCAGGAACCATTCTTCGCCACGCTGTTCACCCTCTCGTCGCACCATCCCTTCGTCGTGCCCGAACAATATCGCAACGTGCTGCCCGAAGGAACGACCAAAATCCATAAACCGGCAGCTTACGAAGACCTCGCTTTCCGGAATTTCTACCGCAGGTTCGAGCACGAAGAGTGGTTCCAACGAACGATCTTCGTCTTCGTCGCGGACCACGTTTCCTCGGAGAAAATGGCGGAGGAAACTCGCTCCTATCCCGGTAACTACCACATCGTCGGATTCATCCACACCCCCGACGGCGCACTCGCGCCGCAATTTCTGGCACAGACCGTGCAGCAGATCGACATCATGCCGACCCTGCTGGGACTGTTGGGAAACCGGGAACCCTATTTCGCATTCGGACGCGACATTCTGAACGAACCCGACCGCGAACCGTGGGCCGTGATGTACGATTCGGAATTCCGGGTCGTAACGGACGAAGCGCTCTTCTCGTTCGACGAGGAGCGGATGACCGGCGCGACGTTCCGAAACGGGACTTCGGACCGGGAACAGACCGCGTCGGTCGAAAATCGGCTCAAGGCCCTGATTCAACAGTATTACGGGCATGTGGAAGCCAAAAATTACACCGTAGAAGACAATTTATGATTACCTTCAAACCCATTACGATCGAAGACAAGGCCGAAATCGAATCCTTCACATTGCCTTACGCCCCGGCGAACTGCGACCTGGCGTTCGCCAACATGTTTTGCTGGCAATTCCAGTTCAAAACCGCCTGGAGCGTAGTGGACGGCTTTCTGGTCATCCGCTTCCAGATCGGGGGCAGCGACCGGATCGGCTACATGCAGCCTGTCGGCGCAGGAGATTTCACCCCCGTCCTGCGGCATCTGGAGGAGGATATACTCGCTGCCGGACAACGGCTTCGGATCATCGACATGACACCTGAAGGGCTCGAAAAACTCCGCAGTGTAGGCCACTGCCAGTTCGCTTTCGCCTCCGACCGCAATCTGGAAGACTATGTGTACAACGCTTCGGATCTGCGCGACCTTCCGGGCCGGAAATACCAATCCAAACGCAACCACATCAACCGCTTCGAGGCGGAATACGAATACCGCTACGAGCCTATGACCCGCGACCATGCTGCGGAGTGCATGCGTCTGGAAGCCGAATGGCGCAAGACCCGCAGCGGACATACGGGCGAGCTGTCGGCCGAACAGCGGGCCATGCAGCGGGCTTTCGCCCATTTCGACCGGCTGGGACTTATCGGCGGCTGCATCTACGTCGGTGATAAACTCGTCGCTTTCACTTACGGCTCACCGATCAACGACCATACGTTCTGTGTTCATGTCGAAAAGGCCGACACCGAATACGACGGGGCTTTCACCATCATCAACCGGGAGTTCGTGGCGCACCTGCCCGAGCAATACACGCTCATCGACCGCGAAGAGGACCTGGGTATTCCGGGACTACGGCAGGCCAAGCTCTCCTACCATCCGGCATTCCTCGAGAAGAAATATACGGCCCTCTGCCTCTACCCCGACGAAATAGCCTGCAAACGGCTCTGGATAAAGTGCTTCGAAGACGAAGAAACCTTCATCGACTCCTTCCTGATCGGCCATTACAGCCGCAAGCGGATGCTCGCAGCCGAAGAGGACGGCCGTCTGGCGGCCATGCTGCACCTGATCCCGTTCGAAAGCGAGCTGGGGCGCACGACCTACATCTACGGCGTGGCGACCGACCCCGACTACCGGGGCCGGGGCCTGGCCTCCGGATTGATGCGCGAGGCAATGCGGCGGATCGCAGAAGAAGGGGCCGACGCCGCGATCCTTATCCCGAGCCAGGAAAGCCTCAAGGACTTTTACGCTCCGTTCGGCTTCGAAGACCGGTCGCTTCCGGTCGTTTTCGAAGCGCCGGACGACTTCGACTTCGGCTCGGGCAACCAGGAACAGGATCGGGCCATGGTCTGGCGCCGCGACAACAGCGCACCGCTGCCCGAACGTTTGCACTGCCGGCTTCTCTGATCCCGCAAAGAACCGTTCCGCAGAAAGTACGGCCGGACGCCTCGAGGCGTCCGGCCGTACTTTTTCAGGTCCTTCCGAACACCCGCTTCCGCGCGATCGGATCCGAAGATTCCACTCTTTCGGAGAAGAAGTGACCGATTATCGACAAAATCGACAAAAAAACGTCGAAATCATTGCAAATCATTCGTCAAATGTTTAATTTTGTTAGATTAAAGACTGATATTGTTAATTTTAAGTAAAATCAATCACCATATGAAGAAGCTTATATCTGCTGCCGAAGCGGCGGGAATGGTAAAAGACGGAATGACGGTCATGATCGGCGGCTTTCTGGGCAACGGAAGCCCCCACGCGATCATCGACGCACTGGTTGAATCGGGCGTAAAGGACCTCACCCTCATCGTGAACGATACGGCTTATCCGGACAAAGGCTGCGGACGGCTGATCGCCGGGAAGCAGGTCCGCAAAGTGATCGTATCGCACATCGGCACCAACCCCTGCACCAGCGAGCAGATGAACAGCGGCGAACTGGAGATCGAATTCTGCCCGCAGGGAACGCTGGCCGAACGGGTTCGTTCGGGCGGGGCAGGTCTGGGCGGTGTGCTCACTCCGGTCGGACTCGGAACGATCGTAGCCGAAGGCAAACAAATCATCAACGTCGATGGCAAGGATTACCTGCTCGAAAAACCGCTGCGGGCCGACGTAGCCCTGCTCGGCGCGAGCCTGGCCGACCGATCGGGCAACCTGGTCTATAAAGGCACGTCACAGAATTTCAACCCGTTGATGGCCACCGCAGCCGACCTGGTGATCGCCGAGGTGCGGGAGCTGGTAGAAACCGGAGCGATAGCCCCCGAAGCGGTCCGCACGCCGGGTATCTTCGTAGATTACATGGTCGCTCCGGCCAAATAACCGAACGGCCGAAAGAACAAATCCGCATCTCAATCGAATTAAAAATATCAGGTTATGGAAAAATCAATGATACGGCTTCGGATGAGTGCCAAAGACGCTCATTACGGAGGCAATCTGGTGGACGGCGCCCATATGGTGCATCTGTTCGGCGACGTGGCCACCGAACTGTTGATCATGCACGACGGCGACGAAGGACTGTTCGTGGCCTACGACAACGTCGAATTTCTCGCCCCGGTCTATGCCGGCGATTATATCGAAGCGGTGGGCGAAATCGTGAAGGTGGGCAACACCTCGCGCAAGATGGTCTTCGAAGCCCGCAAAGTGGTCGCTGCACGCCCCGACATCTCGCCCTCTGCGGCCGACGTACTCAAAGAGCCCGTCGTGGTCTGCCGTGCCAGCGGTACGTGCGTCGTAAAAAAAGAGGACCAGCGCATCCCTGAAAGCCGCTAACGGAGTTTTCGGCCCGTTCCGGACACGAAAGCGTCCCGCGATGCGAAGACCGCAGGCAGGAGCGCCGGAGAGAGAAAACGGCCGATGCGGCCGGAAATTCTCGGCGAACAGGTCCGAACAGGTTTAGCCGCCACATCGGACAAAGCAACGGAATTCAACCATTTTCAAACTTTTCAACCAAAGACCCCATGGAAAAACTGATCATAACGGCCGCGATCTGCGGAGCGGAAGTACTCAAGGAACACAACCCCGCAGTCCCCTACACGGTGGAAGAGTGCGCCCGGGAGGCCAAGTCGGCCTACGATGCCGGCGCGAGCATCATCCACCTGCACGTGCGCAACGACGACGGCCAACCCACGCAGGATAAAAACCGCTTCAAACAGGTTATGGACGCTATCCGTGCGGTTTGCCCGGACGTAATCATCCAGCCTTCGACGGGAGGTGCCGTCGGCATGACCAACGACGAACGGCTGCAACCTACGGAGCTGCTCCCCGAAATGGCGACCCTCGACTGCGGCACGCTCAATTTCGGCGGCGATGAAATCTTCGAGAACACGGAGAACACGATCAAGTACTTCGGCCAGAAGATGATCGAGCGGGGCATCAAACCCGAGCTGGAGGTCTTCGACAAGAGTATGATCGAAATGGCGCTCCGCCTGCACAAGAAGGGCTATATCGCCGCCCCCATGCATTTCGACTTCGTGATGGGTGTGAATGGCGGCATCGGAGGCGACATCCGGGATTTCGTCTTCCTGCGGGGCAGCATTCCGGCCGATGCGACCTACACGGTAGCCGGCGTGGGACGCTACGAATTTCCGCTGGCGGCCCTGGCGATCATCGACGGCGGCCACGTGCGCGTAGGTTTCGAGGACAACGTCTATCTCTCCAAAGGCGTTCCGGCCAAATCCAACGGCGAACTGGTCGAGAAGGTCGTTCGCATGGCCAAAGAGTTCGGACGCGAGGTCGCCACACCGGACGAAGCTCGCCGCATTCTGGGACTCAAGAAATAAGATCACGGAAAAAACATCAACACTGCAACACAACAAAACACCATAATGAAAAAAGGACATAAATACGGCACACACCGGGTAATCTCCCCGAAGGGCGTGCTTCCCCAGCCGGCAGACAAGCTGGACAACAACATGGACGAGATCTACGACAACGAGATTCTGATCGACGTACAGACCCTCAACATCGACTCGGCCAGCTTCACCCAGATCTCGAACCAGGCCGGAGGCGACAAAGCCAAAATCGCCGAGATCATGCTCGACATCGTCGAAAAACAAGGCAAACACCGCAATCCGGTAACCGGATCGGGCGGCATGCTGCTGGGCACGGTCGAGAAGATCGGCGACGCGCTCGTCGGCAAGACCGACCTCAAGGTAGGCGACAAGATCGCCACGCTGGTTTCGCTGTCGCTGACTCCGCTGCGGATCGACAAGATCAAGGAGATTCGCCCCGATGTCGATCAGGTCGATATCGACGGCAAGGCGATCCTGTTCGAAAGCGGCATCTACGCCAAAATACCTTCCGACCTGCCCGAAAAGCTGGTAATGTCGGCCCTCGACGTGGCCGGAGCTCCGGCACAGGTAGCCAAACTGGTTCGCCCCGGCAACACGGTGCTGATCATCGGCGCAGCCGGCAAATCCGGCATGCTCTGCTGCTACGAGGCTCGCAAGCGGGTCGGCGTAACGGGCAAAGTGATCGGACTCTGTTACAGTCCCGAGGAGAAGGAGCGCCTGGACAAGCTGGGCTTCTGCCACGAGGTCGTCTGCATGGACGCTCGTCAGCCGATTCCGGTACTCGAAAAGATTACGGAGCTGACCAATGGCGAAATGTGCGACATCACCATCAACAACGTGAATGTTCCCGACACCGAAATGACCAGCATCCTCTGTACCAAGAATACGGGCATCGTCTATTTCTTCTCGATGGCCACGAGCTTCACGAAAGCCGCTCTCGGCGCCGAAGGCGTCGGCAGCGACGTGACGATGATTATCGGAAACGGCTATACGAAGGGACATGCAGAGATCACGCTTCAGGAGTTCCGCGAATGCGAACCTCTCAGAAAAATATTCACCGAGCTGTACGCCTAACCAATACGAACGACACCTGCCGCCTTTCCTCATCGTCCCCGCCCGGCGCAAATTAAAAAAGCAGGACGGATCCGACTTACCGAGGCAGGGAGGCACTCATCGAAAATAGCCGTCCGCCGCATCCGTTTTCGATGAGCGGACGGCGAAAACAAACGCTCGCTACATCGGCGAAAAAACACAAACCGCAACAACGTAACAATCGAACGAAACAAATAAAATCAAATGACACCTCTCACACCCGCAATGAGCCGCAGAAAAGAATTCTTTCCCGAAGTGACCGACCAGCAATGGAACGACTGGCACTGGCAGGTAAAAAACAGGATTGAGACCGTAGATGAGCTCAAGAAATACATCAAGCTGACCGCTGAAGAGGAGGAAGGCATCCGCGAATCGCTCAAAACGCTCCGCATGGCCATCACGCCCTACTACCTGACGCTGATCGATCCGGAAAATCCGCACTGCCCGATCCGCAAGCAGGCCATTCCTACCGTCGAGGAGCTGAAGCGTTCGCCCGCCGACCTGGAAGATCCTCTGCATGAGGACAGTGATTCGCCCGTACCGGGTCTGACGCACCGTTACCCCGACCGGGTACTGTTCCTGATTACCGACATGTGCTCGATGTACTGCCGCCACTGCACGCGCCGCCGCTTCGCCGGCCAGCACGACTGTGCAACCCCCGAGAAACAGATCGACGACTGCATCGACTACATCGCCCGTACACCGCAGGTACGCGACGTGCTGCTCTCGGGCGGCGACGCCCTGCTGGTGAGCGACGAAAAACTCGAATATATCATCAGCCGTCTGCGTGCCATTCCCCACGTGGAGATCATCCGCATCGGCTCGCGCACCCCGGTCGTGCTGCCTCAACGCATCACACCGGAATTGGTGAACATGCTCAAGAAATACCACCCGATCTGGCTGAACACCCACTTCAATCATCCGAACGAAGTGACCCCCGAATCGAAGCAGGCCTGCGCACGTCTGGCCGACGCCGGTATTCCCCTGGGCAACCAATCGGTGTTGCTGCGCGGTGTGAACGACTGCACGCACATCATGAAAAAGCTCGTACACGAACTGGTGAAGATGCGTGTGCGTCCCTACTATATTTATATCTGCGACCTGTCGCTGGGCATCGGACACTTCCGTACCCCGGTATCGAAAGGCATCGAAATCATCGAGAACCTCCGGGGACATACCTCGGGTTACGCCGTTCCGACATTCGTCGTGGACGCTCCGGGCGGCGGCGGCAAGATTCCCGTCATGCCGAACTATGTCATCTCGCAGGCTCCGAACCGCGTGGTACTCCGCAACTACGAAGGCGTAATCACGACCTATACGGAACCAACCGACTACAAGGACGAATGCCACTGCGAAGAGTGCGAGAAAGCACGTCGGAAGGAAGGCGTGGCCGAGTTGTTGAGCGGCGGACGTCTTTCGCTCGAGCCGTCCGAATTGAGCCGCAAGACCCGTAACCACAACCTTTAGAACGTAACGCTGCAAGACCAGCCCGCACCGGATTGGGATTCGTAACGAACATATCGGATTTCGGCAGCCTGGCCATCGTCGGCCTGGAGAAGAACACGGGTAAAACCGAATGTCTGAACTACATTCTGGGACAACTCGGCGGCCAGGCGGAGCGTTTCGCCCTGACTTCGGTCGGAATCGACGGCGAGAGCCGGGATCAGGTGTGCCAGACGGCGAAGCCCGAGATCGAGATTCCCGAGGGAATGATCTTCGTCACCTCGGAGAAACACTACCGGGAAAAACGGCTCGCGGCCGAGGTCCTCGACGTGAGCCTGGAACGGACGGCGCTCGGGCGGCTGATAACGGCCCGCGCGAAGATGAGCGGCAAATTGCTGCTCTCCGGACCTTCGGACACGGCGGGCCTGAAAGCCCTGATCGACCTGCTCAAATCCCGGGGCGTAGGCACGACGATCGTGGACGGCGCCCTGTCGCGGTTGAGCCTGGCTTCGCCAGCGGTCACCGAAGCGATGATCCTGGCCACGGGAGCTGCCGTCGCGGGAAATATTCCCGAACTGGTCCGCAAGACGAAATACGTTTACGAACTGATCGGGATCGAAGAGATCGAAAAGGCGCTGCGTACCCGGCTCGCCCCCCTGACGCAGGGGGTGTGGGCCGTCAGCGACGGCGGCGAACCGATCGACCTCGAATTACCCTCGGTGCTGATGCTCGAACGGAGCGGAGAAAACCTGTTCCGGCACGGCCGGCGGATTTACGCCACCGGCATCGTCACGGACAAGCTGTTCCAACTGCTGCGAACGCAACAACGGGAAGTGGAGTTGATCATCCGCGACTTTACGCGGGTGTTCGCCTCGCCCGAAGCGTTTTACGCTTTCCTGCGCCGGGGGCACCGGATCAGGGTGGTACACCGCAGCCGGCTGCTGGCCGTCACGGTCAATCCGACGGCTCCGTCGGGGCTGGTGCTCGACTCCCGACAGTTGTGCGAAGCGATGCAGGAGGCGTTGCAGATACCGGTTTACGACGTAAAGAAAATGCCCGAATAGAAACGAATACGGCTCACACGAACAGAATCGAGGATCTTAAAGTCCCCTCCGAGGAGGGGATTTAGGGGAGGGTTAGAATTGGATACGCGGCGGAACGCCGCGAATGGAGCCGGCCCGAGAGAACCGAAACGAACAATTAAC
>ERZ824488.3944-NODE-3944-length-10491-cov-5.525872_pt1 | contig 10491 bp, 8 predicted proteins | sample MGYA00519936_ERZ824488 | MGnify/ENA primary metagenome ERZ824488 (study PRJEB31778, sample SAMEA3449153) | human gut metagenome | biome: human gut; feature: human-associated habitat; material: faeces | place: United Kingdom | collected 2010/2012 ...
TTATTATAACATTGGTCTTTCTTTTTTTATCTTCCCCAAATAATTTTACACTATCATTAAATCATATTCATTGAACTAATCCATATTTTATGTTATAATAATACCCCATTAGAAAGAAGGGGAATTATGAATAGCAAAAGTTATCAAGAGTTTTCAAAACTTAAAAAAGAAACAAATAGAAAAATTAGATTAAATGGATTAATAAAATTATATAAAGAAAATCCCGATGATAAAAAAATAATGATAACATTAGTTAAAACCCTTGGAGATTTCCAAGAATATAGACCTAAAGCTAAAGAAATAATGAAACTAATAGCTTCACAAAATAATTATTATTCTAATTATTTATATTTAGGAAAAATGGAATCAAAAGATAATAACTTAGATAAAGCCAAAGAAGCCTTTCTAAAAGGATTAGAACTTGATCCTGATAATTTACTATTATTATTTGAGATAGGAAAAATCGAAAAGAGATTACAAAATTATGATGAAGCTCAAAAATATTTTAAAAGAATATTAGATTTTGGCTATGACAAAGGAGCAGTCTTAGAATTAGGAAAAATAAAAGCAGCATTAGGAGATTATAAAAGAGCCAAACTATTATTTAAATCAATTCTAGCAAGAAATGAAAATAAAGAAGCTTTATGTGAACTAGGCAAACTATATTTAGTAGAAAATAGTTTAGATTTAGCAGAAACGTCATTTTTAAAAGCATTAAAAATTGCAGAAAACAAGCAAGAATCTTATGTTAGTCATAAAAACTTTCTAAAAAAAGTATATTTAGGACTAGCCAGACTAGAACTAAAACGAGAAAATCCTCTAAAATCACGTGAATATTTAAAACCAATTTTAAAGATTGAAAAAGATTCTCAATTTTTAGCAGAACTTGCTAAAACTTATTATTATACTAAAGATTATGAGATAGCTAAAAATATTTTAACAAATATAAACGATTCTCAAAAAGATGATGTAATATATCGTGAACAAGCTAAGTTAGAAGCTAGATGCGGTGATTATGAAAAAGCTAAAGAAACCTTAGCAAAACAAGATTTTGCAAATGCTAATGCCAAAACAACATTAGATTTAATTACTCCATATTTAAAAACAAATGATATTGAAGCAGCTTTATATTTATATATAAAATCCCTAGATAAACATGCCCAAAGCAGTAAAAAACTCCATATAAGTTCTATAAGAAGGATAGAAACTTATCTTAAATATCAATTAGGGATTTTATCTGAAGATTCTTCTTTAATGGATTATCAATATGCTAGGCAATTAACAAATTATAACAAAAACCAAACTATAGATTTTTCTTCTAATCATTTTAGTGATGATACTGACATTGAAAAATTAATCGAAGATGTTAAAGCCAATCTAAATAGTGAAACTCTAACTTTTGTTCGAGATGCTTCGGATATTTATCAAATGCAACTAGAAACACCTTTAAAAGATAATCAAAATCAAGATATCAAATATATTGAAGTTGCCACTATCATAAACACTGATAAAATTTTATCGGTATATCCTATCAAAGAAACATCCACTTTAAAAAAATCATTGCCTAAAATAAAAGTAAGAAAATAGCATATTTTAAAACTTTATTTTTGGTTTAGTTTAAAAGATTAGTCATAGACTTAAGTAAGGTGATATTCCTATGCTTAATAAAAGACTAATTCTTTTTTTTACAATGACCGCTTTAATTTTTATTGGACTTATCATGATTTATTCTTCATCCTATATTTGGGCTGAATATAAATTTGATAATAGTTTAAAATATGTCCTGCAACAAGGTCTTTTTGTCATTATTGGTTTTGTTATAATAGCTATTTTATTAAAGCTTAATTCTAGCTTTTTTTATAAAAATGCTAAATGGTTTTTAATAATTTCTTTTATTTTATTAATTCTAGTTTTAATTCCTGGAATAGGAGTAGTAAGAAATGGTTCTAGAAGTTGGTTTGGTATAGGTTCTTTCGGAATTCAACCTAGCGAAGCTATGAAATTGGCTATAATTATTTTTTCAGCCAAATATTTAAGCGATCATAAAAAAATAGGAACTTTAAAATCAATTTGGCCGGTGCTTTTAATTATGATTTTATCCTTTTTGCTAATCATGCTTCAACCAGATTTTGGAACTGGGGTAATTTTAGTTATTTCCATTGTTCTACTTCTGTTTGTCGCTGGAGTAAAAATGAAATATTTTTATGGCTTTGGGTTAATCGGAGTAATCGGAGCCATAATTCTAATTTTAATCGCCCCATATCGTCTGGAAAGAATAACTTCCTTTTTAAACCCCTGGAAAGATCCTTTAGGAACAGGTTTTCAAATAATTCAAAGTTTATATGCTATTGGACCAGGAGGCTTATTTGGTTTTGGATTTCTAAACTCTAGACAAAAACATTTTTATCTTCCTGAACCTCAAACTGATTTTATCTTCTCGATAATTTGTGAAGAATTTGGAGTAATCGGAGCTTTAGTAGTAATAGGACTCTTTGCACTTCTTATCACCATGATTATAAAACTAGCCTTAGAAGAAGAAAATCTTTTTAAGAAATACGTAATATTTGGATTAGGTTTTCAAATAGTATTTCAAACTATTCTTAACTTAAGTGTTGTCGTTGGACTAATTCCCGTCACTGGAGTAACTCTTCCTTTTATCTCATATGGAGGCTCGTCCCTTCTTATCACTATGGTTTCTATGGGTATAATCTTAAATTTATCTAAAAAAACTAACAAGTTCTAAAACAGACTATCATTTTCACTATCAATCTTGTATAATTATAACTATAAATGAGGTGATATAGTGAAAATTATCGTAATCGGAGGAGGACCAGCCGGACTTACCGCAGCTATAAAATCAAAAAATGAAAATAATGAGGTTATTCTTTTAGAAAAAAATAATAAATGTGGAAAAAAATTATCTCTAACAGGAAATGGTAAAGGTAATTATTTTAATGACGATTTTACTATTAATAATTATTTTTCTAATGACTTAAATCTTTTAAAAAATTTAATTACTCAAGAAAATAAAGAAAAACTCTTATCATTTTTTGACTCTATTGGACTAATTCCTAATATTAAAAATGGTTGGTATTATCCTTATTCTAATAAAGCCATTTCCCTAAAAGAAGCTTTACAGCAAGAATTAAGAGCTAAAAAAGTAACTGTTATAACCGAAGAAAAAGTACAGAATATTATAAAAGAAACCTCAAAATTTAAAATAATAACTTCTAAAAATATTTATCAAGCTGACAAAGTCATTTTAGCTTCTGGAGGAAAATCATATCCTAAAACAGGTTCCACCGGAGAAGGCTATCTTTTTGCGGAAAAACTAGGGCATACCATCCATAAAGTATTACCAGCTTTAACCCCCTTAACAGGAGAAGCCCCATACTTTAAAGATTGGCATGGTATAAGAGCTGAAGCTAAAGTATCACTTTATGAAAACGATAATTTAATAACAACTGAACAAGGCGAAGTGCAGTTAACAGATTACGGAATAAGCGGGATATGTCTTTTTAATTTAAGTGGTATCATCAGTAGTGGCTTAGATCAAAACAAAAAAGAAACAATTCATATAGATTTTATGCCTTTTTTAAAAGAAAACACTCCAAAAACAACCTTAGAATTTTTAGAAAGCAGAAGTAAACTTTTAAAAAACAGAACTCTTATCGAATTACTTGAAGCTTTTCTAAACTATAAACTAGCTGAAGTAATTATCAAAGAATCTAACCTCAAAAAAGACCAATATTTTAAAAGCTTATCACTAGCTGCTAAAGAAAAATTAATCGCTAACTTAAGAGATTTTAAACTTTCTATAAATGGCGTAAAATCCTTTGATAAAGCTCAAACTAATACGGGAGGAGTTTCTTTAAAAGAAATAGGTCTAAATACTATGGAGTCTAAAATAGAAAAAAATTTCTTTATAATTGGAGATTTACTTGATGCTTATGGCAAATGTGGTGGTTATAATTTAAGTCTAGCATTTCTAACTGGACTTCTAGCTGGAGAAAACGCTCAAAATGATTAGAGTAAGACAAATATTTATAAAAATAGAAAACAACACTGATAAAGACCTAATAAAAAAACTATCACAAAAATTAAAAGTAAAAGAAAGTGACATTTTAGATTTTAAAATAAATAAAAGATCACTAGATGCTAGAGATAAAAATAATATTCACTATGTTTACGAACTAGATGTCAAAGTAAAAAATGAATCTAAAATTTCAAAAAAATTAAACTCCCAAGATATTTTAAAAACCCCAGAAGAAAAGTATAACTATATTATCAAAGGAGAAAAAACTCTAAATCATAGACCAATTATCATTGGAAGTGGACCAGCCGGACTTTTTACTGCTTATTTTTTAGCAGAAGCAGGCTACAACCCCTTAATAATAGAACAAGGTGAAAAAATAGAAGATCGCCTAAAAACTGTAAACTTATTTTGGACTAAAAATATTTTAAACGAAAACTCTAACGTTCAATTTGGAGAAGGTGGCGCCGGAACTTTCTCTGATGGCAAGCTTAACACCTTAGTAAAAGATAAAAATCATCGCATGAAAAAAGTCTTTGAAATATTCGTCTCTTGTGGAGCTCCAAAAGAAATATTATATGTAAATAATCCTCATATTGGAACAGATTTATTAAGAGAAGTTATCATTAATATGAGAAATAAAATAATAGAAATGGGCGGAGAATTTAGATACAATACCAAACTTACGGATATTAAAATCAAAAACAATGAAATAACTTCTATTACTGTAAATGATAAAAAAGAAATCCCAACTAACTGTTTAATTCTCGCTATAGGGAACAGTAGTAGAGAAACTTTCAAAATGTTATATCAAAAAGGACTAAATATGACTAACAAACCTTTTGCTATAGGACTTAGAATAGCCCATCCTAAAGATTTAATAAATAAAAATCAGTATGGCGAAAAATATTATAATAAACTAGAAACTGCTAGTTATAAACTAACTTACACAACTAATTCTAAAAGAGGAGTATATTCTTTCTGTATGTGTCCTGGAGGCTATGTCATAAATGCCTCATCAAGTAAAAATAAATTAGTCATAAATGGTATGAGTAATCATCAAAGAGATAACAATTACTCTAACAGTGCCCTAGTTATAACCATAACTAAAGATGACTTAAATGATGATGTTTTTAGTGGCCTAAAACTTCAAGAATCTTTAGAAAAAAAAGCTTATCTTCTAGGAAAAGGTAATATTCCAACCCAAAGAGTTCAAGATTTTTTAACCAATCAAGAAAGTGAAAATTTAACTAATATAAATGATATGATTAAAGGTAATTATACCCCAGCTAATCTTCAAAAATTATTTACTAAAGAACTAAATGATGACCTAAAAGAAGCTCTTAATAATTTTGAAACTAAAATAACAGGATTTACAAATAACGAAGCAATCTTATTTGGAGTTGAAACCAGAACCTCATCACCAGTCCGAATTCTAAGAGATGAAGATATGTCCTCTAATATTAAAGGAATTTATCCAGTTGGAGAAGGTTCAGGCTATTCAGGAGGTATAACCACCTCCGCAATCGACGGAATTAAAGCTTTTGAAAAAATTATCGTCCAATATAAACCAACTAATCATTAAAAAATGTCAAAAAAATGCATTATTTACAAGTAATATCATTTTTCGCTTGTATATTTAATTCATTTATAATATAATTTTATTAGAATAAAGGGGTAATCAAAATGAAAAAGATAATGTCAAAATTAACTTTTTTTAAAGAACTCAAGCTTCCTATCAAAATTATGTTAATCGGAGGAATCTTTTTCATTGTCTTAGGAACTATCCTTATTTTTCTATCCTTTAGAAATGAAGTTTTAGATGATAATTATGTCATTACTGATGTAACTGAATATATAAATGAACCTTTAGATAATTTATCTCCTGGTGAAGTAAGAGCCATAGTAACTACTGAATATCAAGAGCAAGGAGAATATAAATTAATTTTTCAAAACTATGCCAAAAAATTAGACAATGCTGATTTAATCAGAGAAGGATCTTATTTTAGTATTATTGATATTTTGGGAAAAGGGTATGAAGTAGACCAAAACAGAATTATAATAAATGAAAAAACATATAAATTAGTTGATGGCACAGTAACTACTGATGAAGGAATAATTGTTGATTACCAAGACAATATCTTATATATTGACTTGCCACCTTCTTTACTTCTTGAAGTTCAAAATATGGAATTTTACATAACCCTAACTGAAAGAGAATTATTTTTTGAATATGTTACCACTCAAGATACTTATTTTAATTTAATTCCTAGTGAGGACAATGATTTCTATACTAAAAAAGAATCTCAATCATATATGATGGATGGTTATGGATATATTAAACTAAATCAAAAATAGACACTTAACAAGTAAAGTTAAGTGTTTTTTATAAAAAATGATTTATAAATGCAAATAAAAATAGTTATTTATAATATAATTTGGTAAAATATTATTATAGGAGATGATGATATGAAATATGTATATTCTTTCAGCGAAGGCAATAAAGATATGAAAAATTTACTTGGCGGAAAAGGTGCTAATCTTTGCGAAATGTTAAGTATTGGCCTTCCTGTTCCCTTAGGATTTACAGTAACCACAGAAGCTTGTTTAAAATATTATGAAAACAATAAAGAACTACCAGAAATCATTATAAATCAAATAGAACAAGCTATCAAAGATTTAGAATCTAAAACCGGTAAAAAATTTGACAGCCAAGAAAACCCTTTACTAGTCTCAGTAAGAAGTGGAGCCAGAAGTTCTATGCCTGGTATGATGGATACTATTTTAAATTTAGGACTTAATGATGAAATAGTAAAATCATTAGAAACTAAAATGGATAAAAGATTTATTTATGACTGCTATCGTCGTTTTATAAGTATGTATAGTGATGTCGTTAAAGGTTATGATAAAAGTAGTTTTGAACGAGTTTTAGATGATTTTAAAAATCAAAAAAATTTAAAATCAGACTTAGAACTAACTGCTGACGATTTAAAAGAAATTATAACTATCTTTAAAGAAAATTATCAAAATTTAGCAGGAGAAGAATTTCCTCAAGATCCTAAAACCCAATTAATCGAAGCAGTTAAAGCGGTATTTAGATCTTGGAACAACGAAAGAGCTAAATTCTATCGCAAAATGAACAATATTCCAGACAATTGGGGTACTGCGGTTAATGTTCAAGAAATGGTCTACGGGAATTTAAATAGCAATTCTTTAACAGGAGTAGTTTTCAGTAGAAATCCTGCTACTGGAGAAAATAAATTATATGGCGAATTTTTAGTAAATGCTCAAGGAGAAGATGTCGTTGCCGGAGTAAGAACTCCTGAAAACATTAATAATTTAGAAAAAATTATGCCAGAGTGCTATTATGAATTAAAAGAAAATTGTAAAAAGCTAGAAAATCATTATAAAGATATGCAAGACATGGAATTTACTGTCGAAAACGGCAAACTATACATGCTTCAAACTAGAAATGGCAAAAGAACTGGGGAAGCTGCTGTAAAAATAGCAGTAGATTTAGTAAAAGAAGGTATTATAACTAAAGAAAAAGCAATTTTAAGAGTAGAACCAAAACTAATTGATCAATTACTTCATCCTACCTTTGACAAGCAAGATCTGAAAACTAAAAAACTAATTGCTACTGGTTTAGCTGCCTCACCAGGAGCAGGTTCTGGAAAAATATATTTTTCCTATCAAGATTTAAAAAAAGCTAAAGAACAAGGCGAGGAAGATCTAATTTTAGTAAGGCTTGAAACCTCTCCAGAAGATATTGAAGGAATGAGCATTTCCAAAGCTATCCTAACTTTAAGAGGAGGAATGACCTCTCATGCTGCCGTAGTAGCTAGAGGTATGGGAACACCTTGTGTATCAGGTTGTGAAACTTTAAAGATTAATGAAAAAGAAAAAGAATTACATGCAGGTAATATTATCATTAAAGAAGGTGATTACTTAAGTATTGATGGCACAACAGGTAAAGTATACCAAGGTAAAACCATAACTAAAGAACGGGAAATAACCGGAGATTTTAAAACATTTATGAACTGGGCCACAGAAGCAAATGGCGTAAAAGTAAGAGCCAATGCCGACAATGCTAAAGATGCTCAAACTGCTTTAAAACTAGGAGCAACCGGAATTGGCCTTTGCCGTACTGAACACATGTTTTTTGACGAAAAAAGAATCTTTGCTTTTAGAAAGATGATTTTATCCAATGATGAAACTGAAAGAAATAAAGCTCTAACTGAAATTCTTCCTTATCAAAAAGAAGATTTTAAACAGTTATTTAAAGTAATGAACGGTTTCCCAGTAACCATTCGTTTACTAGATCCACCACTTCATGAATTTTTACCTAAAAAAAGTTCTGAAATTGAAGAATTAGCAACAAATTTAAATATCAAAACAGAAGACATTCAAAAAAGAATAACAGAACTAAAAGAATTCAATCCTATGATGGGACATCGTGGTTGCAGGCTTTCTATAACTTATCCCGAAATAGCCAAAATGCAAACTAAAGCGATTATTGAAGCTAGCATCGAAGTTAAAAATGAAGGCTATAAAGTTATACCTGAAATAATGATTCCTTTAGTAGGAGAAGTAAAAGAACTAAAATATTTAAAAAATATAATCAAAAAAACTATAGAGGAAGTTTTTAAAGCCAAAAAAACTGAAATAAATTACCTAATAGGAACAATGATTGAAGTTCCAAGAGGAGCCATAACAGCAGATGAAATAGGAAAAGAAGCTGAGTTCTTCTCATTTGGAACTAATGACTTAACCCAAATGACTTATGGTTATTCTAGAGATGATGCTACAAAGTTCTTAAACGATTATTACGATAAACATATCCTCGACTTCAATCCTTTTGAAAAAATAGATCAAAAAGGAGTAGGAGCTTTAATCAAAGAAGCTATAGAAAAAGGTAAAAGTGTAAATAAAAATATAGAGCTTGGAGTATGCGGTGAACAAGGAGCTGATCCTGAAAGTATTAAATTTTTAAGTGAATTAAACATTGATTATGTCTCATGCAGTCCTTATCGAGTACCTATAGCAAAACTAGCAGCAGCTCAAGCTAAAATACTAAATTCAAAAAGCAATTAACAAAAATAATTTTATTTATTTTTTAAAAAGTTTGTTGTATACTATAATAGGAGGTAGTATTAATGAATATAATAGATATAGTAATAATATTTGGTTTATTATTAGGGGGATTTGCTGGTGCTAAAAATGGTTTCTTTAAACAAAGTGTTGTTTTAGTAGGAACAATTCTATGTTTTGTCCTATCCTGGATATTTAAAGATTTTATAGCTAACTTTTTAAGCTATAATTTACCATTTTTCAATTTTGCTGGACCATTCGAAGGTTTAACATCACTTAATATAGTAATGTATCAATTAATAGCATTCTTACTTCTAATGTTTTTATTCACTGCTATTTTAGTAGTAATAATAAGAATGACCGGAGTTTTTGAAAAAATCCTAAAAATGACTATTATTTTAGGAATACCTTCTAAAATATTAGGATTTATAGTCGGAGCTATTGAAGCTTATGTAATACTATTTGTAATTTTATTTTTCTTTTCGCAACCAGCCTTTAATATCGAAATAGTAAACGATTCAAAATTTGCTAATACTATTGTAAACTCTTCACCAGGTCTTTCTAATATAGTAGGCAATATGAATGATGCTGTAAATGATATTTATGAAATAACTAGTAGTTACAGTGTTAATCAAAATACTTATGACTTTAACCGAAGAGTAATAGACAGTTTATTAGAACATGAAGTAATAGATATGGAATACGTAAATAATTTAATAAGCAAGGGAAAAATATCTTATTAAAAAGGAGGAATAATATGATAAAAAATTATAATGGCGAAGATTTAGAAAAACTAGAAGGATTATATTTAATAGATTTCTATGCTGATTGGTGCGGACCATGCAAAATGATGAGCCCAATTTTAGAACAATTAAAAGATATAAATATTATAAAAATAAATGTTGATGAAAATGAAGAACTAGCTAAAAAATATAAAGTAATGTCTATTCCTAATATGTTTCTTCTAAAAGATGGAAAAGTAGAAAAACAATTAATTGGTTTCCATTCTAAAGAAGACTTAGAACAAGAAATAAATAACGTAAAAAGGTAAGAATTCTTATCTTTTTTGTTAATAATTACAAATTTTATATAATTTTAATAATTTGATATGTATTTAAAATGAAATATATAAATTTCTTTTATGAAGTTTTATGTTTCATTTTTATATTGTATTAAATTTTATTAAATAGTCATTTTACAAAATATATTTATTGTTTTATAGTGGTATTGATTTTCATAACTTGGAGGTTTTATTATGACTTATTACGATAAAATTAAAACTGAATTTATAAATAATGAAGTATATAAAAAAGTAAAGGATTATTCTAAAAATAAGAATGATTTACTTACTTATTACAATGTTGGTA
>ERZ824488.3946-NODE-3946-length-10487-cov-3.393117_pt1 | contig 10487 bp, 10 predicted proteins | sample MGYA00519936_ERZ824488 | MGnify/ENA primary metagenome ERZ824488 (study PRJEB31778, sample SAMEA3449153) | human gut metagenome | biome: human gut; feature: human-associated habitat; material: faeces | place: United Kingdom | collected 2010/2012 ...
TGCAGCGCTGCGATAATCCGCACGATTATCCTAGTCCGGATGTCATCGAGGAGGCTCGCGAGCCGTATGTCAAGGCGTCCATCATGACACCGCAGGAGTTTGTCGGCAACATCATGCCGATGTGCCAGGACCGCCGCGGCATTTTTAAGGATATGCAGTATCTGGACTCCAATCTGGTCGAGCTGCATTACGAAATGCCGACCGGTGAGATTATTTATGACTTTTTCGACGCGCTCAAGGCTCGTACCAAAGGTTATGCGTCGCTCGATTATGAATTTATCGACTATCGCAAGAGCGATCTTGTCAAGGTCGATATGCTGCTCAACGGCGATCAGGTGGACGCGTTGAGCTTCATTGCACATAAGGATAAGGCGTATCCCCGCGCGCGCCGCCTGTGTGAAAAGCTCAAGGACAACATTCCCCGCCAACTCTTCGAGGTTCCGGTGCAGGCCGCCATCGGCGGACGCGTCATCGCGCGCGAGACGGTCAAGGCCATGCGCAAGGACGTGCTCGCCAAGTGCTACGGCGGCGACATCACGCGCAAAAAGAAGCTGCTCGAGAAGCAGAAGGAGGGCAAAAAGAAGATGCGCAACCTCGGCACGGTGCAGGTGCCGACGGAAGCGTTCCTTGCCGTCCTCAAGCTGGACGAGTAAATTTTCGGATTGGAGGCTTTTTCATGCTTTTGGATCATTATGTCAGCGCCATGCCCTGCTGGAAGGGCCGCGTAGACAGCGACAGCGATTACGACGCCTTCCGCTGGCACCAGTGGGTGCAGCCGCTCGATCTCAACGACGGCGGTGCGCCGTTCGACGGGGCGCTCGGCTTTGCCTTTGTCGGCTTTTGCAGCGACAAGGGCGTGGCGCGCAACAAGGGCCGCACCGGCACGGCGCTCGCGCCGGACTTCGTGCGCGGCCAGATGTCGAACCTGCCCTGCACCTTTTCGCAGGAGGTCAAGCTCTTCGACGCGGGCGATATCGTCTGCGACGAGATATCCCTCGAGGAGGGCCAGCGTGAGCTGGGCCTCGCGGTCGAGGAGATATTGCGCCGCAGGCTCTTCCCCATCGTGCTCGGCGGCGGTCACGAGACAACCTTCGGCCACTTTCAGGGCCAGCACAATTACCTCAAGGACAAGGGCCGCACGCCGGAGCTCGGCATCGTGAACTTCGACGCGCACTTCGACCTGCGCCCCTACGACATGGGCAATTCCTCCGGCACGATGTTCCGCCAGATGGCGGACGTGTGCAGGGCCGAGGGCACGCCGTACCACTACTTCCCCATCGGCATTCAACAGCACAGCAACACTGTGAGCCTGTTCAAAAAGGCGCGGGAGCTGGGCGTGGACTATGTGCTCGCCAAGGAGATCCAGGGCAGCAACATGGAGTCCATTTTGGAGCGCATGGACACCTTCCTCTACCGCTGCCGCGACGCCTACATCACCGTCTGCACGGACGTGTTCTCCTCGGCCTTCGCGCCCGGCGTCAGCGCGCCGCAGTCGCTCGGACTCGATCCCGAGGTCGTGCTGCCGCTGCTCAAGCACGTTCTGCGCACGCGCAAGGTCCGCGGCTTCGATATCTGCGAGATATCCCCTCGCTTCGATCAGGACAACACCACCGCCAACCTCGGCGCGGTCATCATCTTTGCGGTCATCAACACGCTCTGCCGCATGAACGGTCTGGAATACGCCGCCGAATAAGCGGCGGACGCGATGAAAAAAGGAGACGAAAGCACGCGCTTTCGTCTCTTTTCTTATGCCGTTATCCGAAGAACAGCGGACCTTCTCCGCCGTCGATGTAGCGGTCGCTGTGCGAGCCGACACGCACGAGCTTCAGCGACACGGCGAACAGCGCAAGCACAAAGACAAGGAACATCCATTCGCAGTTAGGGTCCTCCATCGTGGCGATGAAATCATAGGCGCCGTGCAGCAGCGCGGGCATCAGAACCGCCATCGTGCGGCAGCGCTTGGCCTTCACGAAGTCGCCGTCGTTGTCATAGCGCTTGGCGCGGCCGTAGTAGACGCCCATGAACACGCCGAAGCAGGCGTGGCCGGGGACTGCGGTCACGGCGCGCACGAGCGCGGTGCTCAGGCCGTACATGGCGACGTAGCCGAGATTTTCCCACAGGGCGAAGCCGAGCGAGACGAACACGGCGTACACCACGCCGTCGAACTGGCAATTGAAGGCGTCGGAGCACCATGTCCGGCGGCGGAGCAGGATATACTTTGCGCCCTCCTCGGAAAAGGCGACGATGACAAAGTACATGATGACGTTGTAGGGCAGGGAGTTTTCCGCATAGACGCTCCCAAGCAGGGCTGAGCCGAGCTCCTCGAGCACCATCGCGATGACCGTGGCGAACACGCCGCGCAGGATCAGCGAGAGCAGAAGCCCTGACGGCTCCGGCTCCAGACGGTCGGCCCGATAGACCCTGATGAGCAGAAAAATCGCTGGCACGACCGCCGCGGCGATCAGAATGGGATTCATGTAAAGAAGAAACATACGGCACCTCTTGAGCATTGATCTGAAAGCATGATACGCTGTTTTTCGCCGTTTGGCAACGGCCGCGCGAAAAATTTTCAGCGCGGCTTGCCGCGCCGCGCCAAAACGGATATAATAGGAGCAAGATTTTCCCGACCAAAGGAGGCCGACTATGCCGCAGCTTTTGTTTGTGGATGCCTGTGTGCGGGGCGCGGAGTCCCGCTCCCGTATGCTCGCCGAACGCTTTTTATCGTCCTACGCCGCTGCGAATCCGGACGCAGCGATCCTTCGCCGCGACCTCATGCGCGACCGTCTCGAGCCGCAGTACCCCGAGGTGCTGGCCTGCCGCGACGCGCTTGCCGCCGCGGGGAAGCTCGACGATCCGCTGTTCGCCGACGCATGGCAGTTTGCCCGCGCGGACCGCATCGTGCTCGCTGCGCCGTTCTGGGAATTATCCTTCCCCGCCATTCTGAAAATTTACCTTGAGCGCGTTTCCATGCGCGACATCACCTTCGGCTACGAGAAAAGCGGGCTTGTCGGCCGCTGCCGCGCGGAAAAGCTGCTGCTCGTCACCACGCGCGGCGGGGATTACTCCCTGCCGGAAACGGAATGGATGGAGATGGGCGCGCGCCAGCTCAAGGCGCTGTGCGCCATGTTCGGCATCCCGAAATTTGAGCTGCTCTGCGCCGAGGGGCTGGACGACGAGCGCGTGGACGCGCAAGCGCGGATGGACGAGGCCCTTGCCCGCGCCGACGCGCTGGGAAAGACCTTTTGACGCGAAAGAGGAGAAGGCTGCGGCCTTCTCCTCTCCCCTATTACAGCTCCAGCGAAAGCTGCTCGCGCTCAAGCCCGCTCGGGTCGATGCCGAACTCGCTCGGCAGAAAGCGCGGGCAGACGTTTTCCGATGTGCAGATGACCGACGCGGCCAGCCGCGTGCCGATCTCGCAGGCCTCCGCCATTGTCTTGCCGTAGGTCAGGCCGATGGTCACGCCCGCGAAGAAGGCGTCGCCCGCGCCGGTGGTGTCCTTCACGTCCACCTTCTTGGCGGGGCACCAGCCCTCCTCACCGTCGTTCGTGGCATACACCGCGCCCTGCGCGCCCATCGTCACCACCATGCGCGGGATCTGTGCGCTGCGGATGCGCGCGGCGAGGAGCCTCTGCATCTCCTCCGGCGTCTTGTCGTCGTAATCCTCGGAGAAAAGAATGCCCGCCTCCTGCTGGTTGCAGACGAAGCAGTGCGTCGAGCGGAAGAAGTCGCGCCGCTCCACCGCGATGCTCATGTTCGACACCACCGCGTACACCGGCTTGTGATATTTCTCGGCAAGGGCAAAGACCTTCTTCACGATCTCCTTATCCATGTCGATCTCAAAGGCGATGCTGTCGGCGCGGGAAATGATCTCGTCGCCCTGCTCCTCTAAAATGCTCAGGATCGGACGGAGGTCGGGCCGCTTGGAGATGGCCGCCACCACGTCGCCGCCGTTGTCGAAGATAGCGAGCCAGGTGCCCATGCCGTCCTTCGTTACGCGGATGTAGTCCGTGTTGACCTTATGCGCCTTGAGCTTGCGCACCACATCCGCGCCCGCGCCGGTGTCGTCCACCAGACCGATGAAGGTCGGCTGCAGCTCGACGTTGGCAATGTCCTCCACAATGTTGCGGCTCACGCCGCCGTGCATCTGCTCCACCCGGCCGGCGTTGCGCCCGCCGGGAATGTAAACGTCCGAGGGATAGCCCTTGATGTCCACAAAGACCGCGCCCAAAACGACAATGCCCATTTCTCTTCTCTCCGTTTCGTTGGTTTCTGCTTCCATGATAACACACTTTCCACGGACTGCAAGCCCCTATCCTTTTTCCGCGCGTGCGGCGCGGCGATACTCCGTCGGCAGCGCGCCATAGGCCTTGCGGAATTCGGCGGAGAACTTGCTCGCGCTCTCGTAGCCGATGGCAGCGGCGATCTCCGCCATGCTCGCGTCCGTTTCGCGCAGCAGCTCTGCCGCGCGCTCCATGCGGTGCTCACGGATGTGCGCGGCGATGGACTGCCCGTAAACGGTCTTGAAGACCTCCTTCATCGTGGAGGGGTTCATCAGGAAGCGGCGCGAGAGCTCGTCGATGGTGATGCGGCTGGAGAGGTCTGCGGTCAGCGCCTCGTGGACGCGGCGGATGGTCTCAAGCTGCTCGGCGCTGCACCCGTGCGCGCCCTCGAGCGCGTGCGCGTCGAGCGGCGGCAGGTGCGGGGCGGAGGCGACGTCCTCGCCTTCCTCGGGGCAGGCGATCTCCACGGTGCGCTCGATCATGCGGTGCAGCAGCTGCGCCTGTTCGCTCTTCGCAGCCTTGTAGTAGACCTCCTTGCCGTCGCGGCGGCTGACGATCAGTCCGCTCTCACGCAGCTGGCGCAGGTGATGCGAGAGCGCGGGCGGGCTCATGCCCATCATGGCCGCGAGGTTGACCACGCACTCCTCGCAGTGGCACAAAAGCCAGAAGAGCCGCACGCGGTTTGCGTCGGAGAGCTGGCGAAAGACCAGCGCGACGGTTTGAAAATACTCGGTCCTGCGGAGGTACTCCTCCAATTCATGCAGATGTGAGGCGTCCTCGTGCTGATGGGGAAGCTCAAACGGTTCCATATTTCCGCTCCTTTTCCGGTAGTCCTGTGTGTCGAATCTCCCGTTTGGCAGGACTTTTCGCCCGTTCGGCAGAGAACGCGGCGAAGTCCTTGACTTTTTCGGGTATCTTCAGTATAGTACAGCCATAAGAATTAAACAAGTGCTTAATTGTTTAAGCGACAAAAAGAAAGGGGCATTTTAGGATGAAAAAGACCTATCCGATCGAAGTGGACTGCGCCAACTGCGCGAACCTGATGGAGGATGCCGCGAAGAAGACCGAGGGCGTCGCGGACGCGGTGGTCAACTTCATGACGCAGAAGATGACGGTGGAATTTGCCGACGGTCAGGACCCCAAGACCGTGATGAAGGCCGTTTTGAAGAACTGCAAAAAGGTCGAGGACGACTGCGAGATCTACCTGTAAATCACACCGCCCCGGGGACAGACCTCGGGGCGGACTTCTACGGAGGGCTTTCCCATGACGAAGAAACAGAAAAAGATGCTCTATCGCATCTTGGCCGCGGCGGTGCTGTTCCTCGCGGCGAAATTGATTCCCCTGCCGATGTTCGTCTCTGCCGCGCTCTATTTCGCGGCCTACCTGACGGTCGGCTATGACATTCTGCGCAAGGCGTGGAAGGGCATCTGCAACCGGCAGGTGTTCGACGAAAATTTTCTCATGGCGGTTGCGACCGTCGGTGCCATCGCGCTGGCACTCTATGAAAGGAGCGGCGACTATTCCGAGGCCGTTGCCGTTATGCTCTTTTATCAGATCGGCGAGCTGTTCCAGAGCTACGCGGTCGGAAAGTCCCGCCGCAGCATCACCGCGCTCATGGACATCCGCCCCGACTACGCGAACATCGAGCGCGACGGTAAGCTCGAGCAGGTCGACCCCGACGACGTCGCCGTCGGCACGGTCATCACCGTCCAGCCGGGCGAGAAAATTCCTATCGACGGCGAGATCGTCGAGGGCGCGTCCACGCTCAACACCGCGGCGCTGACGGGCGAGAGCCTCCCGCGCGACGTGATGACCGGCGACGAGGTCATCAGCGGCTGCATCAACATGACGGGTGTTCTGAAGGTCCGCACAACGAAGGCGTTCGGCGAATCCACGGTTTCCAAAATTCTGGAGCTGATGGAAAATTCCAGCAGCCACAAGTCCCGCTCCGAGAGCTTCATTTCCCGCTTTGCCAAGGTCTACACCCCCGCCGTGTGCTACAGCGCGCTCGCACTCGCCATTCTGCCGCCGCTTGTGCTGACCGTCTCCGGCGCGGACGCGGACTGGGGCACCTGGGTCTACCGTGCGCTGACCTTCCTCGTCATCTCCTGCCCCTGCGCGCTTGTCATCAGTATCCCGCTCAGCTTCTTCGCCGGTCTCGGCGGCGCGGGCAAGGAAGGCGTGCTCATCAAGGGATCCAACTACCTCGAGGCCCTCTCCCAGACGAAGACCGTCGTATTCGACAAGACCGGAACGCTCACGCAGGGCGTTTTCGAGGTCAGCGCCGTGCATCACAGCCCGATGGCACAGGAAAAGCTGCTCGAATACGCGGCGCTTGCCGAGTGCGCATCCTCGCACCCCATCAGCAAGAGCCTGCAAAAGGCTGCCGGCGGTGCGCTGGACCGCTCCCGCGTCACGGACATTCAGGAGCACAGCGGCCGCGGCGTGACCGCGGTGGTGGACGGTGTGGCCGTCGCCGCCGGAAACGGTAAGCTCATGGAGGAGCTGGGCGTCGTGTGGCACGAGTGCCACAGCGTCGGCACCATCGTCCATGTTGCTGTAGACGGCAAGTATGCCGGACATATCCTGATCTGTGATATGATCAAACCGCATGCGAAAGAGGCGATTCAGGCGCTGCGGAAATCCGGTATTAAAAAGACGATTATGCTGACCGGAGACTCCAAGCGGATAGCCGATCAGGTAGCTGCAGATCTTGGAATTGATGAAGTTTACAGCGAACTGCTTCCTGGTGAAAAAGTAAGTAAAGTGGAAGAGCTGCTTGCCGCAAAGACAGAAAAAGAAAAACTTGCCTTCGTAGGTGACGGCATCAACGATGCACCGGTACTGTCCCGTGCCGATATCGGTATTGCGATGGGAGCACTTGGTTCCGACGCAGCAATTGAAGCAGCTGATATCGTTCTGATGGACGACGATCCGCTCAAGATTTCCAAAGCAATTCACATTTCCAGAAAATGTATTCACATTGTTTATGAGAATATTTATTTTGCAATTGGTATCAAAGTATTGTTCCTGCTTCTGGGAGCCATCGGTATCGCTAACATGTGGATGGCAATTTTCGCAGATGTCGGAGTTATGATTCTGGCGGTTCTGAATGCAATTCGTGCTCTGTTTGTGAAAAATTTATAGAAAGACGAGGACACAAAATGGCAAAAATCAATCCGGAAGAAGCTGATCTGTGCTGTGACTCCTGTGAGGTTCATGAAAATCTGGTAAAGATTGTCAATGAGACCATGCCAGATGAAACAGAGCTTTACGATCTGGCAGAGCTTTTCAAGGTATTTGGTGATTCCACGCGGATCCAGATCCTGTTTGTCCTGTTTGAGGCAGAGGTATGCGTCTGCGACCTGGCAGAAGCACTGCACATGACACAGTCCGCAATTTCCCACCAGCTTCGCATTCTGAAGCAGAATAAGCTGGTAAAGAGCAGACGAGAAGGAAAATCGGTGTTCTACTCTCTTGCAGATGGTCATGTACGGACAATCATCGCACAGGGACAGGAGCATATTGAAGAGGATTAAAAAAAGCATAAGATAGCAGAAACGTCCCGCAGATGAGAAATTTCATTTGCGGGACGTTTCTGCTTTTCACATTCATTCTTTATTTGGTAAACCATGCTTCCCGAACATGCTGTTTTAGAAGGTTCCGTGCATTTTGGAAGCTGTTTTTTTGCTTTGTTTACATAACCGAATTATGTAAATCATTTCTTGAATTTCATGATTTATACTCCTCGGAGTAATACGGAATGCAGAGATACATACCGTCCGTGATCTGGTTGGAACTCAGGTGATTGATCTCACGGACCTCAGCAATGTAACTGGAAATATCGGAGTATTCTTCTGTACGATATTCTTTGGCGATGTCCCACAGTGTATCGCCGGAAGAAACGCGGATACTGGTGTAGTATTTGTAGGTTGGAGCTTTCGGCTCACTGTCTGCCTGCGTATTCTGCGGCGTGAAGTGGAAGATTAAAAGAAATGTGACGGCAACCAGAGACAGGAGAGCGGCGGCTACGCGGATCTGCAGTTTTCTTCTCTGGATTTTTCGTCTTTCTCTCAGTGATTTTCTTTTCTTTGCATTGGTACTCATGTAAAATTCCCCCTTGATTTGTGATAGAAGAGTAGTTGTGCTACGTGAACATTTGTTCTTTCGAATATATGTTCATTATAATAAAAGAACGTATGTTTGTCAATACGAAATACGAACAAATTTTCGAAACTTTTGTTTGCGTTCCGGTGGGATTTATGGTAAAATTTATTTGGTATATTTTAAGCAAATATCGTATAGAAAGAGGGGACTACCCTAATTCATATAAAAAACGAAACGACAGGAGGAACATACGATGGCTGGAGACAAAAATAAACTGACAGAGAAACAGAGACAGATTCTCGAATATTTAAAACAGGAAATTTTGCAGAGAGGATTCCCGCCGTCTGTGCGTGAGATCTGCGAAGCGGTTTCCCTTCGTTCTACATCCTCGGTACATGCACATCTGGAAACACTGGAGCGGAAAGGCTATATCAAACGAGATGCAACAAAACCGAGAGCCATTGAAATCTGCGATGAAGGATTCCATACCGGCCGCCTTGGTGCAATCCAGGGAATTGCATCGGAAGACACCGCATCCCAGAGTGAGGTTGCACAGATTCCGCTGATCGGCAAAGTAGCTGCCGGAGAACCGATTCTTGCGGTAGAGAATATTGAAGGATATTTCCCAATGCCGGTAGACCGTCTGCCAAACGCAGAAACGTTCCTTTTAAAGGTACAGGGCGAAAGCATGGTAAATGCAGGTATTTTAGACGGTGACCTTGTTCTTGTGGAACAACAGGCAACTGCGGAAAATGGAGAAAAAATTGTCGCTCTGGTCAATGATTCCGCTACAGTAAAAACATTCTACAAGGAAGACGGTTATTTCCGCCTGCAGCCGGAAAACGATGAGATGGATCCGATCCTTGTGAATGATCTGCAGATCGTAGGAAAGGTAATCGGAGTATTAAGATTTTTATCCTGAAAAATAAAAGAAGAAAATAAAAAATGTTGTGAAAAAACGAACAAGAAATCGGCCTGTAAAATTCGGCGGTTTCAGAGGAAAAACCGGTGATTTCTGAAAGTAACTCTTCAACTATTCGAAAAACCTGCGTTTCCCGAATAGTTATATAGAAGAAATACTTCTTTTATTTTCCCGGTTTTTCTGTTTAGAAAGGCTCATTTGCAGTTATGAAATCAAAAATTACGTATCACGAACAAACCGATATGGAAAATACACTGAAGCTCCGCGAGGTTCTGAAGACGCTTCCCTCTTTTACTTCCGAATTTTTCCGCGGCATCAGCACAACGACATCGACCAGCACACGAATCAAATATGCATATGACCTTCGGATCTTTTTTCAGTATCTGCAGAAAGAAAATCCGGAACTTGCCAAAATTCCCATGGATCAGATGTCCGTTGATGTGCTTGACCAGGTCACTGCACTTGATCTTGAGGAATACACAGAATATTTAAAGGCTTATATCGGTTCCCAGGAATCTTATACCACCAACGGGGAAAAAGGCCTGAAACGAAAATTGTCGGCACTTCGGACGTTCTATTCCTATTATTTCAAAAAGGAACTGATTGAGACAAATCCTACGCTGCTTATCGATATGCCGAAGCTCCACGAAAAAGAAATTATCCGTCTGGAGCCAAATGAGGTTGCGGAGCTTCTCGATTTTATTGAATCCTGCGGCGACGGGCTGAGCAATCATCAGCGGGCCTACTATGAAAAAACAAAGGAACGTGATTTTGCAATCATTACTCTTCTGCTTGGCACGGGAATCCGTGTGTCGGAATGTGTCGGGTTAGATATTGAGGATGTCGATTTTAAAAACAATGGCATCAAAGTGCTTCGAAAAGGTGGAAATGAAATGTTTGTCTACTTTGGAGATGAAGTTGCCGAGGCACTGAAAAAGTATATCGAAGTCCGCGCAGGTATTACACCTGTGGCAGGACACGAACACGCACTCTTCTATTCGGCGCAGAGAAAACGGATCAACGTCAAGACGGTGGAAAATCTGGTGAAGAAATATGCGTCCCAGGTGACGACAACGAAGAAAATTACGCCGCATAAACTGCGTAGTACGTACGGTACGACGCTGTATCAGGAAACAGGCGATATTTACCTTGTAGCCGATGTATTAGGTCACAGAGA
>ERZ824488.3947-NODE-3947-length-10484-cov-3.449420_pt1 | contig 10484 bp, 10 predicted proteins | sample MGYA00519936_ERZ824488 | MGnify/ENA primary metagenome ERZ824488 (study PRJEB31778, sample SAMEA3449153) | human gut metagenome | biome: human gut; feature: human-associated habitat; material: faeces | place: United Kingdom | collected 2010/2012 ...
TTATTTTATAAGCTACTTTTCGGCTCTTGGTATGGAGCCTGCCTTTCTTAAAATAAGAAACGATATAATTCTAATATTGATAGAATTCTTTCATTTGCCAAAGATTGAGGATGTTACCATTAGGGAGGATGATAGAAATAAGTTTTTAAAATCAATAGAAAAGAAATAATAAATGTCAAATCAAACATCAGATAATAATAAACGAATAGCGAAGAATACATTGCTTCTTTATGTTCGAATGCTCTTTATGATGGGTGTGAACTTATATACTTCACGAGTTGTCTTGAATGCATTGGGAGTAGTGGATTTTGGTATAAATAATGTTGTTGGTGGCGTAATAGCAATGTTAGGATTTCTAACAGGCTCATTAAGCTCTGCATCATCTCGATATATAACTTATGATTTGGGTAAGGGGAATATTATGATGATGAAAAAGACTTTTGGAAATATATTGAGTATCCACTTTATATTGGCAGGTGTTGTGCTGGTTGTTGGAGAAACTCTTGGGTTATGGTTTGTTACTACTCAATTACAAATACCAGAAGGTAGAGAGACTGCTGCTTTTTGGGTGTACCAATTTTCTGTCTTGTCTTCAATTTTAGGAGTCATAAGTGTGCCATATAATGCAGCTATCATTGCCCATGAGGAAATGTCTGCTTTTGCATACATCTCTATTGTTGATGCTGTTTTTAAATTATTGGTGGCATTTTTTATTGTGATATCTCCTTATGATAAGTTGATAGTCTATGCTTTATTGATTTTTTTGATAATGCTTTTTGATAGAGTTTTATATGGCATATATTGTAACAAGCACTTTGAGGAAACAAAAGTTCATTTTTCTTATGATAAGAAAATGTTTAAGGAAATATTTGCTTTTGCTGCTTGGACGATGAATGGTAATTTGGCAATAATTGGATTTACGCAAGGTATAAACATTCTCTTGAATATTTTCTTTGGTCCTGCTGTAAATGCTGCACGTGGCGTAGCTGTTCAAGTACAAGGTGTTTGTCAACAGTTTTGTGGTAACTTTCAAATGGCTTTAAATCCCCAATTGACAAAATGTTATGCACAAGGAGAATTGGAATATATGCACAAACTGTTATGCAAGAGTTCTAAATTCTCATTTTATATTCTATTTTTTATAGTTTTACCTTTAATGTTTGAAGCGCCATTTGTATTAAAACTTTGGCTTGGAAACGTGCCAGAACATACTGTAAATTTTTTACGCTTAATATTGGTGTCAAGTCTTTTGTATTCTCTGTCAAATCCTATAATTGTGTCAGTACATGCAACAGGTAAATTAAAGAAATTTCAGATTATAGAGGGGACGATGTTGTTGTCTATAGTACCTATCGCTTATGTCTTGTTAAAATACTTTTGTGTTATTCCAGAATATGTGTTTCTTGTTCATATAATTGTAGAATCGTGTACGCAAATTGTTCGTTTAAAAATAGTTCTTCCTATGATAAATATGCAAATGGTCGATTATTTCAAAAAGGTAACCCTACCTATAGTTGTTGTGGTTATTTTAACGCCATTGTTACCATTTGTAATTCATAAAATTAGCTTTGCTAATGAGTTTTTGGCTTTTTTGGCTACTTGTAGTCTGTCTGTTGTTAGTTGTTTGTTGATTATTTATACAATTGGTTGCTCTTCTTCCGAGAGATGTTTTCTAAATAATAAAATTACGTTGATTCTAAGAAAATGGAAAAAATAAAAAAATACAGGGCAGATATGGCTTTGGGACGTATTTTGGCGATTTATTGGGTAGTATTAATTCAGCATAATTTTGCTCCCTATCATCCAGATTGGGCATGGGTTGGTAATGGTCAGTATTTTATATTTGATAGAGTTTTGGATTTTACATCATATATTACATTACTGACAATGCCTTTATGCTTTTTTATATCAGGTTTTATTTTGCATAAGACGGGTGGTCTATATAAAGAAAGTAATTTCTTATTTTTTTGTATAAATAAAGTTAAGCGTTTGTATGTTCCATGTGTCTTATTTGGTTCCATTTTTGAGTTAATTTATAATGGTAAGATATCCTGGCAATGTCTAATAGGATTTAAGCATTTGTGGTTTATATCATATTTGTTTTTATACTTTATTGTTTCTTATTTTCTATTAAGAAATATGACCATATTAAAAATAGTTGGAGTAATATTAGGGACTCTTGTATTGAGGACTCTTTTAAAACACTATGATTTACCTGTTCTCGGAATAATGACCTATTATATTTGGTTCCTATTAGGTATATTGGTTGCAAAAAAAGAAGATATGTTTCACAAGTATGATAAATTTTATTTTATTGGTTTTTGTTTTTTTTACCTCTTGAAAATTTTCCAAATACGAATTGGGGGGGGTACAGAGAAAGGCGATTTTTTATATGAAATCTTTGCTGTATTTTCATTGTTAAAAATTTTAGCTATAATTTCAAATAAAATAGAGAAATACAAGGCCTTTAAATTGTTAGATGAAACTTCTTATGGAGTTTATATATTTCATATGATATTTTTATATGTTTTCTATTGCATTTTTAAAAATGTTATTGGAGAACAATATATGATAGATAATGAGGTTGTTTTAACATCTATCCTGGCTATTTTTACAGTGCCGTTTTCTATTATTGCAACATTGTTATTGCAGCAAACTAAAATATTAAAATTATGATGTGTAAGCCAAAAATTAGTGTATTAATACCAGTTTATAATTCAGAAAAGTATATTAAACGTTGCATAAAAAGTGTGTTGTCGCAAACTTTTCTTGATTTTGAACTTTTACTAATAGATGATGGAAGTTCTGATTCTTCCGGTGATATTTGTGATACATTTGCAGAACAAGATGAGCGCATTAAAGTGTATCATAAACAAAATGAAGGTATAAGTGCTACTCGTGAATTCTGTATAACTCATGCTCAAGGTGATTATATTCAATTTATTGATAGTGATGACTGGGTAGAACCTGATATGTTACATGAAATGTATAACAAAGCCAAAGAATGTGATTCTGATATTGTTGGATGCAATTTTATACAAGAGTTTGGAGATTACGAAATTCCTACTATTGCTATTTATAACTCCAAAGAAGATTTTCTGCGTTCTGTGATTGGTAATTATTGGGGAGTATTATGGAAACTGATGATACGAAAAGAACTGTTTACTCGATATAATATTCATTTTCCTAATGGTATTGATGGAGGTGAAGATTATTTTGTTGTTGTTTCTTTGTTATTAAAAAGTAAAAAAGTATCATTTGTTGATTTTTATCCTTATCACTATGTTCGTAATAATAATAATTCATTCATATCTTCACCTTCATTTGAAAAAATAATGTTTCAAGTTAAAGCAACAGAAATGGTAGAGGAGATTTTAATTGAAGAAGGAATGATTAGTCGATACTCTAAAGAATTAACAAAAAGAAAGGTTGCAACGAAGATACCTGTAATGCGCTCGGATTTTTTTAGAGGAATAAAAGTGTATGGGAAGCTTCCTCTTTCTTCATTTCGATATGTGATAGGTAAAAAAAATAAATGCTATTTTATTTTCGCGTATTTCGTATTGTTTTTTATGAAGTTTAAACAATAAATGCTTATAACATGATAATACTTTTCAATTTGTTGATATTAATAGTATGTGTCGTAATATTTTACAATATTAAGGCTGGCTTTCTTCTGGCACTTATACTTAAAATATTAGTGCCTTCAGTTGTACGATTGCAATTCGGACCTATAAATCTGGCAATCAATGATGTGATTACTATTGCTTTGTCAATTTCATATGTTTTTCATATGAATAAAATACATGCAGTAATGCCTTCTAAGTTAAAGAAGTATTTTTGTATTTATATCTGTTCGATACCAATTCTTATAGTTTGTTCTACAGCATTTGTACCATATTCTTTTCAAGTATCTTCATTTCTAAAAGGCTTCCTTTTTCAAATGATATTGTTTATAGTTTTAGGATACTACGTATTGGCGGTTTCAAATATAAGGTTTGTCATAAATGTGTTATGTGTAATTTCCATATTTGCAGGATTATATGGAATTTTTAGTTATGTTGTTGGAAACAATGTTTATGTAGGCTCATTGAACCTTTTATATGGTAGTGAAGATGTGTTTGCATATTTTATGGATGAAGAAAGAGGGGGATTACAAGGAAGAACTTATGGGACAATGGGGCATCCATTGGCGTGGGGGCAATATTGGAATCTATTTATTAGTATAGTGTGGTTTTTGAAGACATACATAAAGAAATATGTTTTTATATTAGTTTTTATAATTGGATTAGTCAATATTATACTTTGTGGTAGTAGAACTGCAATTGTCACTTTGGGTGTTTTCTTGATTTTTGTTTTATTGCATTATGGTTGGAAAAGGCTATTGATTATTTTACCCTCAATATATTTGGGAATGATTCTTTGTCTTTCGATAGTTCCTCATACTTCTAAAAATGCAGGTATTATCCAATATGTAGAATCTGGCATTTTCTTTTGGGATAGTTCTTATAGTGAGAAAGCTGGAATTGCGGGTAGTGATAAGCACATGCGAGAAAGACAATTAGTAAAATCAATAGAGGTTATGAAAAAAAATCCTATTGGTGGAATTGGCTATAATTACCAATATTATGTATTACAAAGTAACCGATTTGTTACAGATGGTTTGTTTGGTTTAGAAAGTATAATATTTAAATTATTAGTGGAGCAAGGAATAATGGGTTTTATTGTATTTTTCTATACATATAATCTTCTTTTCAGATTTTCAACAGCGTTATATAGAGATAAAAGAAAAAGGATGTTACTATATGGGTATTTTGCATCATTTCTTACGAGTATATGTTTTACAGGAATTCAAGGTGCATCATATTCATATTTTATGATATTTCTATTTTTAATATTATTAAATACAAACAAAAATGATTCCAAAAATAATTCATTATTGCTGGTTAAGTAATGATCCTATACCAGATGATCTAAAAAAGTGCATGGATTCTTGGAAGGAGAAACTTCCTGATTATGAAGTTATGCTATGGAATTTTGATAGATTCCCGAAAACAAAATTTCAATGGGTTAGTGATGCTTTCGATAACAAAAAGTATGCTTTTGCTGCAGATTATATAAGATTGTACGCTCTATATAATTATGGTGGTATTTACTTGGATATGGATGTAGAAGTTCTTAAATGTTTTGACCCGTTGTTAGAACTTCATACATTTGTTTGTTGGCAAAAAGAAATGAGTGGTCTTGAGGTCGCAGCCTTTGGTTCTGAGAAGCATGCAGAATGGTTGAAAGATTGCTTGTCTTACTATAAAAATCGCCCTTTTATCAAAAATGATGGCTCTTTTGATACAAAAGTTTTGCCTACTATTGTAGAAGATGAATTGCGTAATCATGGTTATGATTTAGTGAATTGTTCGTCATTGACTGAGGCTAAAATGATAGAAAATACTCACAAGATACCTGTGTTCCCTTGTGAATATTTTAGTCCAAAATCATATAAGACAGGAAAAATAGAAGTTACAGATAATTCTTACTCGATTCATCATTTTGCGGGGTCTTGGTTAGAAGTACCTAAATATGAAGAAATTGAAACAAAATTTTGGAAATTGTTTGGATTGAAGAACTTGAATATAATTAATAAAATAATTTGGCGTTTTAAATGATTATGGATAAACATGCATATTTAATAATCGCTCATTCCAATTTGGAGCAATTACACAAGCTTTTGCTTCTCTTGGATGACCCTCGCAATGACATATACATCCATTTGGATTTGAAGTCAAAGTTGGATATAAAAAAGATTACCCCCCCCACATATGAAATATTCTCATTGTAAATTTTGTGAAAGAGTTAATGTAGGTTGGGGTAATGTAAGTCAAATTCAGACTGAGTTTAATTTGTTTGAACTTGCAACACAAGTTGAACATTCATATTATCATTTGATTTCTGGTATTGATTTGCCTCTGCATTCTCAGGATTACATTCATAGATATTTTAACGGTAAAAACTTTGAATATATTGGCTATAGTCCAAGTTGGAATGTGAGAGAGCGAGTTTACTGTCATAATCTGTTTCTTGGTAAGTTGAGATATCCAAATCGTTATGTCAGAGGAGGATTTCAGAAATTGAGACAGATTTATAATAAGTTCCAGATTCTTTTGGGTTATAGAAGAAAACAACCTAAATATGAATTTCAGGCAGGATGCAATTGGGTTAGTGTTACTCATGATTTCGTACTTTCATTGCTCGAAAACAAGGATGAAATTCTCAAGATGTATCAATATGCTTATTGTCCTGATGAAATTTACAAACAAACATTCGCTTATAACTCGGAATTCAGAAATCGTATTTATAATGTGACTGATGAATTTGAAGGTTGTTTGCGAGAGATTGACTGGAAGCGAGGTCGACCATATATTTGGCGCAAAGAAGATTACGATTACTTGTCTCATTCTAACAGACTTTTTGCCAGAAAGTTTGATGAAAATGTAGATGAGGAGATAATTAATATGTTGATTAATAAGATAAAGAATGAATCAAACTCCTAAAGTTTCGATGTTAATTCCCATATATGGGGTTGAAAAATTCATTGAACGTTGTGCTATTTCTCTTTTTGAACAGACTTATCAAAATATAGAGTATATATTTGTAAATGACTGTACTAAAGACGATAGTATCAATGTACTTGAACGTGTCATAAATCGCTATCCTAATCGAAAGCCTTTTGTTCGAATCATTAACCACGCACAAAATAAAGGCTTGGCAGGTGCAAGAAATACGGCAGTTGCTAATGCTACTGGAGAATTTATTATGCATGTGGATAGCGATGACTATGTAGATAAGGAAATAGTTCGTAAGGCTATTGACAAACAATTACGATTCGATGCTGATATTGTAGTCATTGATTTTAAAAAGGCTAGCCCTAGTTTTTGTAAGATAACTAGATATGCTTCATTCAGTAATCCTGAAGAATATTGTCTTACAGTTTTGTCTCGTAAAAATTCAAATAGTATTTGGGCAAAATTGATAAGACGTTCTTTGTATGTTGATAATGGCATAAAGTGTAAACAAGGATGCAATCAGGGTGAAGATTACCAGATTGTTCCTATATTGCTATACTATGCTAAGAAAATAGTCAATCTAACAGAACCATTATATTATTATGATTGTTCCAATGAGGGGGCTTATTCTAATAGCTTTACTATAAGTAAACATGATCAGAATTGGGAGTCAATGAATTTGGTTAAGTCTTTTTTTGAAGATAAGAATAATATGTATAAGTATGCTGTTGATTGTGGAAGAATGCGTCAGATAGCAGATGATTTGATGATCAGTGCAAAGACTGATGGAGCTGTATCAAAATGTTATTATGAATATGCCCGTACTCAATTGAAATGTATTGCTCCGGATTGTAAGAGAAACGTAACTCTTGGAAAAAAGATAGTTTTATCCTTGTCTTCTAATTATTGTTTGATGAAATCATATGCTCTATCTATGAGATGGTTGAGACATCATCTCATAATGATAAAATCTAAAATATCAAAATGAAACCAATAGGACTAGTAACTTGCTACTTCCATCATAATTATGGAAGTATGCTTCAGGCATATGCCACAGAGATGATTATGCAGCAGATGGGACTTCCTTTTCAAACCATCGCTTGTAAGGCTCCAATCAACTATATGCAAGAGAATAAAATTCTCTACATCATCAAGAAATTGTTGATTGCAGATTGGAAGATGCGTTTGGGTAAGATGAAGATCGAGCGTGCCAAGAAAGAGGGCAGCGTCTCCAAAAAGGAGCTGCTGCTGCGCATTGCAAAGATCCCCGGCGTCTATATCCCGGCATTCTACGATGTGGAGTATTACGAGGATGGCCGGGTCAAGGCCATCACCCCCAACGAGCCGGGCATCCCGGCGCGCATCACCAAGGCCATCATCAAGGACCTGAACGAGTTTGCCCCGCCCACGAATTTCGTGGTGCCCATGGTGGGTGCCATTCAGGATCGCGCCAGTATCGAGGTGCTGCGCGGCTGCGTGCGCGGCTGCCGCTTCTGTCAGGCGGGCTTTCTGTACCGCCCCATGCGTCAGCGTGACGCGGGCCTTCTGAACAGGGCGGCGCAGGAGCTGTGCGCCAACACCGGCTATGAGGAGCTGAGCCTTTCCAGCCTGTCCACCTCTGACCACGGACAGCTGGAAGAGCTGCTGGATGATCTGAACGAGTGGGCACCCAAGGAGCATGTCAGCCTGTCGCTGCCGAGCCTGCGCGCCGACAACTTCTCCATGGCGCTCATGGAGCGACTGCAAAAGGGAAGAAAGACCGGCCTGACCTTTGCGCCCGAGGCCGGCACGCAGCGCCTGCGCGACGCCATCAACAAGAATCTCACCGAGGAGGACCTGCTGGCCTCCTGCCGCCGCGCCTTTGCCGGCGGCTACAGCGCGGTCAAGCTCTACTTCATGCTGGGACTTCCGACCGAGACGGACGAGGATGTGCTCGGCATTGCCGAGGTCGCGTCCCACGTCATGCACGCCTGGCGCGAGAGCGCGAGCAACAAGAACCGCGGCGTGCGCATCACGGTCTCGACCTCGTGGTTCGTGCCCAAGGCGCACACGGCGTTTCAGTGGGAGCCGCAGATCCCCAAGGAGGAGTACGAGCGCCGCGTGAAGCTGCTGCGCGAGAATATGCTGACGAAATCCGTCACCTACAACTGGCACGATTCCGACACGAGCTATATGGAGGCCGTCATTTCCCGCGGCGACCGGCGCCTTTGCAGGGTGATCGAAACGGCGTGGCACAAGGGCGAGCACCTCTCCGCGTGGGAGGAGTATTTCTCCCTCGACCGCTGGCTCGAGGCCTTCGAGGAATGCGGTCTTGACCCGCACTTTTACGCCAACCGCAAGCGCGAAAAGGACGAGCTGATGCCCTGGGCGATGATCTCGAGCGGCGTGACGGAGCAGTACCTCTGGCGCGAGCATGAGCGGTGCTACCAGTCCGTCACCACGCCGGACTGCCGCACACACTGCAACGGCTGCGGCGCGAATCTCTTATTGGGGAGGCCCTGCGATGGCTAAGCTGAGACTTCTTTTCACCAAGGAGGCGCAGGCCTCCTACATCTCGCACCTCGACACGATGCGGACATTCCAGCGCGTGTTTCCCCGTGCGGAGCTGCACCTCAAGCACTCCAACGGCTTTCACCCGCACCCCATCATCTCCATCGTCCTGCCGCTGCCGGTGGGGCAGTCGAGCGACTGCGAGCTGCTCGACTTTGAAACGGTGGAGGAGACCGACGGCGCGGGCATCGCCGAAAAGCTCAACACGGGTCTGCCCGCGGGCTTGCGCGTGCGGGAGTGCTATCCGGTCACGCGCCCCGTGCGCGAGTTCACGTTCCTGCGCGCACGGCTGGAGCTGCTCTATGATAACGGCGTGCCCGCCGGCACGGCGGACGCGCTGCGCGCGCTGTTCGCGCGCGAAACGCTGATGATCGAAAAGCGCACCAAGCACAAGGAGCTCGCGCAGATCGACATTGCGCCGCTGATCCGCGAAATGACCCTCACCGAGCAGGACGGCAGCATCCTTGCCGACGCCGTGGTCGCCGCGCAGAACCCGGGGCTGAACCCCGCCTATCTCGCACAGGCGATCGAGCGCGAGCTTCCGTCGCTCAAGCCGGACTTCGTCCGTGTGCGCCGCACGGAAATTTACGATACAGAGGGGAACGTTTTTCGCTGAAAATTGTACGCGCCGCGGCAACTCTTGATGATTTTATCGAAAAGTACAAAATTTGTGCTTGCAATTTGGCGAAAAGCGTGATATTATCTTTTTTGGCTTTTTGACGAAAGCACTCTCGGATCGGAAAGAGGTGAACACGAGCAATGAAGGAAGGAATCCATCCCAATTATCAGCAGACTACTATTACTTGCGCCTGCGGTAATGTGATTGAGACAGGTTCCACCAAGGCGAACATCAAGGTGGAAGTGTGCTCAAAGTGTCACCCCTACTTCACGGGCAAGCAGAAGCTGGTCGATACCGGCGGCCGCGTTGCCAAGTTCAACAAGAAGTTCGGTCTGGACAAGTAAGAACAGCGAAAGAGGTCTGCGGAAGCAGACCTCTTTTTCTTTACATTTTTCGTTCCCTTGCGTATACTGAAGGAAAGAAACGCAGAAAAGGTGATTCCTATGGAAGAAAACAAACTCAAAACTGTGGAGCAGCCGCGCGACCGCGTGGTGCTTGTCGGTCTTTCCTCGCCGGTGCTCAAGGCGGACAGCGCGGATGAGGAGAGCATGGACGAGCTTGCCGCGCTCGTCGAGACCGCCGGCGCGGTGAGCGTTGCGACCGTGCTGCAAAACCTTCCGTCCCCGAATCCGCGCAGCTTCATCGGCGAGGGCAAGGTGGCGGAGATCAAGGAGCTTATCAGCTCGACCGAGGCGACGATGGCGATCTTCGACAACGACCTGTCGCCCTCGCAGATGCGCGTGCTGACGGAGCTG
>ERZ824488.3950-NODE-3950-length-10479-cov-3.101209_pt1 | contig 10479 bp, 8 predicted proteins | sample MGYA00519936_ERZ824488 | MGnify/ENA primary metagenome ERZ824488 (study PRJEB31778, sample SAMEA3449153) | human gut metagenome | biome: human gut; feature: human-associated habitat; material: faeces | place: United Kingdom | collected 2010/2012 ...
CCAATGTATTTGCCTTCAAGATTATAATAGTTTGCGACATGTTCATCATTTTTGCTTTTGCTTACAAAAAAGCATTTCTTTTGCAAATAGAGCCTTTCACCTTTATACAAAGTGATTCCAAAAATATTGATTTGGGCTTTTTTATTGCTAGTTACAATATCGCCTGAATTGTGTTTTGTATTTCTTACTATCACTTCATCTAATGAAAATTTTTCTACCTTTTCGTTTTCCTTTGCATATATAAATTGCTCATCAACCAATATCTTTGTGTATTTGATTGGCAAAGCCTGGAATATAGTATTCTCTTTCAGTTTTAGCCATAATCCACATTTTCCATTCTTATATGCATAAATAGACCATACAATGTGGTATTTGAATTGCTCTTGCTTTATATAGCAGGCATCTATTTCTGTTAACTCTTTTTTTAAAGCATTAAATAAATAATGTGTTTCTCCATTATGCAAAATAACATGCGGATAGTAATTTTCTTTCTTTGTAAAAGTTTCTCCTATAAAACTTCTGTTTTCTAAGTCATATACTCTTATTAACTTGTTTTTTAAAGTTAAATATGCAATATTGCTTTCCATTTGTATTTGAATATAACAAGAGCAATCTTTTGGAGATAATATACACTCTCCAAATTTAGAATAAATAGCTGCTTCTCCTGTTTCTGTTACTATTGTTACATAGTCATTAAAGTCATATTGGAAACTTCTATTATAGTTTTCGTGTTCATTGCAGGTTAAACGATAATGTTTTACTGCATCACAAATCACTTCACCATCATATGTTAAAAATCGCATTTTATGGTCTTTTTTCACTAAGATACAGTCTTGTAATTGTATACATGCTGGTTCTGTATAAGATTTCCATTCTTCTTCTGTGCAATGTCCTAAAAGCACTCCATTAAAATTGAGAACTTTGTAGTCGTGGTTTTTTGGAGAATGTATAACAACATATCTCTCATGTACCCGTAAATCTTCGCCTTGTTTCAATCCATAAATATTAGCTTCGTTCATCCTGCTCATCCTTTCTTGTTATGGAACGTATTTATAAAGTTACTGCAAAAGCATTTTGCTTTATGTCAACTATTTTATCACGAAAGTATATATTAGTCAATTAAATTTATTTATTTCGCCATATGTATCAAGTAATTATATTTTGCTGAATGTCTTAATTCATCTGTCATAATTGACATTAATAAAATATAACTATTTCCACTCGGCATAACTCCCATTATTCTTCTATATTTTACAACCGCTTCTAACTCTCCAAATAATGCTTTTTCAAGCCCTTCTTTATACGTAAAATTATTATCGCAAGTATCATTAGAAGTATCCACAGGAATCATCTGTCCTGTAAAATTAAAATACAATTCCCTTAAAATTCTATTATGCTTTCTTTCATCATCACGAATACTAGTAATAATCTCTTTATCCTTATCATTAGGTGCCATTTTTATTAAAGCATCATAAAAAATCTCATCAGAACGTTCATCACCTACAGACCTTCTAATCATATCAACAGCCTGATTAAAAGAAATTATTTCATCATTATTTCCTACAGTCATTCCTGCAGTTCTAAAATCAAAACCATTGTTTAGGTTATTAGGATTAAATCCTTGATTAACAAATGGTCCGTTATTCATCCCATAATATTGAGTATAAGAATTCAAATCTGAAAACATATAACAAATCCTCCTTTTTGGAATATAATATGCAAAAAGGAGGAAAAATGTTATACATTAAAATACTTTAATAAATTTATTTTTTCCAAATTGAAGTATTTTTTCACTAGTAGATAAATCAATTATCATGTTAGTATCACTTATTAGTTCAGAATCAATTTTAACACCATTGCCAAGAACCATTCTTTTAGCTTCACCTTTTGAATTAGCAAAACCAACCTTAACGAGTAGCTCGCAAACATTTATTTGTTTTTCATCTATACTAACCGCTTCTATATTATCTCTTATACCACCATGTGCTACATCTAAATACTTTTGTTTAAGCTCATCAAATTCAGAAACATCATCATACATCTTTAATAATTCCTTAGCAAATTCAAAATGAGCTTCTCTAATATCTCCATTCATAATTTCGTCAATCTTATCAGAAGACAAATCAGTAGCAAGTTCAAAATATTGTCTTAATACATCATCAGGAATCTTCATACTCTTAACAACCTTATCAAAAGGATCATCATTAAGTCCTATATAATTATCCAAAGACTTGCTCATTTTCTCTTTTCCATCTAAACCAACAAGTAAAGGAAATGTCATAACAGTTTGAGGGTCCTGATTATAATCTTTTTGTAAATCTCTACCTACAAGTAAGTTAAATGTTTGATCTGTACCACCAATTTCAATATCAGCATTTAATGCAACTGAATCATATCCTTGCATTAATGGATATAATAACTCATGTATAGATAAAGGTAATCCATTTTCAAATCTTTTTTTAAAATCATCTCTTTCCATAATTCTAGCAACAGTATATTTAGAGCATAGTTTTATTACATCTTCAAAATTCATCTTAGAAAGCCATTCTGAATTAAATACAATACGAGTCTTATCCTTATCTAATATTTTAGTTGCTTGTTCAAAATATGTCTCAGCAGATTTTCTTGTTTGCTCAAAAGTAAGAGCAGGTCTTGTTTTATTTTTACCAGAAGGGTCACCTATCATTCCAGTAAAATCACCTATAACAAATATGACCTCATGTCCCATATCTTGAAATGCTTTTAATACTCTTAATACCACACTATGACCAATATGTAAATCTGGCCTTGATGGATCTGCTCCAAGCTTAATAGTTAACTTCTTTCCACTATTTAATTTTCTATCCAAATCTTCCTCTGAAAAAATTTGTACAGCCTTTCTTTTAATAATGTCTATATTATTCATATTAATACCTTCCTTTTTTTCTATTTTAATATTCGTACATATGTTCTGTATAAGTACATACATAATATTGGCAGATAATAAACTTTATTAAATTATTTTAAAATCTGCTCCTGTGATTTCATGCAAAATATTTATATTATAGAAGAACCCTTGGATAATTACCTTCATAGCAAACCATTGGGTCATAGCATCACCTCCTAAAAAGTAGTTACTCACATACAATTATTTGTATAAAAAAATAGCTCATCCATATAAAAGGACGAACTATCTCGTGGTACCACCTTTATTCACAATAAATTATTGTCTCATTAATAGCGTATTCGAACGCAAACCGTTAATTACTATAAGATTTGTAATTCAAGAATTATCCGAAAATAATTTTCACCAACCATTATCTCTCTAAATTCAAAATAAAACTCTACTAATATCTTTTTAAAACGCAATTAAATTTAACTTATGTTAATATTGTAACATCTATACAAAACAAAAGTCAACAGTCAACTGTTAATTTATAGCACTACCATTAACATATAAAGTAAATCCGTTAAAATCAATATTTGAATAGCTTGTATCTGCATCATCTAAACTTGTTACATAACAATCTCCTGTCAATTTTAATTTAGAAAATGAATCTAATTTTAAAACAATAGATTTAGCTGTTTTGTCAGAATTGATTGTAGATTTTAAAGAACTTCCTTCTGTTAGGTTTATAGTAACTGTACTTATATTATCACATTCTATATTTCCAACTAATGATTGATTTTTTGCATTTAATGTAACATTACCACCATTACTTCCTGAGTTACTCCATTCAGAAGTACCTTTATAAATCTTCCTTATTTCTGAATATATAATACTACTTATTTATTGAAGAAAAATTGAAAAAAGATATGAAACTAAAATTTCATATCTTATCCCGAAAATTTTTTTATTTTTTTCTAACTCTATGTGTTTCAATTACAGTATCAATTAAAATTAATATCTCTGCTATTCGCTCACAATAGATATTATTATAAATTAGTCCAAATACAAATAGTAATCCAATTACAATATAAATAAACTTTTTAATAATTTCCCATATACTGTCTGGTTCTAAAATAGTAACAACTATAAATTTGACTGCACATAAAATAATTAGTGCTATTGAAAGAATTCTCATAGATGGATTAAAATAGTATGCTACCATACAGAAGAATAATAACAATGATGTAATAAATTTTATCAACTTATTTTTTAACATGTACTTTCCTCCTCATCTATTCCACTAATATCTTTCTTTTTAATATGATTAATAGCTGTAACTATTCCTGAAATTAATACATATAAATAAAAATTAATACCTCTATTTAATAAAACTGCACTTCCCATTACATTTTTAGGATATACGTTTCTGAATATTTCTGTAAATGCTCCTTCGCTAACTCCAACTGCTCCTGGTGATGGGATTCCTGATACAGTTGCAAAAAGTACTGATTGCATTGTAATAATTTCTGCTATATTGTGTTGATTAAATCCTAAGGCTCTATATGTCCAATATGTAATACTATAATAAATTGTAAATTGCATTAGGGTAGTAAGTAATACTTTTAACATTAATAATCTATTATTTCTTATATAAACTGCGCTTTCTTGATATCTTGCTAGTTCGCTTTCAAATTTTTCTTTTTTAGCATCTAAATTTTTAACTCTGAAGAATTTTAAGACTTTAAGTGCAAATTCAATTAGCCATTTTGATAGTCTTCTTGAATATACTCCTATTATAAGAAGTAATAATGCTGTTGAGTTTAATAATATTCCTATAATAAAACAAATAATTAGTACTTTATTCAAATATTGATAATTAAATATCAAACTAAACAAAGCGAATCCAATTGTGATTATTTGCATACTTGTTAAATTGATAAGTAATGCTAATGTGGAATTGGCAACTGAAATTTTGTCTTTGTACATATAGTAAACTTGCATTGGCTGACCTCCACTGGCTGCAGGGGTTATTGAGCTAAAAAAGAAACCTATAAATGCATATTTTACATTTTGCCAAAAAGATGTTCGTTCATCTAAGTTTTTTAATGTTCTTCCTAAATTAATGGCTTCAAGTACTAAATATAAAAACATACAACCAATTGCTATTGCAACAAACTGCAATTTTACTGATTTTAAAATTCCAAAAATTTCAAGTATGTTTTGGTCTTTAAATAAAATGTAAAAAGTCAAATATATAAGAAGTGCAAACACAACAAAATTTTTTATAAAATTACCTTTTTTCTTTGTTTTCATTTTCTTTCTTCTTTCTTTTAATTATTTTTTTCTACAACAATATCTGCTAAATCATATTTTATAACTTTGCTTAATTCTTGCAAAGTAAGTTCTACTTGATATCCAATTTTTCCTCCACTAAATAGGATTGTTTCAAATTCAGAAGCGGTTTTATGAATAACTGTTCTAAAAAATTTTTTCATGCCTATTGGTGAACATCCTCCATGAGTATATCCTGTTAAAGGTAATAATTCTTTAGATTTAATCATTTCAACATTTTTCTCTTCAACACTTTTGGCTGCTTTTTTCAAATCAAGTTCTTTGTTAACTGGTAATAAGAAAACATAGTGGTTGCCACTTTTTCCAACTGTAACTAGTGTTTTGAAAACTGTGTTTGGATTTTCATTTAAAGCTTCTGCTACTTCCATTCCACTAATAGCTCCTGACTCTAAGTAATTATAATGATTATATTTTATTTTCTTTCCATCTAAAATTCTCATAACATTTGTTTTTTCTTCAACTGACTTCATTTTTTACCTCTATTTCATTTTTAAATAGCTTTCTATAAAACCGTCTAAATCTCCATCCATAACGGCTTGAACATTTCCTACTTCATAGTTTGTCCTATGGTCTTTAACAAGTGTATATGGGCAAAAAACATATGAACGGATTTGACTTCCCCATGCTATTTCTCTTTGAATTCCTTTTAAATCTTCTATCTTTTCTTTTTGTTCTTTTTCTTTTAAATCTAATAATTTAGATTTTAGCATTTTCATTGCTGTTTCTCTGTTTTGAATTTGTGAACGTTCTGATTGGCATTGAGCTACTATGTTTGTTGGTATATGTGTTATTCTTACTGCAGATGATGTTTTGTTTACGTGTTGTCCTCCAGCTCCAGAGGCTCTATATGTATCTACTCTTAAATCGTCTGGATTAATATCAAGTTCTATATCATCTGTAATTTCAGGTAAAACTTCAACAGATGCAAAAGATGTATGTCTTCTACTATTACTGTCAAAAGGTGAAATACGAACTAGTCTATGTACTCCCATTTCGCCTTTTAAATATCCATAAGCGTTTTCTCCAATAACTTCAAATGTAACACTTTTTATTCCTGCTTCATCTCCTTCAAGGAAATCTACTTCATTTACTTGATAATTTGATTTTGACGCCCAACGTGTATACATTCTATACAACATTTCAGCCCAATCCTGAGATTCAGTTCCTCCAGCTCCTGGATGAATTGTAACAATTGCATTATTTTTATCATATTTTCCTGATAGAAAAGTTTGTAATTCTAATTTTTCTATTTTATCAGAAACTATTTTTGTATTATTTAATATTTCTTTTTTCAAATCTTCATCAAATTCTTCCATGACTAGATCTGTCATTTCAATTAGATTAATAACTTCATCATATATTTTTGAATAGCTTGAAACAACTTCTTTTAAAGATTTTATTTTCGCTAATACTTTTCCAGATTCTTTATTATCATTCCAAAAATCATGTTCTAGTGTCTTAGCTTCTAAGTCTTTTAATTCTTGCTTTTTTTCAGCAATGTCAAAGAGACTCACCTAAACTTTCTATTTTATCTTTTAAGTTATTTATTGTCTTTTTATTTTCTTCTAATTCTAACAAAAACTCACACCCTCTCTAATTTATTAATTCTTTTAATATTATAATATTACGCATCTTAATATGTCAATCATTGCAAGCAATGAAAGTTGTTTATATTTTTCTCTTAGAAAAAAACGAATATTTTTAAGTACGTATTTTTATATACTAGGGTGTTCAGAGAACTTTCTAATATATAAAAAGAGATTTTCGATATTTTTTGTCATATCAAAAATCTTTATCACAATATATTTTAATCTATATTTTTCTGTTTTTTCATTCCGTCTTCATCATAATTATCCATAAAACTATGAACTTCACCGTCTTTAATATATGAAATAATTGTATTTAAGTTGACATTTTTTGTACTGTTATAAATATTCATATCAACATTATTATATACACTACGAAGTTGTTTGATAAGTTTCTTCATTTCTTCTCTTTTTGAACCGCCTCCACCGTTGTCACACATTGTGCAATGCTCAGTGAATCTGCAAGCACATTGTATAAAATGTAAATCATTTCTTTCTCTCCATCTTATTATATCCGCTTCTTTTACATAATATAATGGACGTATAAGTTGCATTCCTTTATGAGAAGTACTATATAATTTTGGCATCATAGTTTGTGTTTGTGCACCATATAACATTCCCATCATAATAGTTTCAATAACGTCATCAAAATGATGTCCAAGAGCAATTTTATTGCATCCAAGCTCTTTTGCTTTCCTATATAAATAACCCCTTCTCATTCTAGCACATATATAACATGGATGATCATCAATTCTTTCAACAGATGCAAAGATATCAGTATCAAACATTGTAATCGGAACATTAAGCAATTTGGCATTATTAATAACTTTTTGTCTGTTTATAGGATTATATCCTGGATCCATTACTAAAAAAACAAGTTCAAAATTTACTTTTCTATGTTTTTTTAGTTCTTGCATACACTTAGCTAAAAGCATAGAATCTTTACCACCAGAAATACATACTGCAATCTTGTCTCCATCTTCAACCATATTAAATTCTTTAATACCCTTTATGAATTTTCCCCATATTCCTTTACGATATGTAGTTATTATTGATTTTTCAATTTCTTCATATCTTTCCATATAAAACCTCTTTCTTTACATCAATTCATTGTAACATTTATCAAAAATATTTAAAAATTTCTCTATATCTTCCTCTAATACTAGATGACTTAAACTAATTCTCCATGAAGCAAAAGCTCTTTTTCTATCATGTGTCATTGCCATAACAATTCTAGATGGAGTAATTGTAACAGTACATGCAGATTTTATAGAAACACAAACTCCATATTCTTCTAATTTCTTTTTAAACTCAACTGCTTTAATTCCATTAACACTTATATTTAAAATGTATGGATTATTTTTAGAAACAGTATTAATTTTTACATTATCATATTTTAATAATTTATTTCTTAATTTCTCATTTAAGTTAGTTACATAATTGTATCTTTCTTTGAAATTATCAAATGCTAATTCTAAAGCTTTTTCGAGTGCACATATTTGTCCAACAACTGGCGTTCCGCTTCTATATATAGTTGTACTAGTTCCACCATTTATTAATGGTTCTAAAACAATATCTTTCTTTTTGATTAAACCTCCAAATCCATTCAAGCCATAAAATTTATGAGGTGAAAAAGAAATTAAATCCACACCATTGAAATCTACCTCTGTTTTTCCGATTGCTTGTGTAGCATCAACATGTAAAAAACATTTTGGATATTTGCTTACTAATTCTGCAATCTCTTGAATAGGTTGTATATTTCCGACTTCACTATCTATATAACAAACAGAAACAAGTATTGTATCATCTCTAATCAAACGTTTTAGTTCTTCTAGGTCTACTTTTCCATCACTAGTTATTCCAACAATATCAATTTCATATCCTTGTTCTTTTAAATATGATAGTGGGCTACTAACTGATGAATGTTCTAAGAATGTTGATATAATATGTTTTCCATTTTCTTTATATGTTTGAGCCACACCTTTAATTGCAAGATTATTTGATTCGCTAGAACCTGATGTATATACTATTTCCATGTTACTATCCAAACGTGTGTTTTCATTAAATAAATTTATTATTTTATCAGTTGTTTTATTTATTTTTTCATTTACCTCAACACCTAAACCATGAGTTGCATTAGGATTAGCAAAATATTTCATGGTTGCTTGATAATACGTATCAAGTACTTCTTTTTCTATTGGTGTATTGGCTGCATAGTCTAAATAAATCATAAGGTACCTCTCTTTTCCTACTAATATTATAGGAATTATAAAGAAGTGTCAATAATGAAAAGAACTCTAGCTGATTGCTAGAGTTTTTCATCAAGGGCTTTCCCATTTGTTTCAATAATATGTTTCATCCAATTAAATGATTTTTTCTTTGTACGTTTTAAAGTTCCATTTCCTTTATCATCCATATCAACATAAATAAATCCATAACGTTTTTTCATTTCTCCAGTTGATAAAGAAACAAGATCAATTGGTGCCCACATCGTATATCCTAAACATTCAACACCATCTTCATTAATCGCATCAGCCATAGCTGATAAATGTTTTTGTAAGTAATCAATACGATAATCATCTTCAACATATCCATTTTCATCTGCTTGATCAATAGCTCCCATACCATTTTCTACGATAAAAATTGGTTTTTGAATACGATCATAAATTTCATTCATACAATGTCTAAGCCCAAGTGGATCAACAGGCCATCCCCAAGGTGTATTTTCCAAATAAGGATTTGAAGAACCTCCAACATTAAACCATGGATCATCTTTTTTTACTGTATTTGAACGATAATAAGAAAATGAAACAAAGTCTAATTGTCCTTCTTTTAAAATTTCTTTATCTTCTTCTGTGATTTCTAATGAATCAAAGCCATGATGTTTCCACACACTTTTAGCATAAGGATGATAATAACCTCTTGCCATCGTATCAATAAAATACCAGTTTTCTCTTCTTGCTTGAAGACGTTTAAACATATCTTCTGGTTTACACGTTGCTGGATAAAGTTCACTCATTGCATACATTGTTCCAAACATGCTACCTGGCATCATTTGATGTCCTAAAATAACAGCTTTAGCACTAGCAACAAACATATGATGATCTGCTTGATATCTCACTTTTCCATCACTTTCTTTTGTTCCACATGGCCCAAATCCTCTAACAGCATTGATTTCATTAAATGTCAACCAATATTTACATCGTTTTCCATATCTTTCAAAGAGTGTTTTACAATATTTTACATAACAATCAATAACAAAACGATTTGACCATCCACCATATTTTAAAGCTAAGTGCATTGGCATTTCATCATGACAAATAGTAATAAGTGGTTCCATATGATGTTTTTCAAGTTCCGAAATAACTTCATCATAAAATTTTAATCCTTCTTCATTAGGTGTTTCTTCGTCTCCCAAAGGATAAATACGACTCCAACAAATACTAAAACGGAAAACATTAAATCCCATTTCTGCCATTAGAGCAATATCTTCTTTATAATGATGATAAAAATCAACCGCTTGATGACTTGGATAATATTCATCATCTAAAAAAACTGGCTTTGCTTCATTAGGAACAGGATCAGCATAGAAAAATGAACTTCTTGGTTTTAAAATTGTTCCATCAGGCATTTGAAATGTATGATGTCTTGGATTTTCCATTGATCCATCTG
>ERZ824488.3952-NODE-3952-length-10477-cov-5.795721_pt1 | contig 10477 bp, 7 predicted proteins | sample MGYA00519936_ERZ824488 | MGnify/ENA primary metagenome ERZ824488 (study PRJEB31778, sample SAMEA3449153) | human gut metagenome | biome: human gut; feature: human-associated habitat; material: faeces | place: United Kingdom | collected 2010/2012 ...
GCATCTTACCGGCAGTTTCGGCTCTTCCGGCTGCTCCTTCTTGTTCTTGGCTGCACGTTTCTTGGCTCGCCATTCATCCTCCTTCTGCTGATACATTTTGTCCATTTCCTTCACTTCCGAAGTCCATGCGTCAATCACGGGGTCAATACTACCCTTGCCAGATGCAAAATCTCCGGCGATGTAGGAGATGAGGTTCAGCGAGTTCATCTTCCCGTGAACGGAAACCTTCACGCCCGTTGCGAGCATTCCGATGGCAGGACAGATGGCTGTGATTACAGGCAGTGCCAGTGCCGGACCCACTGCGCTGACGGAATCCCGAATGCCTTGCGGTAACTTAGGCAGCGCATTATAATAGAACAGATCGTCCTTGGCGTTAGCCTCGTCCAGCGCATTTACCAGCGCCTCATTGTCAGTCGCCGAACCACCACCCGCATTTCCCTGCTTCATTCGTTCCTGACGGATGGCAGAGAGCACATCCTTCAGTCGCTTAGGCATTTGCGTGATTTTCTCGTTCAATGCCGAGTTGATGCAAGCCATCTTTTCCTGTTCAGGAAACCCATCGTAGCAGGGAATGATCTGAGCCAGCAGATTGCGGTCAAAACCACAGATGTGGCGCAGGTTCACAGCCAGCTCAAAGGTCAGCGTATTGCGGTTGGAGCGCATCGGCTCCTGCCCATCATTATACAGTTGCCACCACTTCTTAATGATTTCGCCATAAGGAATCCCGAGATAATTGTCCTGAGAGACGGAGGGAGTCGAAGCGGATGAAGCAGAAGCGGATGAAGCAGCAGAAGTAGAAATTCTCGAATTCTTAAATTCCTGACCCTTAAAAACCCCTTGAGAATCCTTTTTGATTTCTTCCTTCCAAGGCTCATAATGCTTGTTTGCCTTGTGCGCTCCTTCCGGCAGTTCCTCCTGTCCGTATCTTTCACGCTCTTCCAGGACCTTCCCTTCAGCAGCCACGGCAGCCTCATCGTATTCATCCTTGAAGAGCCGTGGCGAAAGGAAGAGCAAATCTTCTTCATCCGATGTGGTCGTGAAATAAACCCGGTTAATGTCGTGAGCCGAAGTATCCATTTCGCACTTGAGCATCGTAGCAATCCTCACCTGATTCTCCAGAACCGTCTTGCCCTTTTCACGTTCAAACACCGCATGACCGCCTTGTCTTGCACTGCGTTCCAGCATCAGCAATCCGTACTTGTCCGGTTCCTTCAGCAGCAGTTTGGCAGCCTTGGCAAAAGCCTCCGGCTCATCCATATCAAATCCGAAAGCACCGCTTGGCAGTTTCATTCCCTTCACCACGCCTTGCGGATAATGGCCGGAGTAATTAAACTGCACCAGTCTCCGTTTCGCAGCATCGTTTCCGGCACGAGCCAGTCGAAGATTCGCCTTCTGCTCATTGCTTCCACGCAGCTGCTTATACTCCTCTTCCGAGGTGATGGAGCGGGCAACCTTGTGCCCGTTCTCCACCTTAATTAAATAACAACTCATCTATCTGTTTCTACTTATCGTTTTAAGTTGAATACAAAATCCTAATGTTTCAGTTGGTAATCCACTACCGCATCAGCACCTTCAGCTGCCTCAACAGCCAGCGTTTGGGAGATGTTGATTCCCTCATGACAGAACACCTTTAAGGTAAGCTGAACAGCACCGTCCTTGGTCTTGCTCACACGACCGTGCGCCAGTTTCTTAATCAGTTCCGACTGAGTTCTGAGGCGGTGCTGAACCACGAAATCAAACGTTCCGTCAGGCATTTGCTGAGCCACGCCCATCGAACGGAATCGAGGAACCTTATTCACCCCCGATTCCTGAGGACTGAAGAGGAAATACTGCTTAGCATCATAGTAAGCCATTCCACCCAACTGCACATGCTGGCAGTCATTATTATTCACTTGCTGGTTCTGAACATTATTCTGAGCATTGTTCTGAACCTTGTTTACTTTCTTAACCATAATCTGAATTGAATTTTAGGAGAAGAAACATCCGGATTGTTGCGCGCTTTACCATGGAAAATCCTCCTCTGTTTCAACTCAGTTAATAACTAAGAATCTCCGCAATAAATCTCCAAGCGAAGCCTCCTTTTACCTTTTTACTTTTTTACCCTTTTACCTTTAAAAAAGCCTTTTTACCCTTTTACTTTTTCAATGTCCGTAACCAGAATATCCTGATAAACCTGACCATTGTGCTCATGGGTAGTAAAGCGGAGCGTAACAGCCACCAACTCGCCCGGAGCATACTTACACTGAGCCATATTGCCCAACATTGCCGCAGCGTACTGGTTCTCATACTTGCCGCCCATCTCCTGGAGAACGATGTTGCATTTCATCATCTGTCCGTTCTCACTTTTCTGACTCTGCACAGCGAAGGTCTCACCCTGCTGCACCACTCTCATAATCTGAGTATACATATTATATAATTGTACGAAGAGGTTTCAAGAGCACCAAACCATTTCAGCGTTGTCTTGTTTCTTCGACGCTGCAAAGATATAATGATTTCCAAACGTAAAAGCAAAAAAAATCCTCCACGAATCCGTTTGGGGGATGTGGGGGATATAGTTTATATTTTTAGGGGATACTATTGGGGGATACTATCTGAACTTTTCCACTCTTTTTGTATTTATCACCGTTCCCGGCTTAGCATACTTGGCGTCTTGAAATTCATCATCCAACTTGTCAGCAATCTCTCTGTAAATGTCACAACATTGTGGCGCATCACAATCAGCAAGTGTCCATTCATTATAGTCATTTTGCTTGAAATAAGAATTTATCTCATGAAAATCGGCCGTAGAACATTTTAGTAAGGTACTGAATGCAGAATTGATCTGGTCAATGAAAAGACGCTGAGTTGACTTCTTCAGCCAATTCTTGTTGAAGAAAACCTTATAAACAATAAACCAATGTTTCTGGGCGTTGAGCGTTTTGTCTTCAATTAAGTCTTTAAGTTTAAGCATCAGCTTGTCTACATCCACATTCTCCTTGAATGCGATGTTCTTGAATACGGCTTCAACCTTCATTCTGCTATGCTCCTTGGCAATCTGATAAGAAAGATACTTATCGAGAAAATCGTAAATATCGTTGTAGGTCTGTTCTTTCTGTTCCAGAATATAAGCAACAATCAGTTTGATATTCCTGCCATTGTTGTGAAATACCTGTCCGAATCGGCAAGCGAAAAGAATATTAGCCCGTTCTACGACAATGGTATTCTTCAGCTGGGTAGCATCAGGATAGATAAGCGCTTCATCCTGGCTGTCCTGCATGTAGATTAGCTCCAATCTCTCCTCATTTTCCTCACGATAACGTTTCAGTACCTTCCGGAACAGGTCTTCGTAATAGGTTTCACTGATGAAGGATTGTCTGAAACCATGAAATCCCTCATCAAGCATGAGGATGATGTCATTGATCATTTTGCGCATTTCTTCTCCTTCATAGTCTTTATAGTTGGTAAGCATAGGTTCCAATTCTATCTTAACCTGATAGAATCGCTCTTTCTTATCATCCAGCAAAGACCATGCAATATTTTCTTTCAACAAATTCAGTAAATCGAAAATATCTCTCACATAATTACGCAAGATTAGTTTCCAGGCTGTTATTACTTCCTCTTTGTTTGTTTCCACTTCTTCTTTGCCCAAAAGGCGAAAGCTGAATTTGAATCGGGCGGCTTTATCTTCCAGCAATGTCAGTTGCTCATCTTGTTCCTCTGTCTGCATGTTACTTTCTAGGTTTTGTTTGTTATGTTGTTTAAATAAGCGGCGTGGGGTTCCCTGTAAGTACCAGTATTAAGGTACCTGCAAGAACCTACGACAAGGTACAAACAAGTACTGCCCACGCCGTAGAGGAGTGGACGCCTTGCTGTCACCTTCTTCTTGTCGTTTTTGAATTTTGCAGGTTCTAAATACTGTAGAAGTGTCAGATAATCAGCGTCAATATCTATATGTTATTTTCTCTTGTTTACTTTCTGTTTCTTACTTCAAATTTTAAAGGGTTTATACTACGTTTTCTTCATCATCCGCCCAGTGGTCGCATTGGCGCATCACGGTTTCCAGCGCCTTTTCTGCACCCTCTGGTGGATACTTATACTTCTTGAGCAGTCGCTTCACCATCACTCGCATCTTCGCCCTGGCTGATTCCTTCCGGTTCCAGTCGATGGTGCGGTTGCGGTGCAAGACTTCTGTCAGTTCCCGGGTCAGTGCCACAAACTCCTCGTCGGAGTAAGCCTGTCGCACTCCTTCCGGCGTGGAGAGCGCATCATAGAATGCCTTCTCCTCGGGCGAAAGTCCCAGGTCGTTGCCCTCTGCCTCAGCCTGCTTCATCTGCTGAGCCATCTTCAACAGCTCCTCTATCACTTCCTCGTTGGTGAGCAAGCCTTTCAGATAGTTGGAGAGACTCTGGCTGAGCATGTCGGAGAAGAGGTCGCTCTGAACCACGTTGGTCTTCTGCTGCTGCTTGATTTTTTCTTTCATCAGTTTGGTGAGCAGTTCCACCGCCAGGTTGCGCTCCTTCATGTTCTTCACCTCCTGGATGAAGGCGTCGTCGAAGAGCGAGAACTCTATCTGGCGGTCGCCGAAGAGATTGATGACTCCATCGGTCTTCACGCTCTGACGGAGCAGCTCACCGATGCGCTCGTTGATTTCATGTCGGCTGATTTTGCCCTTCTGCGAGAGTTTGAGCATCATCACGCGCAGCGCATCCATATAGCACACCTCAGCCTTCTGCTGCTCATTCAGAAGCGAACGGCAGAGCGTGGTGGCGTTGTGAAGCAGATTGCTGTGCTCCATGAAATTCTTCTTGCGCTGAACCATGGCTGGAGAACTCAGGAAGTTGGCTCCGCTCGTAATGGCGAGTGCCCGCTTCGAGTTGTCCTGTTCGAAGAAGCCGGAATAGTCGAAACCATGAAGTTGGTCTCGGCAGATTTCCATCTCTTCCTTCCATTTCACCAGGGCGGTCTTGGCGATGTCGGGGTCTCCGAAGCGGCGGCGGTCACGGTTGGTGTACTGCTGCATGGCACTCTTCAGCGCCTGCGCAATGCCTACGTAATCCACTATCAGTCCGCCTTCCTTGCCCGGGAACACTCGGTTCACACGGGCTATTGCCTGCATCAGGTTATGACCGCTCATCGGCTTATATACGTACATGGTGGCGAGCGACGGAACATCGAAGCCCGTGAGCCACATATCTCTTACGATGGCGATTTTCATCTCATCGTCGTTGTCCTTGAATTTTCTTGCCAGTTCCTTTTTGTAGGCTTCGTTGCCGATAATCGGCTGCCAGTCTTCGGGGTCCTGGTTCGAACCGCTCATCACTACCTTTACTTTCTCCGTCCACTCGGGGCGAAGCTCCAGCATCTTGCGGTAGATTTTGATGGCGATGCTTCGGGTCAGTGCTACGATCATTGCCTTGCCGGTGAGTTCCTGCGCACGGTTTTCCTCGTAGTGCTGGATGATGTCCTTTACCAGCGTGTCGATGGTGGCGTCTTCACCCAAGAGCACTTCCAGCCGGCTGTGCTCCTGCTTCGCTTGCCTGATCTGCTCCTCGGTGGCTCCCTCATCGGCTAGGTTGTCGAACTCATCGTTCAGCAGCTTCATCGTGTCTTCGTCGAGGTTCAGATTCACCACACGGCTCTCGTAATAAACCGGACGGGTGGCTCCATCATCTACCGCCTGACTCATGTCGTAAACGTCGATGTAGTTGCCGAACACTTCCTCCGTGTCTCTGTCGCGGTCGCTGATAGGTGTTCCGGTGAAGCCGATAAACGAGGCACCTGGCAGCGCTTCTCTCATCTTCTGGCTGAATCCCTTCTTCATTGTCAGACTCTTGTTGTCCCAGTGCTCTTCGCCGTATTGCGAGCGGTGCGCCTCATCGGTCATCACAATGATGTTGCGACGGGTGGAGAGTGCCGAGTCGCCTTCTTCAAACTTCTGAATGGTGGTGAAGATGATTCCCCCACTCTTTCGGTTACGGAGCAGATTGCCCAGGTCTTCGCGGCTCTGGGCGTTCTGTGGTTCCTGACGAAGGAAGTCCTGGCAGCGGCAGAACTGACCGAAGAGCTGGTTGTCGAGGTCCTTGCGGTCGGTTACTACAACGATGGTTACTTCGGGCAACCGTTGCACCAGCTGGTGGGCGTAGAACACCATGGAGAGGCTCTTGCCCGAACCCTGCGTGTGCCAGAACACGCCGATTTTTCCGTTGCCTTCCACGGCGGTACGGGTGCGCTGCAGGGCTTTGCCCACGGCGTAGTACTGATGGTAGGCGGTAAGAATCTTGGCGTATTTGCCCTGGTTCTTGTCGAAGCAGATGAAGTTCTGCAGGATGTCGAGCAGTCGCTGCTGCTGGAACATGCCGAGGAAGAAGGTGCGGTAGTCGGCAAAGAGGGTTGACTCGTATGAGCCGTCCACGGTCTTCCATTCCATGTAGCGTTCCAGCTTGGCGGTGATGGTTCCGGCACGGGTCTCGCTCATGTCGCTGATTACGTTGAAGGCGTTGTAGCTGAAGAGGCTTGGAATGCTCTGCTGATAGTTCTTGATCTGCTTGTAGGCATCTTCTACGGTTGCGTCTTCAGAGATGGCGCTTTTCAGCTCCACCACCACGAGGGGCAATCCGTTGACCATCACCACCATGTCGCAGCGCTTGTTCTTATACTCTTCTACCCGCCACTGGTTCACCACCTTGAAGAGGTTTCTTTCGGGATGGTCGAAGTCGATGAGCCTCATCAGGGCTGTTCGTTCTTCGCCATCTTGCAGGAATCCCACCTCCAGACCGTTTTGCATCCAGAGGGTAAACTGCTCGTTGTTCTGTTCTAAAGTACCGATGCTGATGTTGGTGATTTGCTTGATTCCTTCATCCATTGCATCGGCTGGCAGTTGAGGATTAAGCCGTCGCATCGAGGCGACCAAATCGGCACGATAGAAGGGCTCCTTATAGTCGCGTTCCACCTCGTAGCCACATTCGTACGCATAGCTGAGTTCGTCCCGGAACAGGGCAATGAGCGTTTGCTCGTATGCGTCTTCGGTGAATTTCTTGTCGTCTGCCATAATGATATTTTTTAATATTTTTTCTCGTTATTTTCTTTCGTAGCTCTTCTTATTCCGGGACTTCCAGCTCGCCTGACATTAAACGAGGGAGAAGGGTGTCACGGAGAGTGGAGAGGCGGGAGTTCTCCTGATTCCGTATTTCTGTAAGATGCATGATTGAATTGTATTTTTCCAAAAACACATCCAAGACTTCAGATGGAGGAATACATATTATTTTTTTCATCAATAAGGCTTTATCAACGCCTTGCCCCTCTCGTGAAGCAGGTTTGATTAAATCAGCAAAATAATCCATCCTTTGTGCTATAAAGCATTCAAGATAAGTTGTGCTTACTATTTTTTCATCAACAATATACACATTGTATGCTGAACTTACTCCACCGACTTCTTCCTTCATAATTCCCCAATTAAGGATTTCCCGACTCATACCAAAAACAAGATTTCCTTTTCGGATAAGCTTATTCTTTGCAGATGACTTGGAAAGATTTTTAGTGAATTTCTCATCACGAGGGTGAATACCTGTATTTGTGACAGAATACTCAGGAATTCCTTCTTTACCTGTTTTAGTCGTTGTCACTTTCAATATATTATCGAATACAACTACTTTCCATCCTTCCGGAATCATTCCCAATTCACTATCCACGAACTTACCATCCTTGAATGGCTCAAAGTCAACGAACCAATTCTTGAAAATAGCCTGCGCCATCTCCTCCAAATCAGCATTGATCTTGTTGTTCAACTCTATCTTCCGGTCGAGAGAAGAAAGGATGGAGGCAATGCGGTGTTGGTCTTTAATCTCAGAAGGCGCACTAAAACTATATCCGAAAATATCTTTCAATGTTATACTAGCCTGGTTAGCACTTCCTTGTGCTGTCCCAACTAAATATTTTGAAAAATGTTCTTCCTTCAAAAGATAATAAAGATAGTCACTATCAACTATTCCGTTACTTCTTATTCTTACCGCATTTTGATTTAATAACGCATTATTCGCAGATTCAGGAACTCTTACTACTTTACCAACAATAGAAGCAGGATTGGTTGGCCATGAACCTACTGTAGCAATTATTATATCTTTTGTTTTTAAAGAATAATCAGTATATTGATGCGCTAATTCGGGAGAAATGCAATTGCATAATGATACATCAACCGAATTGGCTGTTGTATCAGAAACTCTGACAATATAAGTCCCAGTACTTTTGTACATTGATGACTTAAAAGCAAAGCCCTTTTTATAGTCTATTACATCCCCCAATCTAACTTCTTTCCACTCCATACTTTACACCTCCCATCCAATTTTCTTCAACTGCAATCTGATCTCTTCTTCCTGCTTCTTGCTTTCCTCAAACAGCTGCTTCAGCTCTCCGGTGAGATTTGTCATTTTCTCCTCGAAAGGTACTCCGTCGCCTTCGTCTTCGGCGATTCCTACGTATCTTCCAGGAGTCAGAATGAAGTCCTGAGCAGCTATCTGCTCAGTGGTGCATACGGCACAGAAGCCCTTTTCATCCCCCAGGGTTCCCTGCTGGAACGCATGGAAGGTGTCAGAGATTTTTTTAATATCCGTATCAGGCATCAGCTCACGAAGCTTTCGGGTAACCATCGTGCCCAGATTGCGGGCATCGATAAACACAGTCTTGCCCTTCTGCGCCTTGTTGCGGCTGATAAACCAAAGACTTACAGGAATACCCGTACTGTAGAACAGCTGCGAAGGCAAAGCCACGATTCCCTCTACCAGGTCGGCTTCGATGATGGCTTGGCGAATTTGTCCCTCGCCGCCACTCTGACTCGAAAGCGCACCATTCGCCAGAACCAAACCAATCTTTCCGTTAGGTGCCAGATGGTGAATCATATGCTGCATCCACGCAAAGTTGGCGTTGCCAGCAGGCGGCAAGCCATACTGCCAGCGCACGTCTTCCTGGAGCGCACTCTGTCCCCAGTCGCTGAGATTGAAAGGAGGATTGGCAAGAATGTAATCTGCCTTCAGCGTAGGGTGCTGGTCATCATAGAAAGTGTCGGCAAAGACATTGCCCAGGTTTGCATCCAAGCCACGGATGGCAAGGTTCATGTGCGCCATCTTCCACGTATCAGGGTTTGCCTCCTGACCATAGATACTAATCTTGCGCAGGTTTCCCTTATGACGCTCTATAAACTTGGCGCTCTGCACAAACATACCACCGCTTCCGCAGCAAGGGTCATAGACTCTGCCCTCGTAAGGCTCCAGAATCTCTACCAGCGTGCGGACAATACAGGAAGGCGTATAGAACTCGCCACCATTCTTGCCCTCCAGACTGGCAAACTGCTGCAGACAGTATTCGTAGGTTCTGCCCAGCAGGTCTTTCTCCTCGCCAGCATCGTGCATTTCTATATTCGTAAAGAGATCTACCACATCACCCAGACGGCGCTTGTCCAGCTCCGGACGGGCGAAATTCTTAGGCAGAATGCCCTTCAGTCTTTCGTTTTCACGCTCAATGGCGGTAAGTGCTTCATCTATCACAACGCCTATTTCCGGTGTGTGGGCTGCAGCACTAATCTTGCTCCATCGGGCTTCAGCAGGCACGAAGAAGATGTTCTCTGCAGTGTATTCGTCCTTATCTTCCGGGTCGGCGTATTCGTCGCCCTGCAGCTCCTGAAACTTCTGTTCGAAGCGGTCGCTGATGTATTTCAGAAAAATGAGTCCGAGCACCACGCCCTCGTATTGCGAAGCGCTGAGGTTGCCTCTCAGAATATCGGCAGCCTTCCATATTTTCTCTTCAAAACCAATGCTGATTGTATCTTGTTTCTTAGCCATAATATGTTTATTTTTCTACGAGCACTAGCTTCCAGTCCTCATTCTGCAGAACGAGGGTCCCGTTGTTGTCCGTAATGGTGAATATCTGATTATCTATCTGTATTTTGTTCTCCTTTATTAAATAGGTGTAATTACCGCAAGCAACGTTTTCGGTGGTAGTCTGGGTTATTTTACCGCCTTCGTCGAAGTGGTTCACTTCCGTCGTTTCGGAGAAAGAAATAGCATCTGAGGTGAAACTGCAGAACAAAGGAGCCTCTTTTACGTCGATAAAGATACTTCCAACGCGCTGATAAAGGGCTGAAATCTGCCATTCGTGGGCTAAAAATGTGGTTTCGTAATCAAAAGCCTCTGATTTTTCTGTTTCTTCGTCGCTAGAACAGGCGGTGGAAGAAAGCATAAAAAAAGCGACTATTATCATATAAAAATAAGATAATATTCGCCTGCGGATAAGAACATGATGATATTGGGCTAACTTTGCCTGAGCAAAATTACCCCCCCTAAAGCTTTGTACGTCAAGAAGTTACACATTTTCATCTTAGCATTGTTATTATGTAGTTTCTAGCTTTCCAGACTATTGCTACGTCAATAATTTGTTAATTGCTAGCAAAGATAATAAAAAGTTGGCAAACCCAAGAATTTTATCACGTTATTTAACGGAAAAATGCAAA
>ERZ824488.3958-NODE-3958-length-10465-cov-3.212488_pt1 | contig 10465 bp, 10 predicted proteins | sample MGYA00519936_ERZ824488 | MGnify/ENA primary metagenome ERZ824488 (study PRJEB31778, sample SAMEA3449153) | human gut metagenome | biome: human gut; feature: human-associated habitat; material: faeces | place: United Kingdom | collected 2010/2012 ...
TAAAAACTCAAAATGTGCTTCTTCTCTCATAAAATAAGTAAAGTTAGTTGTAAGTTTTCCTACTATTATAGATGCTTGTTCTCCTGTTTTATCTCTCATTAGATTATCTATATATGATTTAAAATCATTAAATCCTAATCTTTTAACAACTATTGCAAGTCTTGTTTCTATTAATGTTTTCTTATTTTCAAGATTTATACCATAGTTGTTATACATAAATGTCTTAAGACGTATAAAATCATTATTCGTTAATTTCATTACTCATATCTCCTACAATATTCACTAATGAATCACAATCTAATATTAGTTGTATATCATTATTTATCTGACTTATTCCATTTACAAAACTTTCTTTTAAATCATTTTTTTCTTTTGTAGATTCCATTATTTGTTTAGGTGGTATTGTTAATACTTCATTTACTGCATCAACAATTAATCCTATTTTATTTGCTTCATTTTCGATTATAATTATACAAGTTCTTTCACTATATTCAATAGGTTCCATGCCAAACCTCATTCTTGCGTCCATTACAGGTATAATTGTACTTCTTAAGTTGATTATACCCTTCATGTATTCTGGTAAGAATGGTACCTTAGTTATTGGTAAAATTTCAATTATTTCTGTAATATATTTAGATGATAATGCATATTTTTGGTTATTTATCACAAATACCATATATAAATCATCAATTTTGCTATCTAAAATTTCCTCATTATTATTCATAAACTGATACACCTCTTCTAAATAAATTTTTCATTCTTGCCCACACTCTTTATTTTTAGTTTATTAGTAGTTGTATCAAATATAATAGTTCTTCCGCAAGAACCTAGTACATCTGAGGATATAATAGGTATTCTTAACTTAAATAGAGTTTCTTTGCATACTTTTACATTCTTTTCACCAATTGTAAGAGTATTATTATAATTATTAAAGTTAAACATGTGTGCTCCACCTGCCATTTTTGCCTTCATAAATCTTGGATTTGCACCTTTTTTTCTTAATTCTTCATATAAAAGTGTTATTCCTGTATCAGCAAATTTTGCTCTATTTGTTAAAGTCCTTTCTACTTTTGATTCAGATAATAAAATATGTACAAGTCCTGCTATTTTATTTATCTCATCATATATAACAACTCCACAACAAGAACCTAACCCAACTGTCATTATTTGATCTGGTGATTTTATAATTTTATAATCTGCTATTCCTACGTTTGCAACTGCCATTTAATTTACCTATACTTCAAATCCTAATTTAGATAATAATGTGTTACAAGATTCTACTTTAGGTATAAAGTAATACTTTCCTTCTATCTCTCTATCTAAAGTAAAGAATTCTGTTTCTATACATAGTATAGAATCTGATTCACCACCATATAATGAAGCTGGTAAGTTCATTATTGCCATAACCATATCTACACTAAAGTATGGTATTGATTGGTCTATTGTTAATCCAGTCATATCTGACATTGCAGTTAAATAAGTTCCACAAAGTATATTGCATATTTCTCCTACAGAGTTTAATTCTTTGTAAAGTTCTTCGTAATTTTCTTTATCACACTCTATTTTTCTACCTAATAATCTTGATAATAAAGTAAGTGTTGAATCAACGTCCATTATTACCATTATAAAACCTTCTAAATCTCCTGATATTTGTAATACAGCTCCAACAACAAGTTCTTCTGGTGAACTATAACTGTTAGTTATATCTGAAAATTCTCTTAAATCACTGTTAGGTATTCCTATGTCTACTATTTCATTTAGCATTTGAGCTAATGATGTAGATGCATTGCCCGAACCTATATTACTAATTTCACGAAATACATTTAACTTTTCTTGTTCAAAATTCATAGGTATGTTCCTTCCCTCTCTAAGTTTTATTAAGTTTATATCGTTCTAAATTTATCTACTATCAAATTTGGAATAGCTTCTAAAGGAACTTCTTTAAGAACAGCACCGATATTTTTAGCTGCCATAGGCATACCATAAACAACGCATGTTTCTTTATTTTGACCGATTGTGTATCCCCCTGCATTTTTTATAGATAATAATCCTTTAGCGCCATCATTTCCCATACCTGTTAGTATTGTTGCAATAGAATTATTTTTTGCATGTATCGCTACTGATTCAAATAAATAATCTACTGATGGACAATGTCCACTTACTTTTTCAGCTTTTTTTATATCTAAGATATACTTGTTATTTTCTCTTACTATTCCCATTTGATATCCACCTGGTGCAATATATGCATGTCCAGTTAAAACTACATCTCCATGTTTACCTTCAACGACCTTTATGCTACATTCTTTATCAAGTCTTTGTGCATATTTTTTTGTAAATATTGGGGGCATATGTTGAGTTATAACTATGCCAGGTAATCCTAATGGCAACTCTCTTAAAACGTGTCTTATTGCATCTACTCCACCCATAGATGCACCTATTGCTATTATATTTTTACTATTATAACTAACATTATTTTTTATAATGTTAGTCTTTTTAAGTTCTGTATTAGAACAGCTATCATCATAAAATCCTGATGCATTTATTATTTTTTGAACCAAAGTTTCATTAAAATTACGCATAGTTTTTGCAGTTGGCTTTTCGATAAAATCAACTGCTCCCGCTGCAATTGCATTACTTTCATTAATACTACTACCACTAATTGCAATAGTTGGTATAAATCTTTTATTCTTTAATATATTTAAAAATTCAATTCCATCAAGTCCCGGCATCATTATATCTAGTATTAATACATCTGGATTAAACTCTACAATAACATCCCTAGCTTCATATGGATCTTTAGCCATACCAACAACTTCTATATGAGGGTGGTCTTTAAGTTGATTAAATAAAACTCTTCTAAATATTCCTGAGTCATCAACTATTACTACTTTTATTTTTCTATTAATTTTCATAGTATATCTCCTATAAAAGTATTATCTAGTTATTATTGAGTTAACATCAAATATTAAGCTTATAGATCCATCCTCTAATATAGAACATCCTGACATATATGATTGAACTTTTTCAAATTGAGTTAATAATTGAGGTATTGGTTTTATAACAACATTTTGTTGGCCTATTATTTTATCTACAATTATGCATATATTTCCTATTTCAGACTCAACTAATATCATTATTCCTTCGTTTTTATCTTTAGATTCAATTCCTAATATGTCTGCTAATCTATGAATTTTATAGCAATTGTCTCTAACAATACTATGTTCTTCACCATTAGGATTTTTTACAATTTCATAAGACCCGCTTCTAAATACTTCTTTTATATTAAGAGATGGTATTATATATATTTCATTTCCTATTTCAACTTTCATTCCATCTATTATAGCCAATGTTAATGGTATACGAATTATGAACATAGTGCCTTTTCCGCTCTCACTATCAATTGTTATAGAACCTCTTAATTTTTTTATGTTAGTATGAACTACATCCATCCCTACTCCACGACCAGAGTATTCTGTAACAGCTTCTTTAGTTGAAAATCCTGGAGCCATTATAAAGTGGTATGCTTCTTTATCTGATATCTCTTCTAATCTCTTAGTTGTAATTCCCTTTTCTATAGCTTTTTTTACAATAGCTTCTTTGTTTAAACCTCTACCGTCATCCTTTATAACTATTACAACATCTCCACCTGTATTTTTAGCTTCTAGTGTTACTGTTGCTTTTTCAGGCTTTCCAGCTGCCTTTCTTTCCTCTGGCATTTCAACACCATGGTCCATACTATTTCTAATCATGTGCATAAGTGGATCTGATATGTTTTCAAGTATAGTTTTATCTACTTCTGTTTGTTCTCCTATAAGTTCTAAGTCTACTATTTTGCCAGTTTTTTTACTCATATCCCTTACTACTCTTTGCATCTTAGTAAATGTAGATGATATAGGTACCATACGGATAGACATAACTACATCTTGTAACTCAGCAGTCAATTGATGTAATCTTCTAGCTTGTTTTTCAAAGTTATCTCTATCAAAGTTTTCAAGTTGAGATTGTTTTTCTACCATAGACTCTGTTGTTACAATCTCTCCTACTAAATTCATTAACATATCAATTTTATTTATGTTTACAGTAAGGAAATTATTTTTAGTTTCTTTATTAGATTTATTTTTATCTAAAGTTTTCTTTTCTTCTATTTTATTTTCCTTAACCTCTGTTTGACTTTCTTCCTTAACTACTTCTAAAACATGTGTTTCTTCTTTATTAGTAATAGTTTCTTCGATTACAGTTTCTTCTTTATTTAAATCTTCTTTTATCTCTATTTCTTCTATTTTTTCAGATACTTCTGCTTCTGCTACTTCTTCTTTATTATTTTCATTAGGTTCTTCTATTTCAAAACACTTAAGGAACATTGTTCCTTGTATAGCTTTTTCAATTGCTTCTTTGTCTATTGGATTTTCTAGAACTAGTAAAAGTCCATTTTGTGCTATTTCTCCATCACAGTCATCTTCTAAATTTTCTGGTACTGTTTTTATTGATGAATGCATTCCTTCAAGAGACATTAAAACTCCAAGTGCTCTTATAGATTCCATTCCACATCCATCTTCAAAAAATACTTTTATTTTCATTCCATTTGAATCTAAGTTAACAACTTCATCAACTGTTTCATCTACTTGTGTATTATATGATATATTTTCTTCTATATCTTCTTTTAATAAGTTGCTTGATCTTTGATAAAGTTCTTCTATACTAGCTTGAGGAAACAACCCTTCTTGAACTTTTGATATTTCATCTTTTAAAAAGTCTATTATTGCAAGTACTACGTCAATAACTTCTTCCCACTTGCTTTGAGTAAGTTTTCTACCACTTCTTATTTCATCAAAAACATCTTCAATACTATGAGTAAGATTCATTAAACTATCATATCCCATCATAGCTGATGAGCCTTTTATAGTATGCATAGCTCTAAAGATTTCTTCTATTTCCTCTTGACTCAATTCTCCAGTATCAGATTGACCAGAAAGCAAAATTTCTTCTAATTGCTCTAGCAATTGCATATTTTCATATACATAAAACTCAGTCATAGAATCTATTCCACTCATTTTTTATCTCCTTTATTGTTAAACAAATATATTAGTTGTCTATTATATAAAAAGGAAGCATAAAAGCCTCCTTTTTACAAATAAACATTAATATGACTTTACTGTATTATATTATTCTTAATACATATCAAAATAACTTGCATCATTATTCATAAAATCCATGCTTCTTTGAGATTGGTTTCCACCTTTTACGTTAAATCCTTCAATAAGAGATTTTAACATTTGTGCTTGTCCACTTAACTCTTCACTAGCAGCTGCACTTTCTTCTGATGTTGCAGAGTTATTTTGAACTACAGCTGAAATCTGTTCTACTCCTAAAGTTACTTGAGCTATTGCTTCGGCTTGTTCATCAGATGCTTTTGCTATCATTTCAACTGAATTCATAGTTTGGTTTGTTATTTCAATTATATTTCCAAGAGATTCAGCCGTATTATTAACTATTTTAGTTCCATTTTCTACTGCTGCTATTGAATTTTCAATAAGTACTGCTGTATTTTTAGCAGCTTCAGCAGATTTAGCTGCAAGATTTCTAACTTCATCAGCAACAACAGCAAATCCTTTACCAGCACTTCCAGCTCTAGCAGCTTCAACTGCAGCATTAAGTGCTAATATATTAGTTTGGAATGCTATGTCATCTATTGTTTTTATTATTCTTCCTATTTCATTTGAAGTAAATGAAATTTCGTCCATTGCTTTAACCATTTCTTTCATTTGTTCATTACCATTTTGAACTTCATGTCCTGCGCTTATTGTTAAGCTGTTAGCATGTTGAGCATTTTCTGCTGTATTCTTTATTTTTTCTGATATCTCAGTTAAAGTTGCAGATAATTCTTGAACAGCACTTGCTTGTTCTGTTGCTCCTTGAGCTAACATTTGAGCTCCACTTGATACTTGATCTGATGCCGCTCCAACTTCTTCTGATGCTGAACTTATTTGTGACATTGTTTCACTTAAATCATTAGTTATTTTTTCTATAGAGTCTTCTATTTCTTTAAATACGCCTATAAACTCAACATTTGTAGATACATTAAAGTTTCCTGCTGCTACTTCACCTAATACATTTACTGTATCATTTATAACTTCATTTGTATTATTAGCCATTCTACGCATACTATCAGCTAAAGTTCCTAACTCATCTTTAGATTCATAAGATATAGAAACATCAAAGTCTCCTTCAGCCATTTTGTTAGCCGCATCTTCAATTTCAACTAATGGGTCTCTTAAAGTTTTTGTTATGTATATACTTATGTATGATACTCCTAATATAGCTACTATTAATAATGCTATACTTATTATTGTAGATTGCTTAGCTGTTTTATCTGCATCTGTTAAAAACTCTTCCATAATTTTATTGGCATTTTCATTTAATATTGATGCCTCTTCTATTACTTTGTTGTATGTATTTGAATATGTTGAAATAACTGATGCATCTATATCATTAACATTATTAGTAAATCCTTCTACTTGTGTTCTTGCATATAAATTTTCATATGCACTTTTATAGTTTTCTATTGCATTTTCAAGATTTTTTAAATGATCACCTATAGATGATGCTATTAATTCATTTGCACTTATTGATTTTATATTTTCTTCTATTTTATTAAATGACTCTGCTATAGTTTTATTTTCTCCAGTATGGTTGTTATCAACAAAACCACTATTTAAACATCTTGATATATTGATAATTTCCATACGAATCCCTAAAGACTCATTAACTAATTTATATGGTCCATCATACATATAATCTGTTAAATTAGCTGTATATGATAACTTTCCTAATATATATATACTTAAACCACTCGTTAAAATTAATATAGTTAAAAAAGATAATATAAGCTTTTTTCCTATTTTTAAATTTTTAAATGAATTCATTCTTTTTCCTCCCGACTCTAATGAATCTAATCTATCCTATAATTTACATTTTATTTATACGGATAAGTATTAATATAACTTTACATTTTTCGACAAATTTTTTATTTTTTTACCTTATTCATTTTATATAATAAAAAAATTACTCTGAACATATAAATTGTTCAGAGCAATTTTTTTATACATTAACTTTATTAAAATATTTTTTGATAAGACTTTCAGTTATTTCCTTTATTTCATTATCATTTGGAAGAAAAATATTTCGTCTAGATTCTAAAATAAATTCAGTTTCTTTTGATATCACTTTATTTATAGATATTTTTTTGTTAACACTACCCTTTATTTCAACAATTAACTTTGAAATTTCTCCCTTAGTTATATTTTCAACTATAATATTATTTTCATCTTCTGTAAGAAGATTATTATAACTATAATACTCAAGTTCATCATTAAACATATCAATTATAGAGCCATTGGTATTTTTTATGTAATTATAGCTTATCGCCTTTACAAGTTTTATTGAAAGAATATAAAATAAAATCATAATAAATATACTAATCCCTACATGAATAAATATATTATTTAATAACTTTCCAAAATTAGTAAATAATTGTACTAATATAAAACCTATTAAAGAACCAATACTTCCTATCGCAATATCAGAACCCCTTTTTAAGTTAATTCTCATATCTACAATATTACTATATATCTCATCTTGGATTTTACAATATTTTATAGTATATAATTGATTTTCTGCTATACTACCTAATTTAGCTACTTTGTCATATATAGATTCATATTTTTCATCAAGCTTTAATGACTTTACAAAATTTACACCATGTATTTTTATAGCTCTAATAATTGCTTTTTCTAATGCTACTTCTTTGCTATCACCATTCCATATAGCTAAAGCATACTCTATACTTCCTGATACACCTAAAGTATGTTCAAGTTCTATACTTCCGTCTATTTCAAAAACTCTTAACCCTTTTATCTTATTCAAATTTGCTATATTTTTTACTTGATTATATGTGAAGCTTCCTTTTTTTAATACCTTAATTGGATCTATACTGCTACTTACCAATCCTTCTTTTTTTCTTTCAGTAAAATCTATTATTGCTTCTTCATATTTATCTTCAGGAACCTCAATATTAATGGGCTGCCCCTCATGGTCTAAGTACCTTAATTCTCCATAGCTTAAGCAAGCATCTACACATCTATCCCCACTATTATTGTACTTGCTTTTTAATAATTTACTCATTTACCAGTCCTTCCTATGATAGATACCCTTAACTTAATGTTTTGACTAATTCATCTTCACCAAGTATATTAGTTATTCTAACTCCGAAGTTTTGGTCTATTACAACTATTTGACCATATCCGATTTTTCTTCCATTTACATATATTTCAACCTCTTGATTTTCAAAGGTATCCAATTCTATTAATGAACCTTTACCTAGCTCAAATATGTCTTTTAGTGCCATCTTAGTTCTACCAAGAATAACACTTACATTAAGTTCTATATCTAATACTCTAGCAAGATTTTTATTCATTGTCTATACTCCTTTCTTAACACTATCAGTTATTACTACACCATTTTTATTTTTTATTAATCCTGGTCTACATTTAAACGATCTAGCTTCAGAAACATCTAGCTCTATATCTCCATCTACTTTTGTATCTAAAGTTATTATATCTCCTACTTTTAAATCAAGGAGTTCATTTACTTTTATAGTTGATTTTCCTAATCTTGCAATTAAATCAACCTTCGCTCCGCACACATTGTTATAAATTGCATTTGTAAATTCAAAATCATATTCTTGATTCTTATTTCTAAATAATTTTTTAGTTTCTAATAAATCAAGTATTGGTTCCATACAGCTATATGGTTCACAAAATCTCATTTTACCTATTTCCTTGTCTTCATACATAACCTTCATATGTGCAATTAAGACAGATTCACTTATAGGATATTTTTTACTTGCTCCCGCATTTATATGAACTCTTAATACTTCTCTGTGTGTACAACTTTCAACTACATACATTCTCTTTAAGAAGTCATTAACACTTTGAAATAATAATTGCTTATCTATTTCAGTAAGGTTTCTATCATAATTTTCTAAAAGTCCATCTCCACCTAAAACTACATCAATTAAAGTAAGGGCTATAGTTTTATCAATTTGGTAAATTAAATCTTGTACTAATGGTTGTATAGCATGTTCTGCAATTACTGAATCTTTATCAATTAAATTTATAAATTCATCATAGTTTGTTTGCTCAACTTTTTCAATTTTACAGTGTATTTTTTGCTTTTTTAGTTCATAAGCTAAGAATAAGTTTACATTTTTACAGAATTCTTCTGAAACTACAGATAAGAATCTCATATTATCACTTGAGTATCTTTGTGGCTTTTTAAAGTCATATACTCTTACATTTTCATCCATAATTAAAACCTACCTCCTCTCAAGATATTATCTACTTCTAAGGTTATTTATCATTTCCCACATCTCATTTGTAGACTGCATTGCCCTACTATTAAATTGAAATGCTCTTTGTGCCATAATTAAATCAGTCATTTCTGCTTGCATACTTACATTAGACATTTCAACATATCCTTGATGAAGTTTTGGATTTTCTACCGTTGTAAGTGTAGCTCCATCATTAAGAGCAAATAAATTATCTCCAACTGATGTAAAATCATTATTACCTTGTGGCATATATAGAGTTATACTACCCACATTTTGTTTATTTAGAAATACTTGTCCATTATTGCTTATTGTAAGATCTCCATTTGATAAATTTAAACCTTGACCATTAATACCTTGATTATAAGTTATGTCTAAGATATTTCCAGAATCGTCAACTAACTTTCCATTTGAGTCAAAACTAAATTCTCCATTTCTAGTGTACTTGTATGTTCCATCATTTGATATTACTCTAAAATATCCATCTCCATCTATTGCTATTTCTGTATTTATACCAGTTTCCTTTAATGCACCTTGAGTTAAGTTTCTAGTCGCACTTGATAATTTTACTCCAGTTCCAGTTATTAAATTATCTCCATTATGTGGATATGATTGTCTAGATAAAGTATCTGTATATAAATCTAGAAAACCTGAATCTAGTTTTTTATAACCTACAGTTTGTGAGTTTGCTATATTATTAGAAATAATATCAATTTTTCCTTGATTAGCAGACATTCCAGTTATACTGTTGTTCATTATGTTATACATTGATATTTCCTCCTATTAATATTATTTTACTCTACCTATATCACTTGCTATTTGCCCAAGTATTGAGTCTATAGTTTGGATAACCTTTTGATTTGCTTCAAATTCATTGACAGTTTCCATCATCATAGCTATCTCATTTATAGAATCTACATTTGAACCTTCTAAATATTTTTGCTTTATACTGTAATTGTTAGAGTTAAATCCTCCCTCTCCTTTATACAGATTATTTCCATATTTAGTTAGGTTATCATAATTTTCAAAATCAACTATATTGAATTTATACTTATTTTCTCCATTTATCATTACACTATT
>ERZ824488.3960-NODE-3960-length-10456-cov-10.617441_pt1 | contig 10456 bp, 10 predicted proteins | sample MGYA00519936_ERZ824488 | MGnify/ENA primary metagenome ERZ824488 (study PRJEB31778, sample SAMEA3449153) | human gut metagenome | biome: human gut; feature: human-associated habitat; material: faeces | place: United Kingdom | collected 2010/2012 ...
CTTGGGAAGCTGGCCCGTACCGAACATGGTCTGACGCTTGACGACGATAGGCGGCCACCATTCTTTGAAACCGCGGGACGTGTGCGTATCGAGGAAATAGTTGATAAGCGCGCGCTCAAGACGAGCGCCCGCACCGCCGAGCACCGTGAAACGGCTGCCCGAAAGCTTATTGCCTCGATCGAAATCGAGGATGTCCAAATCGGTGCCAAGATCCCAATGGGGCTTGAAATCGAAATCGAACTCGCGCGGCGTGCCCCAGCGACGGCGCTCGGGGTTTTCGCTCTCGTCTTTACCCACCGGGGTGGCGTCGCACGGAATGTTCGGCGATCCCACCAAAATGTCATTGAGCTTGGCGTCGACTTTCTCACGCTTGGCGCTTGCCTCGGCGAGCTTTTCGTTGATCTGGCGAACCTGTTCCTTGGCAGCTTCAGCCTCTTCCTTTTTGCCAGCGCCCATGAGCTTGCCGATTTCCTTAGAAGCGGCATTGCGTTCGGCCTGCAGGCTTTCCTCGGCGGAGATAGCCTCGCGACGCTGCTCGTCGAGCGACGCGAACAGCTCGGCATCCCATGGGAAATTGCGGTTCGCCATTGCCTGGGCAACGGCTTCCTGGTTATCGCGAACATAGCGAATATCAAGCATGGCCTGGCACTCCTTCAAGTGGCTGCGGCGCGCGGCGCGCCGCCTTCGGTGGCTTTGAGCCCCGCGCGCATCGCGAGGGGCAATAGAAACATATCGCCAAAGTATAGCCCAGACGCGCACGCTTCATGCCACGAGCCGCCCTACCTGCGCGAAGGTTGCACAAGAGAGGGCCGAAAGCGGCCATGGGGGCGCCCTTATTTGCTTTACGCCCCTGGCACTCCCTCAATAACGATGAACACCGTATCGTCTCCGAGGACAAGGCGGTCGCCCGCGCTCAGCCGCGACGTCGAACCTTCGTGCACAACCATGCGCTCGCCCGTGGCGCCGCTCACGATTTCCGTGCCGTTCGTAGAACCAAGGTCGCGCACAAACCAGGCCGCACCTTCGCGCACGAGACGCGCGTGGTGGGCCGAAACACCCGCTCCCACGTCGGCGATATCGCCATCGCCCAAGGCAAGCGCGCCAATTTCAATCTCTTTGCTGCCGGGGTCGACCCAATGGGGCGAGCCCTTCACGTAGCCGTCAACGACGCGAAGAAGGCCGAGCGACAAAGGAAGCGGCTCTATTTCACGCGCATCTTCGGCGTCATCATCGCGCATCATAATGGCGGGCGTAGCCGCAAGCCTACCCCCGTGCGAGGTTTGCGCATACTCAAGCGCAAACGCGGCCGCCTTGCGAGCGCTCCCCATGCAACCGGCCGAGATGAACAGCACCATGGCCACATCGGCCCGCTCATCCTCGGAATAGCCCGACCCGCATACCAGGCGGTCGAACACGTTACGCAAGACGCTCGCATCTTCGCCAATGCGCGAAAGAGCGGCTGTCATTTCGGGAATCCCTTGGTCGCGAAGCATAACAAGCACATCGCTGCCCCGCATGGGACGATTGGCACGAGAACGAAGGCGCGCCATGACGCGAAGCGCCGCCACGCCGCAATCGCAGAAATAACGCTCCTGCAGCGATCCCGCCGGCGCATGCACGATGAAGCGCGAAATCCACGTTCTATCGCCGACGCGGCTTATGGGGCTGCGACCATCCGAAAGGGGGCGATTCGACAGAATAAGGCCCGCAAGCTCTTTGTAGCTGATGCTAGCGTGCTTTTTCATCACGTCAAACAGGGCGCCGCAGGGCGTAGGGTCGTTATTCACTCTGGTCACCTTCTTTCCTTGGGCCTTCTAAAACCGATTCTTCCTGATCGGCCGAAACTTCCTGCTCGGCCGAAACGTCTTCGCACGCCCTATCGCCTTGGGGCTCTTCCAGCGCCACTGCCGCAGCGCCAAACACGCCTCGAGGCGCCGCACCCGCCGGCAAGGCTCCCCGCATTTTCTTACGAGCGGGACCATATACTACCGCCAACGCGAAATCGGCCACAAACGGACACCATGCCGCAGCAGCGGCCGCAAAAAGGGCCGCCGCCAAACTCGCATGCGCGCTCGACGGAGCCACCGTCGCATTCGACAAAACGAAGCCCTCAACCACGCTCGCCGCAGCAACACCGAAACTCGCCCGAATGAAGCCAGCTCGCGAATGTAGGGTCGGGCCACGAAAAACGGCTCCGAGCACAACGGGCGCAGCCAATGCGAGGGCAACCATCCAAGGTTCAAGCGCCCCCTGCCATTGCATGCCGGGCAAAAGGAGGCTCGCCTCCATGCCGTCCGCCGAATACGCCGCCGACACGGCTACAACCACGAGCACTGCCACCGAAGCCGCCCACGCGGCGATACGCACCGCCAATCGCGCGGCAAACATATCGCGCATCGATCCTGCGCCCGAACCATCGAACGTGCATGGGATCAGCGGTTCGCCCTGAAACGAAAGCACAACGTTTTCCAAATAGTGACCGCAAAATGCCGAAAACGCATTGAAAGCCTCATGCGCCGTGGGGCGCTTCCCCTGATCGGCGGAAAGACAAGCCAAAAGCACGGAAGCGAGCTGGTCATCGACAAACGCGAGCACATCGCGCACTTCGTCGACACTCGGGGCTTGCGCCGCATTCGAGCATGCGCGACGAAGAGCCTTGTCCACCTCCGGCTCGCAGAGAACCACGGCGGCGATATCGGCCGCCGCAGCATGTGCGAACACGGGGCGGGCGGGAGCAGCCTCGGTTTTTACGCGATACGGAGAAAACGCGCGTTTGGTTGCTTCGGCATTTTTTCCCGAACCTTTTTCGCCTCTCGAATCGGCCGCATCGCCCGAGCCGACCACAGACTGCGCGGCTTCCGCCTCCAGGTCAAACGGCGCACGTCCGCAGGCGAGCCGGTATATCACGCTCGCCGTCGCATACACATCGATTTTGGGCGATTTGCGCAGCGCATCGATTCCCGCGATATCCTCCGTAAGCATCTCGGGCGGCGCAAAATCGGCCGTCGCCTTGCGAGTAAGAGAACTGACTCTCGTAAACGACGAGCCCTGCATCTCCTCCGGCGTCGACGACCCGAAATCGATAAGGCATACGTCGAAAAAGCCCTCCTCGACCTGTTCGGCAAGAGAAAGGCGAGACGTGCGAACCATCACATTGGCGAGCGAGATGTCGCGATGGACAAAGCCACCTTCAAGGAAATCAAGGTGTGCGAGCAAATCAAACACGTCGCGGCCGATTTGGGCAGCCACAAGCGTAGGCATGCGGCCAGCCCCGTCAACCGCAAGGGCGTCGCATACATGCACGAGCGTTTCGCCGCACACCCATTCCATAACGATGGCAGGCGTGCCCGCGACCTCGCCCATCCCATACAAATGAGGAAATCCCTTGAGGCCCGAAACTGCCTTGTGGCACTCGAATTCCTGACGAAACGCGGTTTTCAAACCTGCTTCATACCGTTCGTATTCAGCATCGCTCGCACGCTCATCGCGCTCGGGTATAACGAGCGTTTTCAGCGCGAACTGCTCGCCAAGCACATTGGTCGCGCGCACGACCGACCCAATGCCGCCGCGACGGCGCGTAGATTCGTCGACGAAGAGCGTGCCGAAACGGCGCTTATACGAATCGAGCGCTTCGCCCTGCATGCCGGCAGCTGGTTCGAAGTGCGCAACGCTCACTACCCGAGCGCCGCTGAAAGGGCCACCGCCCCCATCGATCGCAGAATGCCCCAATGGCCGCGAGTCGCGCGGCCCCGAAAGCCAACCACTCATGCCAAGCTCCTCGCCCTATCTTCATGCGCGCGGTAACTCGCATAGGTCGCAGAGGTGTCCACAGCGCTCGCCGAGCCCGACTGCTTTGCGATTCCCCACTGATTCACGAGCGCGGCCGACATGGTGCCCAAATCGTTCACCATGTACTGAATCTCGCTCCAAAAATTGCGATAGCGAGAACGCTCGGCCACGAGAATCTTTCTGTTGAGTTCTGCTTTCATGGAGTCAATCGAGTTGTCGTAAATAAGCATGTCGGAATACCATTGCGCGGCATCCCCGAAATCGCCCAAGCCGGCATCGTATTGCAAATGTCCCGAAGACTCGCGCAGGCTACCAGAAAGCTGCACGCATTGATTGAACCGATCAACGAGAAACGCGTGGAATTCATTTTCTTCGGCGGCCGTAAGACCCGACGCCGTCGCGCCGTCGCCCGATCCGCTAGCAGCGCCGCCCGAATCTTCTGAGCCAGCAGGGCTTCCGCCCGACGGGCCCGATTGGTCAGAGCCGCCCGGCACTCCACCCGAAGAGAGATAGTCCGATGAAGGGTTTTGTGTTTTGACAGATTCAGTCTTCGAGACGGTCGCCTCGGTCGATTGAATCGCGGAAGCGAAAAAACTCGAGAACGTAAGCGCAGAAGAGGCCGAAACGTCGGAAGAGGGCCCATTCCCGTCAACGGAAGAAACCTCACTCGAGCCACCGCCGACGAGTGCGCGAATAATGCCCTCAGGCGATGCGGCGTTGCTCTTCTCGGCATAAAAAGACGCATACGAACTCGGCATGGAAAAGCCAGGGAAGAGCGCCGCATACAACAGCGAACTTGAAAGCAAAAGCGCAAAAGAAAATGTCACAAGCGACGCGGCGGCCGGCGCAAGCTTCACCCGCTTGCGGGGGTTCGATACCTCAATCTCACCGCCCAACCTCTTCAAAACCCACCAACCTTTCCCTTCGCGACGCATTTGCTTCACCAATGACCGCTTATAGTACCGCAAAGCCCCGCAGTCTTCGGGCGCACACTCGTTAACGGCCCCCTTAATCCGCCGGCAACCGACCGCCGAAGCGCACGAACGCGACCGCGCACGGGCTCGCCGAGCCATCCGCCAAGCCCCCGGCGAAAACGCAAGCGCACCCGCGCAAAACGGCCCGCATGCACCCAAAAACACGCTAAGCGCCACAAGCGCGTAATTCCCCTGCACGCACGTCCCGTCCCGCGAGGTTGTTTGGTTCTCTGCAATATGAACAAGTCTCGCCCAACTTCTGCGCACAATCGTTTAGAATCGCAGATGCGCCAAGGCGCAATTACTCATCTAAAACTTAGGAAGATCGTCATGAGCATAGAGTCGCTGTACCACTTTTTCTTCGAGTCATTCGCTGGCGTGGGCATTCTGGTGCTTGCGGGCCTCGTGATTTCGGTTTTGGTGTGCGTGATTATGGAGTGGCGCACCCGCCAAGCGTTCAAAGATCGCGGCGAGGTCGAAGACGATGATGACGATTTCACCTTCTTCGATGACGATGACGACGAGGACGAGTAGCCTGTGAACCAACTGGGCACCTCAGGCCCCAACCGTCGAAAGAAATGCCGGCCTCGTGTCGGCATTTTTATTTGGAAGATATCGCCCGCGAAAACGAGCGCCTCCAAAAAGCAGCCCCCATGGCGCCGAAACCAAAAATCTCGCTTTTTTCGAAAAAGGTGCTTGCATCAACGAATTGCTTCAGATATAGTACTAACTCGCTTCGCAAGAAGCCACGCGGGTGTGGCGGAATTGGCAGACGCGTACGGTTCAGGTCCGTATGGGGGCAACCCCATGAAGGTTCAAGTCCTTTCGCCCGCACCATTAAATGAAAGAGCTCCCAGCAATGGGAGCTTTTTTGTTATGGGCCCATCACAGGGACTTGAACCTGTAAAGGAGCGAGCGTAAAGAAAACGCGGAGCGTTTTTAGCGAGCTGGCGAGGACGCCGGCAGGCGGCCGAAGCCGGTGCGGATCCGCGAAGCGGATACGCGGACGTCCTTTCGCCCGCACCATTAAATGAAAGAGCTCCCAGCAATGGGGGCTTTTTTGATATGCACGATCTCCTTGGACGGGTATCCTAATGCCAACGTGTGCCTATCAGAGGAGAGACCATGCTGTTTTCCGGTATCATCGCCGCCCTTACCAGCCTTTTGATTCCCATCATCATCCTGTTGCTGCTGCTTCCCAGCGCCTGCTATGTCGTTGAACAGCAGCATGCCGTGATCATCGAGCGTCTGGGCAAGTTTAACCGCATCGTCAACGCGGGCTTCCACATGAAGGTGCCCGTGATCGACCGCAAGGCCGCCACGGTGAGTCTGCGCACCATGAAAAACGGTTTTGGCATCGACGTTAAGACCCAGGACAACGTGACCATCGGCCTTGAGGTCTCTGCTCAGTACCACGTGAGCTATGACATGGGCGCCGGCCCGGCAGATTCGGGTATCTACAAGAGCTACTACATGCTGCAGGAGCCCGTCGACCAGATGCGCGATTTTATCACCGATGCCCTGCGCTCTTCGATTCCCGTCTACACACTCGATGAGGTCTTTGCCAAGAAGGATGACATCGCCAAGGATGTCAACGCTACCGTTTCCGAGCAGATGGCCGCCTACGGCTTCACCCTCGTGTCGACGCTCATCACCAAAATCGCACTGCCGACCGAGGTCGAGAACTCCATGAACGACATCAACGCCGCCCAGCGCAAGCGCGCTGCGGCACAGGAGCTCGCTGAGGCAGACCGCATCAAGCGCGTCACCGAGGCGACCGCCGAGGCCGAGGCTATGGAAAAGGCGGGCGAGGGCATCGCCAACCAGCGCAAGGCCATCGCGCTGGGTATCAAAGATTCGCTCGAGATCATCCAGGAGACGGGTGTCGGCAATGACGAGGCCAACCAACTGTTCATGTTTACGCAGTGGTCCGAGATGATGACGGAGTTCGCTCGCACGGGTAAAACCTCGACGGTCGTGCTGCCGAGCGACTTCTCGCAGTCGGCCTCTATGTTCGAGCAGATGCTGACCGCCGGAAAAGTTCAAAACGATTCGAAGGAGTAGACGCGCGTGAAATACACCGTCGTTTGCGTCGGTAAGCTTAAGGAGCGCTTTTGGAAGGACGCGTGCGCTGAGTACACCAAGCGCCTGGGTGCCTATGCCAAGGTCGATATCCGCGAGGTGGCCGATATCGACCCGGCCAAGGCGGGCGGTGTGGATACCGCACGTGACAAGGAGGGGGCGGCGATTCTTGCTGCCCTGCCGTCTCGAGCGCATGTGATCCTGCTGGCTATCGAGGGCAAGGAGCGTTCGAGTGAGGAGCTCTCGGCGCGGCTCGACGATCTTATGCTGCGAGGCAACAGCGACATCGCCTTTGTAATCGGCGGATCGGACGGCGTGAGTGATGAGGTGCGCGCCCGCGCCGACGAGATGCTCAGCTTTGGACGCATTACCTTGCCGCATAACCTGGCACGCGTGGTGCTGCTAGAGCAGATCTACCGTGCCTGCAAGATCAGTCGTGGCGAGCCGTATCACAAATAGGTCGGCAATACGAAACAATGGCGTGGGACAATAGCTTTCGTTTTGAAGAGCGTGTCTGAGAGGACTATGAGATATGAAGATTGGGTTTGTCGGTTTTGGCAATATGGCGAGCGCTATGGCCGATGGCTGGATCGCTGCCGGTGTAGCCGCGAGCGACATGTGCGCCTGCGCGGGTCGCTACGACGCACTGGTTGAGCGCTGCGAGGCGCGCGGCATGGTCGCCTGCCACGATGCCGCCGAGGTTGTCGCCGCATCCGATATCGTGGTCGCTGCGGTCAAACCGTACATGATCGAGAAGGTATTCGCCCCGCTCAAGGATGCTCTTGCCAAAAAGATCGTTCTGTCGGTTGCCTGGACCTGGGACAGTGCCAAGTGGGAGCAGGTCCTGCCGGGCGTCGCGCATATCTCGACGGTGCCCAACACACCGGTTTCGGTGGGCGAGGGCGTCATCGCTTGTGAGAAGTCCTCTACGCTCAACGGCGAGCAGCGTGCCGTGGTTCTCGATCTGCTCGGTAAGCTTGGCGCCGTCGTCGAGCTCGACACGAGCCTGCTGTTTGTGGGCGGCACGGTGGGTGGTTGCGCTCCGGCATTTGTCGCCATGGCAATCGAGGCCCTGGGCGATGCGGCGGTCAAGCACGGTATCCCGCGTGCCGATGCCTATCGCATTGTGAGCCAGATGGTACTGGGCACGGCAAAGCTGCAGCTTGCTACTGGCCAGCATCCCGCGGCGATGAAGGATGCCGTATGCTCGCCCGGTGGTGCCACCATCAAGGGCGTCGTCGCGCTCGAGGACGCCGGCATGCGCAGTGCCCTGGTCAAGGCAATTGACGCAACCCTCCAATAAAACCGACCAAAAAAGACAGGTTTATTTTGGCAGGTTTTTCCTGCGGTTTTGTCCTTTTAGCGAAAAGCGCCCCGCAACTGGCTCAATTCCAGTTGCGGGGCGCTTGCGTTTGCCCAGATAAAACCGACCAAAATAAACCTGTCCCTTTTTGGCGGGTTAGTCCCAGAAGCTGTCTTCCTCATCCTCGGACTTGGGTCCGCGGTCGACGTACATCTTATGGGTACGCTTCTCCATTACAAAGGCAAGAATCGCAAATAACAGGATGCCGCCGGCGAAAAGGATGGCAAAACCGGTGCGGGTGCCAAACAAAAAGGAAAAAACTGCGTCCATTGGGTGCCTTCTTGCGTAGTTGAGTTGGGTCGTAAACGCTCATAAGTATATACTTGCCCATACATGTACAAGGTTGCAACCTAAATGGAATGTATATCGCCGGAGGATCTAATGCTTGATATCAAGTTTGTTCGCGAGAACCCCGATGCCATCGATGTCGCCATGGCTAACCGCCAGACGTCTTGGGATCGCGAGAAGTTCTTTGAGCTCGACGACGAGCGCCGTGCCGTCATCACCGAGGTCGAGGAACTCCAGGCTACGCGCAATGCCGAGTCCAAGAAGATCGGCGCCCTGATGAAGGAGGGCAAGAAGGAGGAGGCCGAGGCCGCCAAGGAGGCCGTGCGCGCCGTCAACGAGAAGATTGACGGTCTGGCCGAGCGTCGTACTGCCCTCGAGCAGGAGCAGTACGACTTCATGGCTCACCTGCCCAACATTCCTTGCGAGGCCACGCCGTACGGCAAGGACGAGGACGAGAACATCGAGCGTCGCCGCTGGGGCACCCCGCGCGAGTTCGACTTCGACTTTAAGCCGCACTGGGATCTGGGCACCGACCTCGACATTCTTGACTTCGAGCGCGGCAACAAGCTCTCCGGCAGCCGTTTCACCGTTCTCGGTGGCGCCGGTGCCCGCCTGGAGCGTGCCCTCATCAACTTCTTCCTCGATACGCACACCAGCCGTGGCTTCAAGGAGTGGTGGCCGCCTATCGTCGTCAAGCGTCAGACCATGTTTGGCACGGGCCAGCTGCCCAAGTTCGAGGACGACGCCTATCACGTCTCGGGCGACAACTTCCTGATCCCCACCGCCGAGGTCGTGCTTACCAACCTGCACGCCGGCGAGGTCCTCGATGCCGACACCCTGCCGCGCCGCTACACCGCCTTCACCCCCTGCTTCCGCGAGGAGGCCGGTTCCGCCGGTCGCGACACCCGCGGCATCATCCGTCAGCACGAGTTCGACAAGGTCGAGATGGTCAAGTTCGCTAAGCCGGAGGAGTCCGACGAGGAGCTCGAGAGCATGACCGCCGAGGCCGAGTACCTGCTGCAGCAGCTGGGCCTTCCGTATCGCGTGATTAGCCTGTGCACCGGCGACTTGGGCTTCTCTGCCCGTCAGACCTACGACGTCGAGGTTTGGCTGCCGAGCTACAACGCCTACAAGGAGATCAGCTCCTGCTCCAACTGCGGTGACTTCCAGGCTCGCCGCGCCAACATCAAGTATCGCGACCCCGAGAACTTCAAGGGTTCGCGCTACCTGCACACCCTCAATGGTTCCGGCCTGCCGGCCGGCCGCACCATGGCCGCCATTCTGGAGAACTACCAGAACGCCGACGGCACCATCACGATTCCCGAGGTTCTGCGTCCTTACATGGGCGGCCTCGAGAAGATCGAGCCGGTCGCGTAACTTGCCTGCATAGGGGATATGCAAGGGCGCTCCTTCGGGGGCGCCCTATTTCGTGCGTAGGTCCATACCATGCCGTGCGGACAGCTCAATAGAAAACACACGAACAACTGTTCTGTATACAGCCATCTACCTGCTATGCTTTTGCTAAATAAGAGCGAGAGAAAGGGGACGCGATGGAGCTGTTTGATGATCGGGTGGTTTTGTTTGAGAGCGACGAGGGCGGGGAGTACCTGCTTGTAACGTGTGAGCCGTCTGGCATGGGTGGCCTGGTGCTTCGGCAGACGAGTGAGGGTCCGTTGACCCAATGGTGCTTTGAGGAGTCGCCGCATGTGGTCGAGACCTTTGTGACGCACGAGGGGCTTGTGGCGCTGGAGCACTTCTATGGAGTTGGGACTTCCAACCAGGTCGCGCGCATGCTGAGCATCTCGTTTGCCGATTATGATTGCGCCCAGCGGGTGAGATCGCTCCTGAGGGAACTTGATGCCAAGTTCGACGTGATCGAAAAGCCAATCGATCGTACGGGGAACGGCGGTATATGCGGAGCAGCATGACAAAACTGCGTTCCACAAAAAAGTTTGAGATT
>ERZ824488.3963-NODE-3963-length-10450-cov-4.547186_pt1 | contig 10450 bp, 8 predicted proteins | sample MGYA00519936_ERZ824488 | MGnify/ENA primary metagenome ERZ824488 (study PRJEB31778, sample SAMEA3449153) | human gut metagenome | biome: human gut; feature: human-associated habitat; material: faeces | place: United Kingdom | collected 2010/2012 ...
GCGGGTGCTGGCCGGGAACGGGCAGGCGGAGGGGTCAAGACCCCTCCCTACGATGTGGAAGGTTAGAGGGTGGTTATGGAAAAGTGCGCGGGCCGGGCATGCACGGCCCCTACGGGGATGGTGGTGGAGGGAGCGGTGTGTTTTCCACATTCGGCACACGTGAATGTGGAAAACACTTGCAATTTCTACCTTATTATAATAGTATAGAGGCAACACACTTGAAACGAGGTCCTGTCATGATCCTGGCATTGAATATCGGCAACTCCAATATTACGTTTGGCGGGTATACGCCGGACGGCAAGCTGGTGTTTTCGTCGCGGCTGTTTGCGGACACGGCACTGAGCAGTGATGAGCTCCTGTACAAAATCGTAAACATGCTGGCGCTGTACGGGGCGGATCCGCAGCAAATCACGGCGGTCATCTTTTCCAGCGTGGTGCCGGCGCTGACGCCGCGGCTGCGCGAGGCCCTGCGCAAGATGTGCGAGTGCCAGATCATGGAGGTCGGCCCCGGCCTGAAAAGCGGGGTGCGCATCCGCATGGACAACCCGGCCCAACTGGGCGGCGAGCTGCTGTGTGCCATCGTGGGCGCGCTGCAGCGGTGCACGCCGCCCTGCGTGGTGGTGAACTTTGATACCGCCACTACCCTGCTGGCTGTGGACAGCACCGGCGCACTGGTGGGCGGCAGCATCCTGCCGGGGCCGCAGTGCTCGCTGTCGGCGCTGGTGCGCAACACGGCGCAGCTGCCCCAGGTGGAGCTGGAGGCCCGCCCGCGGCGTCTGCTGGGGGCCAACACGGCGGATTGTCTGCACAGCGGCATTGTGTACGGCACGGCGGCCATGCTGGACGGCATGGTCGCGCAGATCCGCGCAGCGCTGGGCGCACCCGACGCGCCGGTGGTCGCAACCGGCACGCTGCCCGACAGTGTGCGCACGGCGTGTGCAACGGATATTGTGTACCGCGAGACGCTGGTGCTGGAAGGGCTGTATTGGATCTGGAAGAAGAATACGCGGAAGTGACGTTGGTTACCGGTATATAAGGTAAGAGGGCGTCGTGGGCAAGGCAGCGCGGAGCGGTCAAGACCGCTCCCTACGGGCCGGGGCTGTAACGTCTGCCGACGTAAAGTTGCGGGCCGGGCATGCCCGGCCCCTACGGGGTGGTGGATGGTTGGCGGGTGCTGGCCGGGAGGTGCGGGCTGCATATATGCCGCCCCTACGGGCAGGCGTATTGTACTATCCGTATTCCGGACAAACATCATTCTATATCCAAAGAGGTGCTGCCCGCGCCTCTTTCTTTTTTTGTGGTGTCGTGTTATAATATATTATGTATAGTTATGTACAAAATTTACAGAGAAAGGTATTTATTCATCACCTATGCAGCATTTGAAAAACTTTAACTGGAAGAAATTTCTCTTGCAGGGGGTGCTCCCCTGCCTGCTGGCGGTGGCGGTGGGGTTCATTTCCCGCTATCAGCTGGAGCTGTCCGACGGCGTGACCGAGAGCTTTTTGCAGCTTCAATGGCCGCTCTACGCGCCGCTCAACGCGCTGACCGCCTTTTGCCTGACGCTGATTTTGTTTGCGCTGCTCGGCAAATGGAGCCGCGCAACGGGCATTTCGGGCGCGGTGTTCACCATCATTGCACTCATCAACTACTACACCCGCGACCTGCACGGCTCGGCGCTGATGCCCCAGGACATTTTGAACCTCGGCACCGCCGCCGAGGTCATGGGCAGCTACACCCTGAAAATCACGCAGGACGTTGTGAAGATCGTGCTGCTCTACCTGCCGATTCTGGCAATTGTGTTCGTGCAGGCGCAGCTGGCCAAGGGTGCGCCTAAGCGCGCCGGCTGGAAGGCCCGCGGCGTGCGGGCGGCGGGCAGCGCACTGGGCGTGTTTCTGGTCATGTTCTTCGGCTACTTCGGCCCCGTGACCATCAAGCCCAAGACGACCTACGGCTGGGCGTGGCAGAACACCTACTACACCTACGGCTATCTGGCCGGGACGATTGAGGCCACCAGCCTGATGGCCGACCCTGTCATTGAGCCGGAGAACTACAACGACGCCGCGGCGGTGAACACCGCCCGCAAGGCCGACGACTACACCGCCCCTGCCAGCCCCGAGAGCGCCGAGGAGTACCCCGACATTGTGCTGATCCTGTCCGAGAGCTTCTACGACTTTGACCTTGTCACCGACCTGCAGGCCGACACCGACATCATGCCGGTCACCAAAAACCTGCCCAACTCGGTCTACGGCCACACGATCAGCCCCCATGTGGGCGGCGGCACAAACTCCACCGAGTACGAGATGCTGACCTCCAACTCGCTGATCCTGATGCCCAGCATCACGCCGTTCAACTGGCTGAACCTGTACAACGCCAACAGCGTTGTCAGCTACCTCAAGGGTCTGGGCTACTCCACGATGGCCGCCCACCCCTACACGAACTCCAACTACCGCCGCGACTCCGCCTGGCTGGCGCTGGGCTTTGACGAGACCCATTTCCAGAGCGATTTTACCACGCAGGAGACCTACGGGGACCGCCCGTACCAGACCGACTCGGCCACCTACCGCGACTGGGAAACGATGTACGAGGCCATGCCGGAGGACAAGCCGCGGTTCAGCTTCCTGGTCTCCATCCAGAGCCACGGAGACTACGATATGAACGATGCGTCGCTGGATATTGTCCACGCCGCCACCGACTACGGCGACTACGATGCGCTGATGGACGAGTACCTGAGCTGCATCAAAAAGACCGACGCCGCCGTGCAGGAGCTGTGCGATTACTTTACCGCGCAGTACGAAAAGACGGGCCGCAAGGTCATTGTGGCCATGGCCGGTGACCACGCGCCCAGCTTTGTGGCCCATGTGGCCGACCCCAGCTTTGCCGAAACCGACAACGAGCTGCAGATTCTCGAGCGCAGCACGCCGTTTTTCATCTGGGCCAACTACCCGCTGGAGCACACGGCAGCCGCCACCAGCACCACCGACCCGCTGAACCGCATGGACATGGTCATGCTGACCCCCACCCTGCTGCAGCAGGCGGGTCTGCCCCTGAGCGACTACTACGAGTACCTGCTGGAAATGAAGCACAACACCCCCGTTGTGACCGCCGCCAACGACTACATGAAGGTGGACGGCACCACAGCCGAGTACGGCGCAGACCCCGCGCTGGACGAGTGGGCCAAGGGGTATCTGATGCTGGAATACAACAACATCGGCGCGCACGCCAAGCGCGACCAGAGCATTTTTGACCCCGCCGAATAAAGAGGAGGCATCCCTATGACAGGTCTGAAACGAACCCCGCGCAGCCGCGGCGGCTTTACGCTGGTGGAGCTGATCGCGGTATTGGTGATTCTGGGTGTGCTGGCGGCCTTTGCCGTCCCGGCGCTGACCGGGTACATTGACAGCGCCAAGGAAAAGCAGGCCGTCAGCGAGACGCAGGCGTGTGTGATGACGGCGACCCGGCAGGGTGCGCAGAACTACGCCTTGGTGCAGAACGCATCTGTAGCCGGGAACGCCGAAAATGCAGCCGCCTTGACCAACTGGGCAGGCCCATTAGAAGCAAACGCACCCGAGGTCACAGGCGGCAAGGTCGCTTTGACCGAGGGCAGCGGGCAGTATCTGCTGCATGTGAACAACCCGCCTGCGGGCAGCACTGCCACGACGACGATTGCGGCAGATGCCGGGGTCAAGGGCACCGTGCAGGGGATGACCTGCAACGCCAGCGGGCAGGTTTTATACTTAGTGTATACCAGCGCTGATGGGATACAAGTCGTATACACGAACGCGGGAACCACCGCGAGTGTAAATATCGGCAGTGATGAGGCTGTTGTTGTGCCGACGCCGAAGAAGAATGACCACTCCGGCGGCGGTGAAACCGGCGGGGGCAGCACCGGGGGCGGCATTTCCGGCGGCGGTACGACCGGCAGCACCGCTACAGCAAATGAAAAGCAGTTCATTATCCACTTGCAGGATATTGAAACTAAAAACTCTGCGCCTTTTGCAAACAGAACATATCACATTCAGAGCGGCAATAACTCCTTTGATGTGCCCTCTGATGGAAACGGTGATATTCTTTTGGATATTTCTCCTAAGGAACACCCTCGTCCCAACACTGTTATCGGGGATACGGAGACTACTATCACCGAAGCTGAAGTTCCTGATGGCTACCAAGTCATTCCCAGCAGTACAAAAATCTATATCAGTGTTTGGTTTGAGGGAAACGACTATTATCTCAAATCCATAGAGGATGACAGACATAACAATCCATTTGCTATCGATATGGATAAAAGGCAGCTTACCATTATGCGCTTTCCCGTTGCCAAATTGAATCTGCGCGTCACTGACCCTGATGAAAATCCGCTGTCCGGTGCTACCTTTGCTATTAAGGACGGCCCAACCCTTGTTGGCGAATTCACCAGTGATAGTAAAGGAGAATACTCCATTCCTGTCAAACTGCATGAGGGAGATAACATCGGGTATTCTGCTGCTTACCTAACTACCGGAGACCAAAATCACAAAACTTATGATATAACGGAAACCCCTCCTGCCGGATATAAGGGAGACTTCACATGTTCTTTTCATTTATATTATAATCCATATCCCGCTACTCCGACTCCCCATAATACAACCTGGTTCCGTATTGATGATTTTGGCTTCAAACAGGGTACATATAGTCTGGAACGCACTGTTGGTGATGAGGATACTTTTCATGTCACACACAACAAAAGCTAACTCTGCACTGTCTATATCCGTAAAATTGATAACGCCGGAAATCCTGTATCCAACGCCAATCTAAAAGCTGACAATACCGGCAGCTTTGTTACGCCAGAGCATAAACTACAGGATACAACCAAAATATAGCAGACTGTCGAAAAACGCTTGTAGGGGCGAGCATTGCTCGCCCGTGCCCGTTTGCCTTGCAAGAAAACTGTCCCGGAAAATGCGTTGCTGCGGTAAGTTGGCGGGCGGCCAATGGTCGCCCCTACGCACGCAATAAGGCAAGAATGCAATTTATTGACGGTCTGCTATATAATTTCACCCTCAATCAATAAGAAAGCCCCCACCCAGCCGCAGAACATCTGCGGTTGGGTGGGGGTTGTTTATTTGTAGAGATTGCAGGGGCGCGGCGGCAGCGGCAACACGCCCGGGCGGATATGGGATCCGCCCCTGCGTTCTCTGCCAATCACAAAAACTCTTTCCAGTAAATCTCTGCGCTTCTCGTCATCTCCCGGGAAAAGTCGCTCGCGTACTTGCGCTTGCAAAATGCCTGCACGGCTTTGTCAAAGTCGTAGTCGAGCTGGCCGTTGGCGGCGGCTTTCGCCGCAAAGTCGGCGCGCAGCTCGTCGGGGGTGCGGTCCGTGTACACATTCTCGCAGACGACGGCGGCTTCGGCAAAGCGGGCGGGCTTGGGGCGGCGCTGCTGCTGCTCCGTGGGGCGGCCAAACACCAGCATACAGGCGGGCACAACGTACTGCGGCAGGTGCAGGGCGTCGCGCATGGCCTCCGCATTCTCGAGGACGTCGCCTATGTAGCAGCTGCCGATGCCCAGAGACTCGGCGGCGACCACGGCGTTCTGGGCGGCAATGCAGGTGTCGGCCACGGCCAGCATCAAGTCCCCTGCCCCGGGCTTGCGGGCGTCCGTGATGCCCGCGGCGTGGTAGGCGTTGAGCCAGCGGCGGCAGTCGGCCAGGAACACCAGCACCAGCGGCGCCCCGGCAATGAACGGCTGGTGGTCGCACAGGTCGGCCAGCGTGGCCTTCAGCGCCGGGTCGGTGATGTCCAGGATCGTGTACAGCTGCTGGTTGCCCGCCGTCGGTGCCTGGAACGCCGCGTTCAGGATGGCCGCCCGCTCGTCCGGCGTGACGGGGTCGGGGGTGAATACCCGCACGCTTTTGCGGGCGGAGAGGGCGGAGAGGATAGCGTTGTTTTCCATGATAAGCTCCTTTAAGCCTTCCCCCGAGGGGGAAGGCAAATCAAAATCAATTTTTCCGTTTCTTCAAAAACTTCCCGATCAGCGTATCCAGCATGCTCAGCACCTCGCGGATGTTCAGCACGCAGACCACCGCGGTGATGCCCACGACGGGCAGCGCCCAATGGGTCAGGTTCATCATGCACCAGATCTCCGCCAGCACCAGCGCCAGATTCAGCACAAGCCACGCCGGGTGGAAGTCGATCTCCAGCAGACCGCGGGTCGAGTAGGCGCGCAGCAAAAACACCAGCATCAGGCTCAGGAAGCTGGCCGGGGTTACGCCCCACGGGCCCCACTGCAAAATGAACAGGTAGTTCAGAATCAGGTTCAGCACCGCACCGGCCAGCATTGTGAACAGCGAGCCGGTAGACCGTTTATACACAACGTAGACGCTGTTCAGGAACTGGTTCAGGCAGGTCAGCATCGAGCAGAGCGTCAGGAACGGAACAAACGTCCAGGCGTCAAAATATTCAGCCTTGAACACCCGCATGAGCAGCTGGCACAGCATGATGATGCCCGCCACGCAGCAGAACAGCACGCTGGCATACACGCGGAATATCTTGGAGAAGAACGCCTCGCGGTCCGTCTCCTCGGTCACGGCGGAGAGCTGCCACGCCTCGTAGAAGATGCTGCCCAAAATCGTGATGATCTGCGGCAGGAAGTACCCCGCTGACAGCAGCCCGACCCAGTGGTTGCCGCTGCGGCCCGCGTAGCCCTCGCACATGCCCTGCACAAAGAACATGTCGCTGGCGTTGATGATCCAAAAGCTGATGGACGCCGGGATCATCGGCAGGCAGTAGCGCAGCATCTCCTTCCACAGCGCCTTGTCAAACGCCTTGGGCTTGAAGTACCGCCAGCACCCGCCCGCAATGAACACAAACACCATGGATGTCAAATCTGCCAGCGCGTTTGCCAGCAAAAAGCCTGCAGCGCCCATTTTTAAGACGCTCAGGAACAGCAGGTAGTAGAGCAGCAGGCTCAGCGTTGTCAGCACACCGTCTATGGCGACCAGCCGGTTCAGCATCCGCGAGCGGATGAACTGGGTACACAGCGTTCGCATACAGCTGGCCAGCACGCAGAGGTACAAAAAGCCCAGGTACTCCGCAGCGTTGGGGATGAGCCGCACCAGCGGCATGGCCAGCAGCAGCACCACAAAGCCAAGCCCGATAGTCGCCGCGCCGTTGACAAAGACGCTGGATTTGTTGGTCGCTTTGTCCAGCCCGAACCGGATGACCGCATAGGCCACGCCAAGGCTGACCACCGGGATCAGCAGGTTTGTGGCCTGCTGCAAAAGGCTGGACACGCCCATAACGTCCGGCGAGTCGAGCGCGTAGCTCAGATACGGGCGGATGAAGAAGCTGAGCAGCTTGGAGCTGAAGTTGGAGATGGCAAACAGCAGCGTATTGCTGACCAGCGTCGTATATTTTTTCTGTGGAGACGGCAAGATGGGAACCTCCCTTGTTTGTAGAGTATGAAGCCTTCCCCTTCGGGGGAAGGTGGCCGAGCGAACGCGAAGGTCGGATGAGGGCAAACCTTCCGCCGGCACCCCGTTCACGGGTAATCGCGGCAGACTCCCCCTCATCCGTCTGCTCTCACCGCAGCTTCAGCATCCGTTCCCGCTGCTTATAATCCGGCAGCACCTCCGCCACCGCGGCCCAGAACGCCGGGCTGTGGTCGGGGTGGGCAAAGTGGCAGAACTCATGCACAACAACGTACTCCTGCGCGGGCAGCGGCATCGTGCAGAGCCGCCGCGCAAACGCCAGCGTGCCTGTGCGCAGACTGCACGACCCCCAGCGGGTGTTCATGTCACGCACCGCAATTTTGGGCATCGCGCCTCCCGGGCAGGTCGCCGCAAACTGCGGATAGTATGCCCGGCACAGCGCCTGCATATAGGCCAGCGCCTCGGCCTTGGGCGGCAGCGCGGGGGCCTCGGCGGCCTCTCGTTCGCGCCGGGCCGCGGCACGCGCCTGTGCGGTGCGCACCCAGTCGGCCCGCGCCGTGACAAAGGCGTCCACATAAGCCGCAGGCACCCGCGGCGACGCACTGGCCGCCACACTGCCGTCGGCCCGCACGCGCAGGTTGATGTTGCGCACCCGCCGCCGCGTCAGCGTGTAGGTGATGCCGCCCGCCGTCCGCTCCATGCCCGGGCCCCCTTTTGCAAAAGTATATAGTTTATTGTACACGCATTTGCCCAAAAGTGCAACAGTTGCCTGCGGCGGCGCATTGTGGTATGATACTGCCAAAAGGGGGCTTTTGCATGAAATCGCTGTTTTTTGTTCTGCCCGCCCTGCTGCTGGGCCTGACGGCCTGCGGCGCGCCGGTGGCCGCCGTGACCCTGCCCGACACCGTGCAGGTCGAAAAGACCCAGACCGCCGAGACCGCCGTCCTCTACGAGGATGCCGACGGGCGTGAGGTCAGCCCCCGCCGCGCCGCCCTGACCGAGTGGCGCTGGTCTGTGGCCGATGACACGATTGCCGAGGTCGATCCCAGCGGCATTGTGACCGGTCTGCGCGGCGGCTCGACCACCCTGACGCTGCAAAGCGCCGACGGGAAAATTTCCGCCAGCTGCCCGGTGCAGGTGTCCAGCCCGCTGCGCGGCATTGCTTTGGACAACTACACGCTGTATTTTGACGACGAGCTTGTGACCTGGATCACCGCCGACGGCACGCGGGAGTCCGACTACGCCTACGCCAGCCGCGTCGGCGCAGTCTGCCATCTTCTGCCGGAGGACACCACCGACCACCCCGCCGTGACCTATCACATCGCCGACGAGCGCATTGCCCGCTTCGACGGCTCCTGGCTCATCCCCGTGAATTACGGCACCACGACCCTGACCGCCGACTGCGGCGGGTTTACAGCGCAGTGTACCGTAACAGTGGTCAGACCGGAGGATTAACCGTAGGAACAGGCAAAGGCGGGCACCGTGCAGTGCCCGCCTTTTGTTGTCAGAAATTGAGGATTGACAGAATCGTAAATAAAGCCATTATAATAATGGACATTCCGCAAAGCAGGAGAGCAACAAAGTTCAGGATTCCCGGTTTCTCTGCCGTTTTGCTTGTATCATACGCATATTTGAACAGACAAATTTCCAGCAGCAGCATAGGGGCATACATCCGCACACTGCGGCCACTCTGCTCAAAGAATGTATAGCAGCTGGACGCCGTAAGGATTGCGCACAGCAAAATCATCAGCACACTATTCAGCGTCCGCCGCCAGCTACTTATAGCGGGGCGTGCGGGTTGGGCGGGCTGCTGCTTTTTCTTTTTACCACTAGACTTTTTCTTATGCTTGGGCTTACTGTTGAGACTGAAATCCCCACCGTATTCTTTCTCTTTGCGTTTAAAATCTTCTCTGTACCAATCGCGATCTTCGACGCTCATTTGTGTTTCCTTTCTGCACTTTCATTTTAGCTTTATTATAAAACGAATACAGAGAAAGGTCAATCTTTTTATGACGGCTTATGACGGCAATTGAAGATACTGCATGTTTTGCCTTTTACTTCAAAAGTGTGGTACGATTGTAGTTACACGTCAAAAGGTAAAAGAAATTGGGGACTACTTTGGTGACCCTCCCGTCCATCTCCCGCGCCCTAAAAACAGCCCGCGGGACGCGGACGCGGGGCCCGGGCTGTTCGATTCCCGCACGGGTCACCTTTTACGCCCGACACCTATTAAAAAGCGTATACAAAGAAAAAAGCACTACCTCAAATGAAGTAGTGCTTTTTGGTGACCCGTACGGGAATCGAACCCATGTTACAGCCGTGAAAGGGCCGTGTCTTAACCGCTTGACCAACGGGCCATATAATACAAGATTTCGCTAAAACAGCAAGCAACTTATCGGCTACTATTGCAACCGACCCCCAAGTATTTTAGCGAAATCCTGTATCATGTGGTAGCGGTAACTGGATTTGAACCGGTGACACTTCGGGTATGAACCGAATGCTCTAGCCAACTGAGCTATACAGCCGTTTCGTTATGAGACTTACTTATTATAGATAAAAGTTAGCGATTTGTCAAGCCCTTTTTGAAAATTTTTTTGAAAAAACTTCGGATATTGAGCATTTCCCGCTTGACAATTGCCTTTTATCGGCATTATAATATATAATGCTGAGTTATAAGTTCGGCAGGTAAATACGGAATCAGTATTACAATACAGGGAAATATATTTGTAGCTGCCAAAGCCAAAGCTGCTGCGGCGGATATGAAAGGATATAATAATTACTATGAGCGTAAACAGTTCAAATAAAGACTGGAGCGATATCGGAAAGGACATCCGCAGCGCGGTTTCCGACTCTCTGCGCACCGGCGATTTCTCCGAGTTCGGAGAGAGCATAAGCGACGCCGTTTCGGACGTTATCGACGGTATTGCCGGTATCTTCGGCGCGGAATACATCCCGCCGAAAAACGCTTCAAGCCAAGGGTCGGAAGCGAATACCAATAAAAATACGGATACGAATACAAGCACGTCCGCTGCGCCCAAAAAACCG
>ERZ824488.3964-NODE-3964-length-10449-cov-7.640562_pt1 | contig 10449 bp, 11 predicted proteins | sample MGYA00519936_ERZ824488 | MGnify/ENA primary metagenome ERZ824488 (study PRJEB31778, sample SAMEA3449153) | human gut metagenome | biome: human gut; feature: human-associated habitat; material: faeces | place: United Kingdom | collected 2010/2012 ...
GGGGATTTTTTGCGTTTTGCCTGACAATTTTTTGCGTTTTGCGTGGCAAGCTACAATCGGGAACAGAGCCGTAAAAGATTATTTTGGACGGACAGAGCCGTTCGCACATAGCCTCATAGCCCCTCAGAAATGCCGCTTTCGCTGCCCTGCTGTTCTGCGTTCCCACCGATGAAACGGCAACAACGCCGCCCGCAGGTTCGCCGTCAAAACACCACTCAAAGGATCTTTCATCGCTCCAGCAAATTGTGGGAATGACCTTTATCCCGAAGGACTGCCAGTAAGCCCCAAGCCAGTGCTTGCGGTAATGGTTATATATCTGCATAGCCACAGGAAAATCGGTGTACAGCGAAAAATCAGGAGACAGCACACAGGCAAACTGTGAAAGCGTGTTTATATAATCCCTCGGTCTGTTCCATACCCTGAAAAACTGGTAATCGTCAAGGAAGAAATGCACCGCTTTTTCTGCCCTGTCCTTTGCAGTTGCGGCATAATTAAAGCCGATAAAGCCGGAGAAATAGACTTTATCAGCCTTTATAACAGGTATATCATATCTCCCGACAACATCGGGCGTGAACTTTTCAAGATTTTCATACCGCTGTTTTTCGGGTATCATAAACCTATTGTCCTTTCCATCATATCGTTCATATACGGCTCCGTGCTGTATTCCTGCGCATCGAGATTATCAATGTTTGTTGTGCCGTCATCGAGGCGGACATCAGCCGTTTTGACCTTGCTATCCCACATAGCCTCTGAGAGCGCATCTATGGTCGATGTGCAGCCCTTAAGTATCTTGTACCGCCCTGCACCCATCATCACCGTGTAGAAGCGTATGCGGTCGTTTATGGGACCCTTTCGGGCATTATGTATTTCCACACACAAATTTCTTTTCGCCGCATCTATGCGCATACCCTCGATGAGTGTCTGCTCTGCGCTATCGCAATATACATTGACCAGCGGAACGCCCCTGAGAATGAGCCTGCATTCTACGATAAACCCCGCAAAATCAGCATATAGCTGCTCAGGTGTCGCAGCATCTTTCCTGCGGTAATCGTGAACAGTCACCATATCCCGAAGCCCACGGGTGAAGCCCGTGCAGTTGAATGCGTGAGCCGACTTGCCGCCGCCGAAGTCAACCCCGACAGTGGCAAGCACAAGGTCAAGTCCGTCAAGGCTGTCAATGATAAAGTCATTCGAACGGTCATTGAAACGGCGATATATAACGCCCTCCGCATTGACCCAATCGCCCAGCACATAGCGGTCGTAATAGACCGTGCCTGCATATTCGGCTTTCAGTGCCCTGACGAAATTCGGGTCAAGCGTGGGGTTGTCGTCAAGGGTGTATTTCTGACAGTAGATGTCCGCATCACTGTCAAGAAATTTCTTGAACCAGTGCTGCCGACCCTCAGGGTTGCACGTACCGTCAAAACAGCTGTAAGGCTTGTCAAGACGTGATTTCAGCATATCAAAGACAGCCTCGCTCCAGGTCACGACCTCATCGCCATAGCAATATTTGACCGACATACCCCGTATCTTGTCAACCGATGTTTTCTTGTCGGCACCGAGGCAGTAACACCGTTCTCCAAACAGCATAGCCGTGTTGTCAGTCGTTCGGATAGACTTTACCAGTTCATCGCCCCACAGCTCCTGCAGGGGATATATGACATTTCGGAGCAGCGTGCCCTGAGTGTGTCCCAGAAGCAGTATAGCCCCCTCACGCCCCGCAACATTGCGAATGCGCTTGGGTATGGCATAATAGTCCATGTACGTCTTTCCCGAACGTGTCGCACCTGTCTTGACGTTCCATCGGTGCGTAGCATTCCGAAAATATTCCTTTTGCATATCCGTGAACATCAGAAGCCCCCTTCGATCTTGCCGAGGACTTCATCAAGCTTGGAGAGTGCCGCACTGTCTCCCTCGGAAGAGGCCTTTTCCTTAAGCTTAAGCTCACGCTTTTTAAGGGCAAGCTCCTCGTGCGCAATATCCTTGCCGAGTATCTGTATCACCCTGTCAAACGCCTTTGTATCGCCCTGAGCAGCACTGAGGAACATAGACATAACAAGCACCATCTCGTTGTCCATATCATCGGGAGAAACACCGAGAGCTTCAAGCTGCTCCCTGTCATTGGCAGCAGCGGGAAGCTCAAGCAGAGCCTTCATCTTCTGCTTCATATCCTTTTTGCGCCGCCTTGCTTCACCCGATGCCTTGCCGCCTTTTTGAGTGATTTCTCGGAGTTCACTCGGAGTTCGTTCGGAATTTGATATTAGATTTTTTTCATTCACGGGTCACCACCTGCTTGGTTTTGGGTATAAAAAATCCGCCTGCGGTTTGGCAAGCGGATTATAAATGATTATTTGTTTTTTCTGATGATATCTGAAAGAATGTTTTGTATTATATTTAGGTTGTTAATTATTTCATTGTGCTTTTCCTCTTCCACAGTAGTCTCAATGTAGGAGTTTGATACATTAAAGGAAAATATTATAAGCACATACATAAAAAAAGCTATTATTTTGAAAAGTGAAATAATCACCATTGTTGCAGTAAATATTTTTGTATAAAAGTTAATGTCGTACAAGATGTTAGTTGATATAAGTGTTATAACAGTGTTTATAAATCCTACACTTGTTGATGCCACAAAATTATAGTGCTTATGCTCCTTTGAAAGTTTGTCAGCCACGCTTGTTCGGGCTGTAGCAAATATGGAAATAACGCCAATGTATATTGCTATACAAGCTTCCCAAAAAGAACACATCTGTTTTATGGTGTCTGCTATGCTATAGCTATCAGGTATGGCTGATTTTACACAAGGATATAGCCAAAGCAATAGTAAGTATAATAATATAATGAAAACAGCATCATATATAAACTGTCGAATTATTGTTTTTTTGATATGATTATTCATTGATTGCTTCATTACCTGCCTCTATACTTTCTGGAGGATTTTTAAATATTATTTCGTTTGCATTTGAGATTATTCGCTCTCTTCTTTCAGTTTGATAACTATTGATATCGTTACGGTTGTTATCAATAATTTCGTTTGCCTGATTAAGCAAGGCGTGATTTAATCCGACTATAGATCGCAAACATCTTACATTATCTTTTATAAAAATATCACGTTCTTTGAGGTATGCTTTTTCGATTTTTTCGCTAACATTCCTGTAATTAACCTGAATTTGTTTAATACAGTCATTATTTTCTATGTCAAGTGCACGAAGAACATCACAAATTTGTTCCTTTGACATTGAACTATGATGCTTTTTGTCACCAACATTAAGGGTTAATGCGATTTCATTACTATTTAAGTATTGAGAAGCTTGCTTAAATGTACCAAACATATCTTTAAATGTTTGGAGAGTTGGGTTTCCGTTAACATCAAAATTATTAGTGTACCTTCCAATATCATAGCCCAAATCTAAAGTAATAGTGACAGATTTTACTTCCTGGGATTTCTCTATATTCTCTATCGTAGTCTTTTTAACAAGAGGTAAAATTTGAAGCCTAATGTTTGCGTTATCAATATAGCTATTAAAATAACTACATATGTTTTTTGCACTCGGAGCTTCTTTAAAACTGGTTAATAAAATTATATTATATCTTGAATCATAATATAACATATTTATATTATATAAGTTGCCTGTAAGCTCAGAAATATTCAGTTGATCTTTGGAGCTTTGCTGATAAACAGCTCCAGATTTTGGATGACCTAAGGGAATTACAAATGAGCTGTCACCATTGTAGTCATTATGCGTGTATCTGAATACACTTGTTCTTCTTCCATTTAAATTAACAGATGGAGATATATGCTTGCTTTCGAATTTCTGCTCAAACTTTAAGAAAAATTTAGCAATACTTAAGTCTAATGGAGCACCATTCTCATTTACGAGTTCAATCGAGTAAATCTGAATAGGCTTGGTTGTCATTTCTGTTGCCATTATGTTATACCTCACGTAAAATATTTTCTACATAATACCACAAAAATAATCATTTGTCAACAAAATTTGGAAACTAATTTAAAAAATGCTAAAAATGGAGAAAAATCAGCAAAGAATATCGCCTGACGGCCGTGAGGTGCCGAGCAGGCGATTTTGCATTCTTTGCATGATATAATAATACATCAGAAAATTGCCCCGTACCCGCACAGATTTAAAGAATTTCTCCAAGCTCGGATGCAAGAGTTATCAGAAAATCGTGGCGTATAGCCTGACATGTGCGCTCACAGTTCAGTGTATCACAATATATCATAGGAGTGCTTCCGCAGACGTTCTGCATAATAAAACGCTGTTCGTGATCCGGAAATACCGCAAGTGCTCTGTCAACAGCAGAAACCCGCTTTTGAAGCAGAGCAGTATGCTTTTCAATCTGCTCCGTTACCGACTGAACGGGCTTGGATATCCCGCTGCCATGCACAGTGCAGTCAGGCGTGCTGTATATCCTGTCAAATTCGATGGACTTTATTCGGCGCTTGTTATCCTCATAGCTGCGTGCCACGGAAAGCACACGCTTGTAAACCTCTTTGTCAAGATATTTTGGTATGTATGTCCTCATTGCTTGTTGCTCCTTTTAATTTTGTATTCATTCTCTTCCTCAGTCCCAGATCTCCCGTGAGCAGTCCCACTATCATTACTGCCTTGTCGGCGATATCGTAAATATCGTCGGACTTTTCAAGCTCGCTCCTGAGAGTGCCCGCCTGCTTAATGCTGTACTGATACTGTGCATACATCGAAGTGTACCTCTTGTGCTCTTCAATGTCCTGCATATATTCAGAGAACGCTATACGTTTCATACGTTCAGCAAAATCCTTGGGCATATTTTTGTCAAACTTGTATCTTTTGTAAAGTCTGCGGATACGGTCAAAATATCGGTATTCGGGAGCGGGAAGATTATCAAGATTTATGCTGCCGTCATATGCCTGACGTTTCAGTCTTTTAAGCTCCTGCTCGGTCAAAATTTATCACTCTTTTTGATATTCGGTGTAGGGTTGGTGTATAGGGTGTATGGTTTGATACTAATCACCAATAAAACTATAGACAAAAAATCATCGCATAATCCATATACGCAAGATTATGCTCAATTTTTTGTATAGTTTTTAATTGGTGCTTAGTATGAGGGGGATTTTAAACTTTTATATTATACTATATAATTTATAAAATGCTTTTTTATTTTAGGGGTAAACCCTACATTCCCTACACTGAACGCTAATAATTTACCGTAAATCTGCTTTGGGGTACATCACTCAGCGCAATGCCACGGTAAATTTGCCCTGCACTGGTGCGCAGCTTCGGAAACCTCTTTGACATCTCCATACCAAACTTCGTGCTGCTCATACGATACTCGCAGTATTGCTCACACCATTCTGAATATACCGCAAACAGCTTGTTCGCACTTGCGCTCTCTACCCCTGCAATATCTTGGCACATATTGCCAAAAGAAGTCCGTAGATACGTCATCTACGGACTTCTTTTATTTTATAGCTCATTTCAGAAAAAAAGCTTGGTTTGAACTCACGATTAAATGTGGTAATGAATTGTTTTGAATGAATTGTTTTGCCTGAATAAATCACAATAATACTAATCTTTAATCGTTCTATAGACAAAGCCGACAGATGAAATAAGACCAGTCTAGGAAAGCGACTGCAGGCGGGCTTGTCGCCCGGCAAGGGAGCTTGACGAAGAATGGGCTTATTTCAGCCGAGAATTTGTCTATAGGTTGATTGAGAATTAGTATAAATTAAGGATTCGGTTAATGTCTTTTGTATTGAAAATAGAGGTAACAGCAAAACCTCCGCCTTCTTTACAACATCAGTAAAGAGAACGGAGGTTTTTCAGAATATCAGCTGCTTTGTCTGAAATTATTGTCCGTGAATATTCTTGCGAAAATCAGACCCAAGGGAAGCGATATGATTATCAGGAAAGCCTTTGTGAGCCACATTCCGCCCGTTGAGATATCATATGAGCCAAGATAATAGATGCCTTTGTACAGGAACATTCCGGGGACCATGATAACTATTGACGGAACTGTAAGGGTTATTCTGGGATAGCCTGCCTTTGATTTCATCGCCGATGCAAGAAGTCCTGCTATCATAGCTCCGATGAATGCAGCAACGCCTGCGGGTATGGGGGTGAAATCAATAAGCTCCAGACGTGTTGTGTTGGCTATCATTCCTATAAGTCCTGCGCAGGCTGCCATTTTGCGCTTACTGTTGAACATGAGTGAGAAGCCATATACTCCGCAGAAGCTTGTGATGATCCTTATGACCATTTTAAGCAGCGGAGCCATCTCCAGCTCGGGGAAATCTGCAGGCGAGAAGTGGAGCAGCAGTGCGACCACCCAGCCAGTTATTGTTGCCATCAGTATTATCAGCAGAGCGTATGTGATGCGCTCCAGACCCGATCTTAGATCCAGCTTTGCAAGGTCGATGCCGCCGGTTATCAGCGGGAAGCCGGGTATCACGAACAGCATGGAGCAGATGTATCCCGACTGATGAACACTGGAGACGTTGAAAATCACCTCAAAAAGCTTGAAAAGCAGCAGGTATGTACAGCAGGCGGCGGCAACACCCGCAGCCACGTTTGCAAGCAGAGTGATGTGGCGCTCCAGCAGCTTTTTTCTGACGTACATTCCCACGCCTGCGCCGAAGAATGCAAGGATCATTTCGACAGGCCCGCCGCCCAGAAGAAATGTAAATCCGCAGCAGGCAAGACCCGATGCCAGGCCCAAATTCCATGCCTTGTAATTGGGCGGTATCTCGGAAATTTTGTCAAGTATCCGATGAAACTGCAGTACCGAGTATTTTGTGACCCTTTCCGCAAAGCCATCCGCAAAATGCTCAAGCTCGTTGAGCTTGTCGGTGTTTACGCCTGTGGTGCTGAGGGTTATCTCATTTGTATATGTATCGCCGTTTTCTATGCAGGTACATTCGATTGTCAGCAGGCCGATATCCGCATTGCACACAATGCCCAGCGCACGGGCTATTTTGTTCATCGAAGCACGTACTCTCCATGCTCCCGTTCCCACCGAAAGCATCATCATTCCCACACGCTCGACCAGCGAGGCTTTTTCCTTAAGAGTGGCGTTCACCGCAGGCTCGTAGTTTTCTTCTCCTACGATCTCATGCCAGTCGATGGACATATGCTGTTTCCTGAATTTGCTCATTGCGTATTATCTCCCATAATAACATTGCAGTATTGCCTCCGCCTCTGCGGAAGCTATTATCAGGTCTATTATACAACTTTCGGGCAGATAAGTCAATCAATGTAAGATTTTCACATTGGTAGCAATGGGTAAATAAACTGTGAATATAATTTGCCTGACCTCTGCAGCTTCTTTGCCTGCCAATTTGCTATTTACAATTCTGGCACGCCGTGGTATAATGTTTATATAACATTCATACGGAAAGGAAGCCGATAATATGAAATTTACCGAAAACAGCACCTCCCGCATTGCAGCTGATGCTCAGTCGCTTCTTAATGAAATTGCCTCTCTCCCCGAAATGAAGCTGTCAGCTGTGTCAAAGAAATCAGCCATGGCGGTGTTTATGGATATCGTCAACGGATTTATCCGTGAGGGCGCTATGGCTTCCGCACGGATAGAGGATATAATCAAGCCGAATGCAAGGCTGCTCAGTGCCTGCTCTCATGCGGGTATCCTTACCGCTGCTTTTGCTGACTGCCACAAGGAAAATGCGGCTGAGTTTCTTTCGTTCCCTCCCCACTGCATCGAAAATACCTCCGAGTCGGAAGTGGTCGATGAGCTTAAAGCTGCGGGGGACTATATCCTTATCCCCAAAAACTCCACCAACGGCTTTCACGAGAAAAAGTTCAGAGACCTGCTGGAGTGCCACCCCGAGATAGATACATTTATCGTCACAGGCGACTGCACCGATATCTGCGTTATGCAGTTCTGCCTGAGCCTTAAAACATATTTTACCCAGAAAAACGAGGCGGTGTCCATAATCGTTCCCGTGAACTGCGTCGAGACCTATGACGCTCCCTATCACAGCAGCGATTTCACTAATCTTGCCGCCTACAAGCTTATGAAGGACAGCGGCATCAGGTTTGTAAGCGCTGTTACAGAGTAAAAATATAAAAAATAATATGAAAGGATATGTGCGTGATGAACGACCGTAATCTTACACTTCTCACAGATTTCTACGAGCTGACCATGGGCAACGGCTATCTTGAAAACGGGCTTGCCGATACCGTGTGCTGCTTTGACCTTTATTTCAGAAAAGTTCCCGATAACGGCGGCTTTGCGGTTATGTGCGGACTGGAGCAGGCTATAAACTATATCAAGAAGCTGTCCTTTACAGACGAGGACATTGCATATCTCAGGGACAAGAAGATATTTTCCGAAAAGTTTCTTGATTATCTGAGAAACTTCAAGTTCTCCTGCGACGTGTGGGCTATCCCCGAGGGAACTCCCGTTTTCCCAAATGAGCCGCTGGTCATTGTAAAAGGCCCTGCGATCCAGGCTCAGCTTATGGAGACTATGCTGCTGCTCTGCATAAATCACCAGTGCCTTATCGCCACAAAGGCTGCACGTATCGTAAAGGCTGCTGACGGCAGAGCTGTTATGGAGTTCGGTTCAAGGCGTGCTCAGGGAAGCGATGGCGCTATCTACGGCGCAAGAGCTGCATATATCGGCGGCTGTGCGGGAACTGCCTGCACCATCTCCGACAAGGAAATGGGCACTCCCGCTCTGGGAACCATGGCTCACAGCTGGGTGCAGATGTTCGATTCCGAGCTTGATGCTTTCAGGGCATATGCCAAGTGCTATCCCGATGCCTGCCTGCTTCTGGTGGATACCTACAATGTGCTTAAATCGGGCATACCCAACGCTATCAAGGTGTTCAACGAGCTTAGGGCAGAGGGCCATGAGCCTGCGGGCATACGCATTGACAGCGGCGATATCACATACCTTTCAAGAAAAGCAAGAAAGATGCTGGACGATGCGGGCTTCCCCAATGCAAAGATCTGCATTTCCAACTCCCTTGACGAATATATCATCGAGGATATTCTCCGTCAGGGTGCGTGCATCGACAGCTTCGGCGTAGGCGAGCGCCTTATCACATCAAGGAGCGAGCCTGTTTTCGGCGGAGTTTACAAGCTCACAGCCGTTGAAAAGGACGGGCAAATAATCCCCAAGATAAAGCTTTCGGAAAATGTTACCAAGATAACCACTCCCGATTTCAAGGAGCTTTGGAGATTTTTCGACAAGACCACCGGCAAGGCTATTGCCGACCTTATCACCTGCTACGGCGAAGAGGTAGATGACACCAAGCCCTACACCATTTTTGACCCTGAGCACCCATACAAGAAAAAGACTGTCACCGACTTTACCGCAAAGAAGCTCCTGGTGCAGATATTTGACAAGGGCGAGTGTGTATATGAGTCCCCCTCCGCAACGGAGATACGTGATTTCTGCCGTGAGCAGATAGGCACGCTCTGGAGCGAGGTAACAAGATTTGAAAATCCCCACGAGTATTACGTTGACCTTTCAAAGAAGCTGTGGGACAAGAAAAATGACCTGCTCAACGAAATGAGCGTTTGATATGAAAATTTATATTGACGCAGACGGCTGCCCTGTGGTGGATATCACGGTAAGGCTTGCGAAAAAATATCACGTTGGCTGCGTTATCCTCTGCGACACCTGCCACAGGATAGAGCGTGAGGGAGCGGAAACTATCGTGGTGGAAAAGGGCGCTGACAGCGTCGATTTCAGGCTGGTGAATATGCTTTCGGCAGGGGATATCGCCGTCACTCAGGATTACGGTCTGGCGGCAATGTGCCTTGGCAGGTCGGCGCTGGTGATAAATCAGGACGGAAAGCAGTATTCGGACGAGAACATCTCGGGTCTGCTGGAATTTCGTGCCATAGGCAAAAAGGTGCGCAGAAGCGGCGGCAGGCTTAAAGGCTGCCCCAAGCGCACGCCGCAGCAGGACGAGATGTTTGAAAAAGCGCTTGAAGCCTTGCTTATGAAAGGATAATATGGAATATAAATTTTACGGCTGGGAAAGGGCAGATGTTCCTCCTGCAAATGACGAATACAAGGCGATAAAAGACCCGAGAATGCTTTATGATATGCTGTGCGGCATATGGTGCGCAGACACCTGCGCCCCAAGGCTCAGGGATAAGTGGTCGGAGGATAATAAAACTCTGGGTCAGTGCTCAATAACCGCATTCCTTGCTCAGGATATTTTCGGCGGAAAGGTTTACGGCATACTTCGCAGCGGCGGCAATTATCACTGCTACAATGTTATAGGCGACTGCGTTTTTGATCTTACCAGCGAGCAGTTCGGCGATGAAAAGCTGTGCTACGAAAATAACCCCGAACAGCTCAGAGAAGTGCATTTTGCCAAGGAAGAAAAGCGGCTGAGATATGAGTATCTCAGAGACCGCCTGATACTAATCACCAATAAAACTATAGACAAAAAATCATCGCATAATCCATATA
>ERZ824488.3967-NODE-3967-length-10442-cov-4.600558_pt1 | contig 10442 bp, 9 predicted proteins | sample MGYA00519936_ERZ824488 | MGnify/ENA primary metagenome ERZ824488 (study PRJEB31778, sample SAMEA3449153) | human gut metagenome | biome: human gut; feature: human-associated habitat; material: faeces | place: United Kingdom | collected 2010/2012 ...
GCTTCTACTGCTGCTTTTACCGGCTCTACAGGGGCATTGTCACCGCCCATTGCGTCTACAACGACTTTTACCATTTCTGACATATGTTGTCCTTTCTCTGTCCGAAAACCTTTTCGGAATGCATATGGTACACTGTAGTGAAAATCCTCAGACCCAGCGGTACAAGGATTTTCACTGCAGAGTACCAAAACAAATGTACCGTTACTTATGATACTAAAATTCTGCCCGGGAAGTCAATACGTTTCGCGCAAACCCTGAAAATAAAACAGTTGAAAACAGAGAGCTTATAGCGGTATTCCCCGAAATGCTATAAGCTCTCTGCTGATATATCTTATTCTTTCTGCGCCTCGATCTGTTCCGCAAGGTCGTTTAAATACACCCAACGATCCATTTTTTCATCCAGCTTCTGCTGGGTTTCCTGCTGTTCTTCGGAAAGTTCCCGGAGTTTTCCGGCGTTGGTGGCATTGACTGCCATTTCTTTGTCGATCTGTTCCAGACGTTCCTCCAGTGCCGCAATGTCATCATCGATGGTTTCAAATTCTTTCTGTTCTTTATAGGTAAATTTCAGCTTCTGTTTCCGGTTCTGTTTCCAGGTATCTGCTGAGGATTTCTTTTTTTCCGGTTCCGGCATCTCGTCCTGGCTGCTGCCTGCCATATCCGAACGTGTTTCCAGTGTCTGGCCTTTTCTGGCTTTCGCTTCCAGATAATCGGTGTATCCCCCTTCATACTGTACCAGCTGTCCATCCCCCTCAAATGCCATAATGCGGTTTACCACATTGTCAAGGAAATAACGGTCATGAGATACGGTAATCACAATACCGGAAAAAGAATCCAGATAATCTTCCAGGATAGTCATAGTAGGGATATCCAGATCATTTCCTGGCTCATCCAGGAGCAGGACGTTCGGTGCCTCCATCAGGACTTTCAGAAGGTACAGTCTTCTCTTCTCTCCTCCGGAAAGTTTTTCTACAGGTGTGTACTGCATGGCCGGGTCAAAAAGAAATCTCTCCAGCATCTGGGAGGCGGTGATTCTTCCTTCTTTCGTCGGAACATATTCTGCCACTTCGCGAATATAATCGATCACTCGCTGTCTTCCATCCATATCCGGAACGTTCTGGGCGAGATATCCGATGCGGATGGTTTCGCCGATCTGAATTTCTCCGGAATCCGGAGCAACCAGTCCTTCTACCATCTTAAGGAGGGTGGATTTTCCACAGCCGTTGGGGCCGATGATTCCAAGGCGCTGATCTCTTAGAACAATATAATCAAAATCATTGATCAGAAGGCGGCCTTCTATGGATTTACTCACGTGATGGAACTCTACGGTCTTTTTACCCATACGGTTTTCCACGGAGTCCATCTCTATATTCTGATCTTTTACCGGAGTTTTTCCTGCTTTCAGTGCTTCCAGACGGTCAAGCCTTGCCCTCTGCTTGGTACTTCTGGCACGGCAGCCTCTCGCCGCCCATTCCAGTTCCATTCGAAGGACACTGCGGCGTTTACGGTCGCTGGCAAGCTCCATCTCTTCTCTCTGGGCTTTCAATTCCAGAAACCTGGAGTAATCTCCTGCGTAGGAATATAATTTTCCGTGGCTGATCTCCAGGATACGGTTGGCCACACGGTCCAGGAAGTATCGGTCATGGGTAACCATGATCACAGTTCCACGAAAATTCCGAAGAAAGTCTTCCAGCCAGGTAACCATCTCCCCGTCCAGGTGGTTGGTAGGCTCATCCAGGATCAGGATGTCTGCCGGATTTAAAAGCATTCTGGCCAGTGCCACTCTCTTTTTTTCACCGCCGGAAAGATTATCCATATTGCTGTTCTGGTCTGTAATTCCAAGCGTGTTCAGCATACGGCGTGCCTCGCTCTCCGTACTCCAGTCTTTCTGCCATTTGCCCTCTGCCACATAGTCCAGAATGGTCATATGCTGTGGAAATTCCGGAGTCTGGGGAAGCCAGCTGATACGAATTCCGTTCTGGGTGATCACCTGGCCTTCATCCGGTTCTTCTTCTCCTGCAATGACCCGGAGCAGGGTGGTTTTTCCTGTTCCGTTGACACCGATGATTCCGATCTTTTCTCCCTGATCAATGCCGCAGGAAATATCGTCAAAAATTACCTTGTCTCCAAAAATCTTGTGGATATGTTCTATATTAAGAATGTTCATGTGTGTTTCTCCATTTTCTTTTTTCGTAAGTTCCTGCAGATAAAGATATCCGCATTGGCTTTTTCACTCTACAACGAATAATAACGAATTTCCTGCTTTCCGTCAAGAAGCATGTATTTTGGGAACGGGGAAAACGGCTGCGTTTCATGCTCTGAAATACAGCCGTTGTTGTAAGGGTTTTTTTAAGGGTTTTGTCTGGATTTTTGTTGACAGTTTCTCATGTCGCCAGTTTTCTTTTTTACTTTCCGTATATCTACCGCCTTTCTTTTTGGATGACATCATTGTAAAAAATTTCCCGGCAAATGACAACCAACCTGTGACAAAATGACGTTTTCCATGATATCTTGCACTCTTTTTCCAGAATTTACTAATGATTTTGAGAGAATATGAGATCTTACGACATTTCTCTACAAAATCTCCCCCGTAAAACTTATGTAAAATCGTAAACTGCCTCTGGACATTCCTAAAAGTTATGCTATACTACCTTTACACTTATTTCTCCGGAGGTTACAGATTTTGAATATTGCTATTATTGATGACATTGCATCGGACGCAGAACAGCTGAAACGTATTATTACTTCTTATTTTGAAAACAGACAGATTCCCACGGAAATCCGGTACTTTTCCAGTGCGGAGGCTTTCTTTGACGATTACCGGCCCGGAAATTTCCAGATCCTGTTTCTGGATATCTATATGGATGGCATTACCGGCATGGAAGCAGCCAGAAGAATCCGAAATCAGTCTGATGACTGCATTCTTGTTTTTGTGACTACCAGCAGTGAATTTGCGGTGGAAAGCTACGACGTAAATGCCGCCTACTATCTTCTGAAACCTTTTCAGCCGGAAAAGCTGTGTCAGATTCTGGATTCTTTTCGTCTGAAAGAGGCTCTTCATGCACGATATATCGAAATTATTTCTGACCGTGTTCCTGTGCGTGTGCCGCTGCACAGCATTCTGTATGCAGATACATTCCGCAATGCCGTCTGCCTGCATACAGATGCCGGCCCGCTGCGTTCTTACCTTACATTCCATAAATTTGAGGAGCAGATCCGTGACTGCCACAATTTTCTCTCCTGTTACCGTGGATGTATGGTAAATATGGACCGCATCCAGGAAGCCACCGACGACGGATTCCTTCTGGATAACGGAGAAACTGTCCAGATCCGGAAACGTGGTTCTGCCGCTATCCGAAAAGCTTATCTTCAGTATCTTTTTTCGTCAGGCGAAGGAAAATCTCTGCCTTAAAAATCCCATTATGGTCCTGAAAGTCTGCAAGACCACCATAACGTGCCGCAATCTCCGAGATGGATGCGGTTCCGATTCCCTGTCCGGAATGTTTTCCGGAGAAAATTCCGTCCCTGCCTCTTCGAAGAGAACCTGTACAACTATTTTCTTCTTCGATCAGCAGTTTATTATTTCTGGCCCGGATCTGTACCCGGATAAATCTTGGGCTGCCATCCGGGCACCTTTCGGCTGCCTCAACTGCGTTTTCCAGCAGATTTCCAAAAAGCCGGCAGAAGTCTGTATCTTCGATTCCTGTATTCTCCGGTGCCTCCACCTGGCACTGAAAAGAGATTCTTTTTTCCCGGCAGATCTCCTCATAATAATGAAGAATTGCATCGGTTACCTGATTTTTACAGTAGGTCTGATATGTAAGCCTCTCCTGAAACTCCCTTGTATACCGGCAAAGATACGTCTGCATTTCCTCATACTGTTTCTGTTCCAGAAGGGCAGCCAGCACCCGGAGATGTTGCCGCATATCATGACGGACACGGCTGGTTTCATCCATCTGCGCTTTCAGTTTTTCGTAATGTTTTTTCTGAGCAAGCAGACGCAGTTCTGTCTGTTTGCTGTATATCTCATAGGTGAGACGGATTTTGTACGCTTCTGAAAGATCTCTCCACAGCACGCAGGCAAACGCAATGGCCAGTACCATCCCTCCGGTCTCCGGAAACCGGCCTCCGATGATAGGTTCGTAAAGAGGCCAGATCCGATCTGCTGCAAGGGAACAGGCGTAAACCGTTGTTCCCACCAGAACAATTTTCCCATATCCGCAGTCAGTTTCCCCGAAAGTATTTACCAGCATATAAAACGCCGCAACCCATTTGACAGCTTCGCTGATCCAGGATGCTTCATAGAAAATTCCTGCTGAGGGAAGAATATCCACAAAAATTTCCAGAAGAAAAGCTGCCACAATCCAGACATCAATCATAAGAGACAGATATGTCCTGGTGCGGATATGTACTGTAAGCACTCCAAACATGACGCAAATACAAAATGCCATGGCAAATCCGCTCCCAAGTACCCGCAATCCTCTCTGCATATTGATCTGAACCGGGGACCCGAACACCGGAATATACTGAATTCCGGATTTGACATGGTTTTTGTCTGCCACTGCTATGACAATTTCCGCCATTTCAGATCCCTGAAATGTAAAAACACGGTTCATAATCTGCTCTTTATAAGTTTTTTCATCCGGATCTCCCACTTCTCCTGCCAGTTCTCCGTTGATATAAATCCGGTATGCGGAAAAGACCTTCTTAAGAGAAAGGGCCCATGTCTGTTCTTTTTTCGGCAGAATCAGAATCATCCGATAGGTTCCGCAGCCATAGGGAGAGGCATTTTTGTCACCCAGTTCCATTCCTCCGTATTCTCCAATGGAAATATACCGGCTGTAATATCCGGTGTTTTCTTTCAGCATATCTGGAGTAAGAAGTTTCCCCGGAAAATACTGCCATTCTCTGGCCAGATAATGCAGTTTCCCCGCTGCTTTTTCCTCATCCAGACAGAGAATTCCCTGAATGGGCTGCTCTCCTCTGGCCGTATATTCATTGTTCATGCGGTACATCAGAAAAAATGCCGTCATGGATAAAATCACTGTAATTCCGAAAATAAGAGTCCACAGCTTATTTTTTTTCTCTATGGCTGCCACCCCGCTTTCCGGATCGGTTTCGGATTCCCACCGTCAGGGCTGTGATTGCTGCCATTACCGTTTTTATGGCGTACCTCATGCAGATCCCCATAACAATCACTCCAAGTACTGATAAAATCCCATATCTTATTGTTTTTCGCAGATTGTGCATGTGATTCATCCCCTTTTGTGCTGTTTTAAATATCCATCTATATGCGTCCAGAATACCGCTTTTTCTCTTTTCAGGCAATGAAATCAATTCGTAATAAATCGACATTTTTCGAGAAAAACAAAGGTGCCAATCACTGCTATCACGCAGAATCAGCACCCTTTTTATGTGGTTATTTCTTTTTTTGTATACCGGGAAAACGCCGGAAATAGTAAATGACAAACAGCACCGCAGTAATTACCCAGGACACCGGATAGCTGAGCATAATGCTGTTAATTCCGGGATGGGATTTTACAAAGGCAAACAGCCAGATAATCCGGATCATGCAGACGCCTCCGCATGTCAGAATCATGGGGATCAGAACTCTTCCGGCACCACGCAGGGCGCCGGACAGAATTCCGATCACAACATAAAGCGCATACGATGGGATCAGGAACCGGATCATATGGACTCCAATTTTCACCACTGTCTGATCTGTGGTAAATAGGCGGTAAATTGGTCCCGCAAACAGAACAATTGCACCACTTACAATAAATGCGGTAATATATGCCATTGCCATACAGACACGGACGCTTTTTCGCATGCGGTGGTATTTTCCGGCACCGTAGTTCTGTCCCACAAAGGTGGTAATTGAGATAGCAAAGGCATTGCAGACCATCCAGAATACCGCGTCAATTTTTCCCAGGGTTCCCCAGGCTGCCACGGTATCCGTTCCCAGCTCATTGACAAAAATCTGAATAGTAAGATTGGCAATGTTGTACATCACAGATTCCAGTCCTGCTGGAAGTCCAATCCTTAAAACTGCTCCAAGAGACCGGAGATCAAAACGGATCTCATGGAAATCCAGACGGTAAATATCTTCTGCCCGCATCAAAAACCAGGTTACAAGAATGGCACTGACTGCCTGACAGCTGACTGTTGCAAGTGCAACGCCAAGAACTCCCATATGGAAGATTACAACAAACACAACATCCAGAAGAATATTCAAAAGGCAGGTGATGATCAGCACATAAAGGGGTCTTTTGGAGTCTCCTACTGCTCTTAAGATACTGGATACCATGTTGTAAACCAGATTGAAAAAAGTTCCCGCAAAATAGATATGCAGGTACAGTACAGAATCCGGAATTACTTCTGCCGGTGTTTTCATCAGGTGAAGGATCGGCTCTGCCAGGATAAATCCTGCTGTTCCCACAATTATGCTGGCTGCCAGACAGAAAATCATGGATGTGTGAAGCGCTTTTTTGAGATTTTTGTGGTCTTTTGCGCCGTAGAACTGTGAAATCACCACAGCCGCACCAGAACATAGGCCCACAAAAAATCCTACCATCAGATTCACAATCATGCTGGACGAACCACCGACTGCAGCCAGCGCTTCTTTTCCCACAAAACGGCCTACCACAACCGTATCGGCGGTATTATAAATCTGCTGGAACAGAGTTCCAAACAAGATCGGAAAAAAGAAAAACAGAAGCTGTTTCCAGATCACGCCCTCTGTGATCTGGTTTACGGCGGTATTTTTCTGATTTTTGTTCTCTTTCATATTTTTATTTCCCCTCAGAGTATAAAAAAAGCCGGTATACTTATCTCAGCATACCAGACTCTTTTCTGCATCATATATTGACTGTCTAATTAAAATTAGTCCTCAACTTTGATGATTTCCTTCTTATTGTAGCTTCCGCAAGCTTTGCAAACTCTGTGTGGCATCATAAGTGCTCCACATTTGCTACATTTAACAAGGTTCATAGCGCTCATTTTCCAGTTCGCTCTTCTCTTGTCACGTCTAGCTTTGGAAGATTTGTTCTTAGGACAAATGGACATAGGTTACACCTCCTTAAATTTACTGAATATATCACTGATAGCTGCCATGCGGGGATCCTTAGGCTCCTCCTTGCATCCGCAGGGACCTTCGTTCAGGTTCTTCCCGCAGCGGCTGCAGATACCTTTACAGTCTTCTTTACATAAGACCTTCAAAGGCCAGCATATCAATACCTCAAGATAGACCAACCGGTCCACATCCAGGTTCATACCTGTGAGATAGCTGCTTTCATCCAGATCATTGACACGTTCTTCGTCAGAAAGCTTCATGTCGAGCTTCTTCTTAAATTCCAGCGGTATCTCTACGGCTACTGTCTCAAGACAGCGGTCACAAGGGATTCCCACTGTAATCTTACCGGTTCCTGTAAGTTCAAGAACCTTATCACCGGTATTGGTGATTGTAAGCTCTACCGGTTCTTTCGCAAGTACCGGAAAACTTCCCATCTGAAAATCAATCTTCTCCAGTTCAGGAACAACTGACTCCTGGATCGTCTTGCCATCACAGGAAGAAATGTCTAATAAATGAATCTGCATAAGTCTCTCCTATCCACACTCAATCCATTATACATATGGTCTTGTGATTTGTCAACGTTATTTTCGGGAAAATATTACATTTTTTTAATTTTTTGTTACTGTTGGCTTAATCGGAAATTCAGGGGCAAATTTCGGGGGTGGACTGTTACCTGTCCGCCCCCGAATGTATACTGCTGGTTCGCAGTAATATTCTGCCTGATTTCCGGCTATGCCCGAACGGTTTTATACCATCTGTGTCAGTACTGAAGCGGCTGATTATACCAGTGCTACAGTCTCACGGCAGATTGCAAGTTCCTCGTTTGTCGGGATAACTGCAACTTTAACTTTGGAATCTGGTGTGGAGATTACGATCTCCTCGCCACGATGTCCGTTTGCGTCTTTGTCAAGTGTTACGCCAAGGTATCCAAGATAGCTTACAACTTTCTCACGTACCGGGATTGCGTTCTCACCGATACCTGCTGTGAAGACGATCGCGTCAACACCGTTCATTGCTGCAACATATCCGCCTACGAATTTAGCGATGCCGTAGCAGAGAACATCGATTGCGTTTGCTGCATCTTCGTTTCCACCCTCAGCTGCCTCGTTAAGGTCACGGAAGTCACTGGAAAGTCCGCCGGAAAGTCCAAGAAGACCGGATTTCTTGTTGAGTACGTTCATAACGCCCTCGATGTCAAGGTTCTCTTTCTTAGCGATGAACTCCATGATAGCCGGGTCGATGTTACCGGAACGTGTTCCCATAACAACACCTTCAAGCGGAGTAAGACCCATTGTTGTATCAACACACTGACCGTTTACGACAGCACTGATGGAAGAACCATTTCCAAGGTGGCATACGATAACCTTGGAGTTATCTTTGTCAAGGCCAAGGAATTCAACAGCACGTTTGGAAACAAAGCTGTGGGATGTTCCGTGGAAACCATATCTTCTTACTTTGTAGTTCTTGTAATATTCGATCGGAAGACCATAGAGATATGCTTTTGCAGGCATTGTCTGATGGAAAGCTGTATCGAATACTGCTACCTGAGGTACACCCGGCATAAGCTCGGAGCATACACGGATACCGATCAGGTTTGCAGGGTTATGAAGTGGTGCAAGGTCATTGCATTCTTCTACTGCTGAGATTACTTCATCTGTGATCACTACAGATTTGGCAAATTTCTCACCACCATGTACAACACGATGTCCAACAGCATTTACTTCTTTCAGGCTTCCGATTGCGCCTGTTTTATCATTTGTGAGGGCATCCAGTACCATCTGGATTGCTTCTTTATGTGTAGGCATTGCAGCTTCTGTGATCTCTTTGTCACAGCCTGTTTTCTGGTATACTAATCTTCCATCGATACCGATTCTCTCGCAGAGACCTTTTGCAAGAACTGCTTCTGAATCAGAGTTGATCAGCTGATATTTAAGGGATGAACTTCCACAGTTGATTACTAATACGTTCATTTTCATATTCTGCCGGCAACAAATTTCGAATACTGTCCATAATCCTGACACAAGTCTTCGAATATTTCTGTCAGCTTTTCCTTTCATATTATAATATTATTCTCATCATTTCCAGGGAAATATGAGTAATGATATCAAAGGCATCAGAATCAGAAATATCTCCTCCGATGCCTTTAACATTATGTAGTCAATGAAATAATTCTCAGTCCGTTTTACGGTCTGACTGAAATCTTATTTGTTGTCGTCAGCCTGGCACTGTACTGCTGTGATAGCTACCACACCAACGATATCGTCTGCAGAGCATCCACGGGACAGGTCATTTACAGGTTTAGCGATACCCTGGGTTACAGGTCCGTAAGCTTCTGCTTTTGCAAGACGCTGTACAAGTTTGTATCCGATGTTACCTGCATCAAGGTCTGGGAATACAAGTACGTTAGCTTTACCTGCAACTTCGCTTCCAGGAGCTTTAGAAGCGCCTACGCTTGGAACGATAGCTGCATCAAGCTGGAATTCTCCGTCAAGTGCAAGTTCCGGATTCTGCTCTTTTGCAATCTTTGTAGCTTCTACTACTTTATCTACGTCAGCATGTTTTGCACTGCCTTTAGTGGAGTGTGAAAGCATTGCAACGATTGGTTTCTCCTGAACAAGAAGTTCAAAGGATTCTGCAGAAGATGCTGCGATTGCTGCAAGCTCTTCTGAAGTCGGGTTCTGGTTCAGACCGGAATCAGCAAATACAAATGCGCCGTTTGCGCCATATTCGCAGTTCGGAACTACCATTAAGAAGAATGCAGATACAAGTTTTGTACCTGGTTTTGTTTTCAGGATCTGAAGACATGGTCTTAATGTATCAGCTGTAGAGTGACATGCACCGGATACCATACCGTCTGCATCGCCCATTTTTACCATCATTACACCATAGTACAGATACTGGTTAAGAAGAATCTCTTTAGCCTGATCCGGTGTCATGCCTTTTTTCTGTCTTAATTCTACTAACTTGTCAATGTATCCCTGTGTTTTCTCTGATGTAGCAGGATCTACGATCTGTGCGCCGGAAATGTCATATCCGTCTTCAGCTGCACTCTTTTTAACAGCTTCTTCGTTACCAACAAGGATAACCTTTGCAATTCCTTCTTTTAAAATTTTCTCTGTAGCTGCCAGAGTTCTCTTATCTTCTGTCTCCGGAAGTACGATTGTTTTTACGTTTGCTTTTGCTCTCTCTTTGAGTGTGTCAATAAATCCCATGATTAAAATGGCTCCTTTCATATAGCAGTTCTGATATCACAATATCTGTATACCAGATATCATTACCATTCACCGGATATATACAGTGAACTGTAATCTGTTTGTTACTGTTCACTCCGTTCCCAGCAACACGCTTCGCGATGCACAGAATTTATGCTAAT
>ERZ824488.3972-NODE-3972-length-10424-cov-3.853313_pt1 | contig 10424 bp, 5 predicted proteins | sample MGYA00519936_ERZ824488 | MGnify/ENA primary metagenome ERZ824488 (study PRJEB31778, sample SAMEA3449153) | human gut metagenome | biome: human gut; feature: human-associated habitat; material: faeces | place: United Kingdom | collected 2010/2012 ...
CGGCGTTGCCGACAGCGTGAGCACATCCACGTTTTTGCTCATTTCCTTGAGCGTTTCCTTGTGCCCGACGCCGAACCGCTGTTCCTCGTCCACGACGAGCAGACCGAGATCCTTGAACTTGATCTTCTTGTTGAACAGCTTGTGCGTGCCGATAACCAGATCGACCGAGCCCGCCTCCAGCTTTTTGAGCAGCGCAGTCTGCTCCGAACCGGTCTTATAGCGCGTTAACAGCTCGATCGTGATCGGGTGACCCTGAAAACGCTGCATCGCGGTCAGATAATGCTGCCGCGCAAGCACGGTCGTCGGTACGAGGATAGCCGCCTGCTTGCCCGCGAGAATGCACTTCATCACGGCACGCAGCGCGACCTCGGTCTTGCCGAAGCCCACGTCGCCGCACAGCAGGCGGTCCATCGGCCAGGGCTGCTCCATATCATGTTTGATCTCCGCCGCGCTGGAAAGCTGGTCCGGCGTTTCATCATAGGCAAAGCGCTGCTCAAAATCTCCCTGCCAGGTATCATCTGGCGGGAAGGCATGACCGTGCGCCCTTTTGCGGCGGGCGTACAGCTCAATCAGTTCCTTGGCCATCTGCTCGGTAGCGGCGCGCACCTTCTTGCGGGTCTTGGTCCACTCGGCCCCGCCCAGGCGGCTGAGCTTGACATTCTCCGAATCCCCCGGCGCGGTGTAGCGGGAAAGCAGGTCCAGCTGGGTGACGGGAACATACAGCACATCTTTTTTATCGTACTCAATGCGCAGGTAGTCCTTGGTCACGCCCTGCACGGCCATCCGCTGGATGCCCGCGTACCGCCCGATGCCGTGGTTCTGGTGGACGACCAGATCACCCACCGAGATTTCGCTCAGGCTGTTCAGCGCGTCCTTATTGCGCTTTTTCTTCTTCTGTGCGCCGCTCACGCCGAAGGCGCGGGCCGTAAACACGGCGTATTTCGCAAACGGCAGGCTGCACCCGGCGGAAAGCTGCCCCGGCAGGATCTGCACCAACCCGGCGCTCGGCTCCGCCGCCGCGTCCGTCGTGACGTTCAGCCCTTTGGTGCGCAGGTCGGCGGCCAGACCCGCCGCCGCACGGGGCGTGCCGGCCATGACCGTGACCGCCGTGCCGCCGCTGCAAAGCGGCTGGATGTCCTCCAGCAGCGCCGCGACCTCGCCGCCCCAGGCGGGCAGCGTGTGGGCGGGTGCGTTGACGATGGTTTTCAGCGGCACATCGGGCATGCTGCGGGCAAAGTTCTCGGCGCAGAGCGTGCGGTGCGCGGCGCACTGCGCCCAGAGCCAGCCGCTCTCGGCGTAGAGCTTATCCAGCCCTGCCGCCAGCACGCCGTCCTCCCGCAGAGCGGAAAGCTCCTCGCCCCGGCGGAACGCGGTGGCGCGCTCGGCCTCCCGCAGGGAGGCCGGTTCCTCCAGGATTAGCAGCGGATCGTCAAAGTAGTCTAAAATCGTCGCGGGCTCGGGATAGCGCAGCGTGAGATATTTGTCCATGTTGACAGGCATCGCGCCGCCGTCCAGCTGTGCCAGGTCCGCAGCGGTGCAGGTCTCCAGCGCCGTGCGCCGCCTGCCGCGGGCCTTTTTGATATAGGAGCGGATTTTCTCCGCTGCGTCGGCGGGCTGACCGAACAGTATCTCCCGCGCGGGGGAGACGTAAATTTTTTCAATCGGCTCGTCGCGGCGCTGGGTCGCCAGATCGAAGGTGTGCATCGTGTCGATCTCGTCGCCCCAGAACTCCATGCGGGCGGGCTGCTTCATGTCGGGTGCGTAGATGTCCGCAATGTCGCCGCGGATCGAAAACTGCCCCGGGCCGTCCACCTGGTCGCGCCGCGTATAGCCTGCGCTGTACAAAAGCGCGGTCAGTTCGGCGCGGGGCAGTGTGTCGCCGGGGCGCAGGCTGCGGGTGTTCGCGCAGAAATCCGCCCGCGGCGTCGTGTATTGGGTCAGGCCCTCGTCGGGCACGCAGACGGCCTGCAGCCGCCCGCCGACGAGGTCGCCCAGCACGGCCAGACGGCGGTATTCGTACTCGCGGCCCGTGCCCTCGATGGGGCGCAGCACATAGTCGCGGGCAGGGAACACTGCCGCTGCCACGCCCAGCGCGTTCAGGTCGCCCGCAAACCGGGTCGCCTCGGCCTCGCCGGGCGTCACGATGCAGAGCGGCTTGTCGAGGGCCTTCGCCAGCGCGGCATAGACCATCGCCCGGCCCGACCCCGGTATGCCAAATAAGGCGCAAGCCCCCGGACCCCCGAGCGCCTGCGCCAGTTTTGCGTATTCGTCTGTTTTGGTGAAAAGTGCGTTGAACATAAAAGAACCCATTGTATAAAGCAAACGTAGGGCGGGGTGACCTCACCCCGCCGCGGCGGCCTGAGGTCAGGCCGCCCTACGTCTGACCGAAAATTGGCTTCTTGCTTATCAGCCGTTCAAGAACTCCGTCTTGAGCCAGCCGTAGGTGCCGTTGTAGTTCACAACGACCCAGCTGCCGTCCTCATTGGTGCCCAGCGCGGTCACGCCGGTGGAGGCGGGCACCTGACCGATCTTGTCATAGTCGGTGCCGGGGCCGCCGCGCATGTTCAGGTTGTTGCCGTCGGTCACGGTGTAGGTCGGCTGCTCACCCTCATTATAATAGGTGGTGGGCTGCACGCTCAGGCCCTCGTACTCGGGCACGGGCGTGGGCTCCGGCGTCGGCTCGGGGGTGGCCTCGGGCTCGGCGGGCGCCTCCTCGGCAGGGGTGCTCTCTGCGGTAAAGTTGTCGGCGGTGGGATCGTCAACGCCCTCCACGGGGGCACTGCTGCTGATGGTATCGCCGGAGGCAGGCTGGTTGCCTCCGGTTTTGCCGTCAAAGGTACCGCTCAGCAGCAGGACACTGAAAATGATGGAGGCGACGAGCGCTACAGCGCAGAGCACCAGACGGGTCATTGCTTTTTTACGGATTTCACTCATGATTCACGTCCCCTTAGTGGTTGAACTTGTTCTGGGCGTACTGCAGATTGTCGTCCATCAGCAGCTTGCAGGCTTCCTCAATGTCCGGGTAGCGGTCCGTCATGGCCTTGCGGTCTGCGGCAGGCAGCTTGCCCAGCACCCAGGCGGCCAGGTCGTACTGCGGGTTCGGTTTGGCGCCGATGCCGATGCGGATACGGCTGAAATGGTCGGTGCCCAGGCTGGCAATGATGCTTTTCAGCCCGTTGTGCCCGCCGGCAGAGCCGTGGGGCCGGATGCGCAGATGTCCCGGCTCCTGGGTGATGTCATCGCACAGCACAATGATGTGGTCTGCCGGGATCTTGTAAAAGTTGGCGGCGGGGGCAATGCTCTGGCCGCTTAGGTTCATGTAGGTCAGCGGCTTGAGCAGCACGACCTTGTGGCCGTTCACCTGTGCCGTGCCGTACAGGCCCTGCCATTTGGCTTTGGCAATGTCGCACTGCCACTGCGCGGCCAGATAGTCCAGCGCCTCAAAACCGGCGTTGTGGCGGGTGCCGTCATATTTCGGTTCGGGGTTGCCCAGTCCGGCAATCAGCCAGTCCGCCCCGGAGGTCATTTCGAACATAGATATATCCTTTGAAAAATCGTGAAGTACCGTAGGGGCCGGGCATGCCCGGCCCGGCAGCGTAAGATAAGCGGCTGCTTATGGGAAGGCCGCGGGGCGTCGAGGACGCCGTCCCCTACAACGCTTTACTTCCCTTTCTTCTCCGCTTCCAGCTTCTGCTTCTTGGCGATATACTTCTCCAGCTTACGCTCGCCCCAGCCGTCGATCTCGGCCTGCTTGGCGCGCTCGATGCCCAGCGCACCGGCGGGCACGTCATGGCCGATGGTGGAGCCGGCAGCCGTGAACGCATGGTCGCCGATGGTGACGGGTGCGACCAGGTTCGTGTTGCAGCCGATGAACGCATAGTCGCCGATGGTCGTGTGGAACTTGCCCTCGCCGTCGTAGTTGCAGGTGACGGTGCCGCAGCCGAAGTTGCAGTACTTGCCCACATCGCTGTCGCCGATGTAGGTCAGGTGGCTGACCGTGTTGCCCTCGGCAAAGTCAGCGTTCTTCGTTTCGACATAAGCGCCCAGATGGCAGCCCTCGGCGGTTTTGGTGCCGACGCGCACATGGGTGAAGGGACCGATCTTGTTGTTGGGGCCGATGTGGCTCCCATAGCACTGGCTGGCATTGATCGTGGACCCGGCGTCAACGACGGTATCCTCCAGCAGGGTGTTGGGGCCGATGACGCAGTCCGGACCGATGACCGTCTGGCCGCGCAGGATGCAGCCCGGCAGGATGGTCGCACCGGGGGCAATGATGACCTCCGGCTCAATGCAGACGTTATCACTGATAAAATTCACGCCGTTATCCAGATGGCGCTCAAACGTGGCGGCATAGCGCTGCTGTGCCAGCTCGAAATTCTCTCTTGCGGTAGACATATAGCGGTTCTTCCTTTATACACTCATTTCGTGCCCGCGGCGCACGGGGGCTGCCGACGGGCCTTATATCTATATATTGTATAACATGCGGCGCATTTTAGCAAGCCGAAAAACGCCGTTCGCCGTAAAAATTTACCGCGGCACTCAAAAAGAAAAAAGTGACAGTTCAAAAAATAATTCGAACTTCCCACCCATTATAAAATACACGATTTTTGTGCAAATTGCAATACCTGAACCAAAAAAGTTTGGCTACTTTTCAGCGAAACTATTGAGCATTTTTTTAACAATCTACTGGAAATCTGTCTTTCGGTCTGTTATAATGGACTATGCAAACATGATTTATGTGATGCAAACACGTCACCAATTTGGGAGGTAACTATGAGCAAGAAATTCTTGTATCTGTTCAAAGAGGGCCATGACGCCTTCGGCGGCGACCAGACCACCATGAAGAATACTCTGGGTGGTAAGGGTGCCGGCCTGGCCGAGCTGACCCACGCCGGCATGCCGGTTCCGCAGGGCTTCACCATCACCACCGAGGCCTGCACCCAGTACTATGCTGACAACCGTGAGATCAACGATGAGATCAAGGCAGACATCTTCAAATACATGGGCATCCTCGAGGAGCAGACCGGTAAGACCTTCGGCTCCATCGAGAACCCCCTGCTGGTTTCCGTCCGTTCCGGCGCACGTCAGTCCATGCCCGGCATGATGGACACCATCCTGAACCTCGGCCTGAACGATCAGGCTGTTGAGGGTCTGGCCAAAAAGACCAACAACCCCCGTTTTGCCTACGACTGCTACCGCCGCTTCATCCAGATGTACTCTGACGTCGTCATGGAGCTGGGCAAGAGCTTCTTCGAGGAGCGCATCGACGCTATGAAGGAGCGCAAGGGCGTCAAGCAGGACGTTGAGCTGGACGCCAACGACCTGAAGGAGCTCGTCAAGGAGTTCAAGCAGATCTACCTTGAGAAGCAGGGCGAGGAGTTCCCGCAGGATCCCAAGGAGCAGCTGATCGGTGCTGTCAAGGCCGTTTTCCGTTCCTGGGATAACCCCCGCGCCAACGTGTATCGTAAGATGAACGAGATCCCCTACGAGTGGGGCACTGCCGTCAACGTGCAGCAGATGGCCTTCGGTAACTCCGGTATGCGTTCCGGCACCGGCGTTGCCTTCACCCGTAACCCCGCCACCGGCGAGAAGAAGCTGATGGGCGAGTACCTGATCAACGCTCAGGGCGAGGACGTCGTCGCCGGTATCCGTACTCCTTCTCCCATCAGCAAGCTGCATGAGGAGATGCCCGAGGTCTACGATCAGTTCGTTGAGATCGCTACCCGCCTCGAGAACTACTACAAGGATATGCAGGACATGGAGTTCACCATCGAAGATGGCAAGCTCTTTATGCTGCAGACCCGTAACGGCAAGCGCACCGCACAGGCTGCTCTGCAGATCGCCTGCGACCTGGTCGACGAGGGCGTTATCGACGAAAAGACCGCTGTTCTGCGCGTCGAGCCCAAGCAGCTGGACACCCTGCTGCACCCGCAGTTTGATGCTGCCGCTCTGAAGGCCGCCGAGGCAATCGGCAAGGGCCTGGCCGCTTCTCCGGGATCTGCCTGCGGCCGCGTCGTATTCTCTGCTGAGGACGCCGAGGAGAAGGTTAAGGACGACGCTTGGAAGAAGGTCGTTCTGGTCCGTCTCGAGACCTCTCCCGAGGACATCGTCGGCATGCAGGTCTCTCAGGGCATCCTGACCGTCCGCGGCGGTATGACCAGCCACGCTGCTGTTGTCGCCCGCGGCATGGGCACCTGCTGCGTCTCCGGCTGCGGCAACGATAACGACGTCGCCATCGACTATGACGCCAAGGTCATCACCATCAACGGCCACACCTTCCACGAGGGTGACTGGATGAGCATCGACGGCTCCACCGGCAACGTCTACGAGGGCCAGATCGCTACCGTCGCTTCCACCGAGAACGCCAACTTCAAGCGCTTCATGGGCTGGGCTGACGCAAACCGCCAGATGAAGGTCATGACCAACGCCGACAACCCGCGCGACGCGCAGAACGCCGTTGACATGGGTGCCGAGGGCATCGGTCTGTGCCGTACCGAGCACATGTTCTTCGCCGAGGACCGCATCAAGGCTGTCCGTGAGATGATCTGCGCCCGTACCGTTGAGGAGCGCAAGGCTGCCCTGGCTAAGGTCGAGCCGTTCCAGGAGGCCGACTTCACCGCTATGTACCGCATCATGGGCGAGCGTCCGATGACCATCCGTTATCTGGATCCGCCGCTGCATGAGTTCCTGCCCACCAAGGCCGAGGACATCGAGGCTCTGGCTAAGGATATGGGTATGACCACCGAGGAGCTGAACAACGTTGTTGTCAGCCTGCACGAGTTCAACCCCATGATGGGTCACCGTGGCTGCCGTCTGGCTGTTACCTATCCCGAGATCGCCGAGATGCAGACCAACGCTGTCATCAAGGCTGCCCTCAAGGTTTCTGCCGAAACCGGCAAGATGATCACCCCCCACATCATGATTCCTCTGGTTGGCGAGGTCAAGGAGCTGAAGTTTGTCAAGGACGTTGTCGTCAAGACTGCCGATGCCCTGATCGCCGCTGCCGGTGTTGACGTGAAGTACGAGGTCGGCACCATGATCGAGATCCCGCGTGCCGCTCTGACCGCCGGCGAGATCGCCAAGGAAGCTGACTTCTTCAGCTTCGGCACCAACGACCTGACCCAGATGACCTTCGGCTTCAGCCGTGACGACGCTGCCAAGTTCCTGACTGCCTACTACGACACCAAGATCTACGAGAGCGATCCGTTCCAGCATCTGGATCAGATCGGCGTTGGCAAGCTGGTCAAGATGGCTGCCCACGATGGCCGCGCGACCAACCCGAACCTGGGTCTGGGCATCTGCGGCGAGCACGGCGGCGATCCCAGCAGTGTCGAGTTCTGCCACAACGTTGGCCTGGACTACGTCAGCTGCTCTCCCTACCGTGTTCCCATCGCCCGCCTGGCCGCCGCACAGGCTGCTATTAAAGCACCCCGTGCGATGAAGGACTAATCGCTTTATAGCGACGAAAACTTTTAACTAATTGAACAGGCACACCGCTTTTGGCGGTGCGCCTGTTTTTGTTTGCAATGCACATGGGGGTTACAAATACACTTCCACGTTCAGATCGGTCCAGCCACGCTGACGGAATTGGGCGGGCAACCCATTCGACATACGATACGGGCGGGCGGTCTCAAAGTCAATCGTAAATGAGAGTACAGGGGAATTTTCCGGCTCCATAAGGTTATATCGTTCTTGTCCTGACTTCATTTCTCCGAAGGTCATTTTCCAGCGATAATGATGATTCTCGACTGGGGTAACAGCCTCCACAAATTCATCTATCAGTTCTTCAGAAATACGAGGTGCCGTAATGTCCACCATCTGAGAAAGCCCTTTTTTGATTTTGTTCAGGTCGAAGCTGACTTCTTCCTCAGCTGAGTCTGGAACGCTATTCTGTTGCGTTTTCAAGGCGTCCAATTCTGTAGTGGTCTGTGCATATAGCTTCTGAAATTGCTCTCTTGTCAGTTCACCATCCGCTCGCATCTGACCGAGATTCAGAAGACATTGCTCCAATTTTTCGATTTTCTTTTGTTTCTCCGCTTTTTCCGAATCAGTTTGTAACGTCGTGGAAAGGATGCAAGATTCAATCATCTGACAGGCCTTCAAAACAGATTCTCTTTGGTCTCCCCACAGTTGGTCAAAAATCATCTTTGCCATCAAATCAAGCTTCCATTCACAGATGGCGATCGCATCACAATATTTTTGGCTATCGAGATGATTCTTTTCTACAAAAGTCTTTGCGGGGTTTTGTGTACGGTAATTGCATTGGTATCCGTAAACAGGGGTTCCATCCCGTAGCACCCTCCATTTGAAGCGATTGTATCCAGCGCCGCAACGGCAACGTAGTTTCTTGACCCACAGGTTTTGAGCGATTCTTATGCCTCGTCTGCGTTCCTCCCCAGAAGGCATTTGATATTTGCGAATCCGGCCGTTCCGGATATTTTCGCACTGATGCCATAGAGCCTCCGATATAATCGGCTCAAAGTCGCCTTTCTTAAGGATAAAAGAATCCTCATCCAAATTCTTAATTCGCCTTTTTTCCAAAAAGTTGTTGACTTTTGACTTGTTATAGCAGAGATAACCCATATAAGTGGCGTTGCGAAGAATCCGGCTGATTTTGATGCAGGACCATTTCACGTTTCCATTACCGTCCTTACATCCACGCCACGTCAGTTCGTTGACGATTTTCATTTGCCCCAGACCTTGTGAGTATAGTTCGAAAATTGTACGGATTGTAGCTGCCTGCTCCGGGTTAATGACATAAGTGCTTCCTACCCGATCATAACCGATGATATTTCCGTTCCCAAATAGAACACCGTTTTCTCTGCTTACGGCTTGTCCTGCTCGAACCCGTTCTGAAATCTTTCGACTTTCCTCTTGAGCCAACGTAGCCATGATCGTAAGCCGTAATTCGCCGTCTCCATCCATTGTCCAGATGTTATCAGATACGAAATAGACCTCAACACCATAGTTCTTGAGTTCACGAGTAAGTACCAAAGTGTCTACGGTATTTCTTGCAAAACGGCATACCTCACGAGTGACGATAAGATCAAACTTTCGCTGTTTGGCGTCCTCAATCATCTTCATAAATGAAGGACGCTTTTTAGCGAGTGCTCCAGTAATCCCTTCGTCGATGTACTTACCTACCACAGTCCAATTTGGATGATACTTTGTTTGGTCCTCGTACCACTGCATCTGCTTTTCCAAAGCCTCAAGCTGAGCCTCATGTTCTGTTGAAACACGGCCATAATAAACGATCCGGCGCTGTCGGTTAGGGTCTAAAGCTAGATTTCCGAAGTACAGTTGTTGCATATTGTTCATCTGATCACCTCCGCTTCAAGTATAAAAGGGGAGGCGACATTTGTTTAGGATGCGACGATATCCGGTACTATCCTTGACTTTTCATGCATACCGTCTTAGGATCTGTCGGTATACCGATGTGTCAATCATACCCTTACGAAACATCATATGAATAAGCTTTAATGCGATTTTATCAACACTTTGTTGTATCATAATATTTCTTTCCCCTTATATAGACAGTGGGCGCATTGGAAATCTCCAATGCGCCCACATTTTTTCTATTGGCAAGATAATTGCATCACATTTGCCACGTATCCCTGATGCTAGGGACAGAGCAGGTCTCCGCTGGCGCGGTTGTCATAACTCCACAGCGTCGTTTTACTCGTGCGCCGCAGGGTTCCCCCCAAGTCTTTAGGAGGCCGTGAGGAAGTATCTTTAAGCCCCCGTGCAGTCCTCGCGCCGAATCTGCCACCATCCGTTTTGTGGAATCGTAGATCGCTCCAAAGCAGCTTTGTTCATCACCTCCCTGACTGCTCTATCTTCGCGGCGTTCCACACTCGCTCGTACACGGGTTATGTACCTGTTATGCTGTCTATGAAATTGTCAAAGTGCTGTTGAAGAGGGAAAACTTGTCCTTCTTATTAACTCTGACAAAAAGAGCAAAAAACGAGCGCACCAAACGAAACTTTTTCAAAAATACTTTGCCAGCTGCTTCAGACCACGCCGGATGCTGTCACGGACACGGCTTGGGTCTACATCCTCCGCTACTGCTATCTCGCTCACACGCATACCCAGGTAATACCGAGCATAGATCCGCTTGGCCTGCTTCTCCGGCAGAGCCGGCAGAGCCATCACTGCGGCGTAGAGCTGCTCCCGCAGCTGCTTTTCCTCCAGGAGCATTTCCGGCGTCTGGGGCTTCATCAGGATCGCATTTTCAATGCCGTTATCACAGTCCAGGGAGTAATACGCTTTATAGCGATACATCCTCCGGTCATAAGCAGCTTCTGCACGCTCAGCGGCACGGATCGTCTCCAGCACATCTTCTGTTACTTCTACAAAGTGATCGTTTTTATAAACATCGGGATATAAGTCCCTAAGATTGACTTTCTTCATTATGTACCTCCATT